>Ga0115003_10000288_pt1 | contig 43128 bp, 44 predicted proteins | sample ArcticOcean_MG_C_7_FD_88736 | JGI IMG/M metagenome (GOLD analysis project Ga0115003, IMG submission 88736) | Marine microbial communities from western Arctic Ocean - ArcticOcean_MG_CB11_88 | ecosystem: Environmental > Aquatic > Marine > Oceanic | place: Arctic Ocean: Canada Basin | collected...
AGAAAAGTCTTGAAAAATCACTTGAACCCCGTGGGCCACGGCTTCCCTGGGGCTGAGGGAGCGAAACTTTTGGCCATCGAGGAGGATGGATCCCGAGTCTGCGGTTTCTACACCACTCATAATTTTGATGAGGGTCGATTTTCCCGAACCGTTTTCACCGGCAAGACAGTGAATGTCGCCTGGTTTGATGGAGAAGCTGACATCAGAGAGCGCAAGTGCTCCACCAAAAGCCTTTGAAATGTTCTCTGTTCCAAACACGCTTCTACCCCTTTGTAGGTCTTGATTGAAGAGATGGGGCGCCATCTCTGGCGCCCCATCACTTGGTACTACAGCTTTGCCTGGCCTAGACCAAGGCTAAACCCAATCTTTAGAAGGGGTAATCCGCTGCGTTGTCCTTGTCAACGATGACCCAGGCGCTGCCATACCAGGTGGTAGGAACGTCCGGGCTCTGCTGAACGCTGTTGTAACCGTCAAGACCGAGGTCCATTCCGGAGCTGAGCTCTTCGCCACTGACGAGTTTCTCAGCGATCTTCAACATGGCCTGACCAGCGAGTGCTGGGTCCCAGAAGAAGATCTTGTCGATTGCACCGGTGTCGAGGAACTTGCCGGCGATCGAAGGAATGGAAGTTCCCATGACACACACGGAGTCATTGAGTCCCAGTTCTTCAACGGCGCGACCGATTCCTGCTACGTCAACTGCGGAAGAACCCTGGATGCCCTTGAGCTCTGGGTACTTCTTCATCAGTTCCTTGGTCTGCTCGTAAGCAATGTCAGCGTCTTCCTTGGACTCGAGTGGGTCTTCCACGCGAACCACGTCAGGGTAGTCAGCTGCTGCTTTGGCAAGTGCACCCGCAACCCACTGCATGTGGCTCTCGGCGGTCACCTGACCAACGAAGGCAGCGTACTGTCCTTCGTTACCCATGCACTCGGCGAGGTTGTCCATGATGGTCTCACCGTAGGCAGTGTTATCGAATGCTTCGATGTCTGCGTCGGTGTTCTTCTGCGAAGCAGCTTCGTGGGTTACCACGACGATGCCGGCGTCACGAGCTTTCTGGAAGACACCTTCCAGGGACTCGGGTGAGTTGGGTACCACGGTGATGGCGTCAACACCCTGAGCGATGAGGTCCTCAACGAGGCGGACCTGCTTCTCTGGGCTGGCGTCATCTGCACCGGTCTGGGTTGCGTCGATTCCACTGCTGGCAGCGAAGGCAACAATGCCCTCGTCCATGCGATCGAACCAGCCGACACCGGTCAACTTAACGACGTTCACGAAGCGAAGGTCGCCCGCATCCGCGGTGCCTCCCGAGTCAGCGCCGGAACATCCAGCGAGAACGAGAGCCGCAGCAGCAGCAGTAGCGACTACTGCTCCAATCTTGGTCTTCTTCAAGGTTGCCTCCCTATATGGTTGATCACTCCCCGGCCCAGGTGGCCAGGTTGTTGATTAGGTGTGAAAAAGATTACACTCAAATCAGAACCAAATGTTCCAAATTGTGAAAATTCGGTCACAATAATGTGACGATTTGTGAATTGACAGAGGAGTCATCATGCAAAAAATCCTTAACTCTCCCGCGGAATTCGTGCAGGAGATGCTCGACGGAATCCTGCTGGCCCACCCCGAACAGTTGAAATCCGTGGGTGGGGACAACCACGTTTTGGTGCGCGGGGATGCGCCGCGATCGGGCAAAGTGGCCATCACCACCGGCGGCGGCTCCGGCCACCTACCTCTGTTTCTCGGCTATGTCGGAAAAGGCATGCTTGATGGAGTGGCTGTAGGCGATGTTTTCCAGAGTCCCTCTTCAGACCAAATGCTCGAGGTCACCCAAGCCGTTGACGGCGGGGCTGGCGTTCTCTATCTTTATGGAAATTACGGCGGGGACGTTCTCAACTTTGATATGGCCGCGGAGCTTGCTGAGGTCGAAGGAATTAGAGTCGCCACCGTCATCGGTGCCGATGACGTAGCTTCTGCTCCCAAAGGAGAAGAATCTCGCCGACGGGGAATTGCAGGAATTTTCTTCCTCTACAAAGTTGCGGGTGCTGCAGCTGATGCGGGTTACGACCTTGACGCTGTTGTCGCAGCCACAACCAAAGCATCTGAGCAGACCCGGACGATGGGTGTTGCGCTGAGCCCGGTCACTCTCCCGGCCAATGGAAAGCCGACCTTTGAGCTTCCTCCGGGAGAAATGGAAATCGGGATGGGAATTCACGGCGAGCCGGGAATTCGACGGACTGCTTTGGAGAATGCCGATTCGATCACCGCTGACCTCGTTGCAAGAATCGATGAGGATCTTGACTTAGCCAAAGGTGACGAAGTTGCCGTCCTGATGAACAGTCTCGGTTCTACCCCGCAAGAAGAGCTTTACATCATGTTTAAGAATGTGTCAGAGATTTTTGCCGCCAAGGGAGTGAAGGTTTATCGCACATATGTCGGCGAATTTGCCACCTCATTGGAGATGGCAGGAGCCTCGATTAGTGTGATGCGCCTGGATGACGAGCTCAAGAAGTTCATTGACCACCCCGTTCACACGCCGTTCTTCGCGCAAATCTGATGAAAGAACTTGTAGCTGCTTTCGAACAATTAGCCCGGGCACTCGAGCGTAATGTCGATGAATTCACCCATCTCGATAGTAAAGCTGGCGATGGCGACCTCGGTTTAACTGCGGGAAAAATTGCGGGAGGAATCCGGAAAGCGTTGGAAGAGCCCGGTGACTCCGTCAAAGCCCTGGTACTTGCCGTCGGGAAAGAGGTCTCAAAAGCAGCCCCGTCAACGTTTGGCACGCTGTATGCCAGTGGATTTCTGGCCGCGGGAATGACTTTGGATGAGGGTGATGACGCGCTGAGTCAGTTCCACAAAGGACTACAGGCCGCGTTCGACAAAATCGCTCTGCGGGGTAAATCTGAGGAAGGCCAGCGCACCTTGCTGGACGCCTTGGGGCCAGCCGCGCGGGCAGCGTTTGCAGCTAGCTCGCTGCCGGAGGCGATGGAGCAGGCCGCGATTGCGGCAGAGGCAGGGGTTTTAGCCACGAAAGAAATGGCACCCGTTCATGGTCGCGCTGGTTGGATTGGGGACCGGGCTAAAGGGCTACCAGACGCTGGGGCAACGGTGATTTGGCGCTCTCTGGAAGCTTTTTCGACAACATCAGTATGACCGCTACTTTGCGTGAAGAGCACGTCGTCGAGGTTTCTCGCGTCGCGCAAAGCATCCGGGCATATGCGGCGGAATGGGCTATCCGCGCGAATGGTGGCTACCTCGCTCAAGCGTGTGGGACCGCCGAACTTCTTGCCTTGTTGCACACCCAGACCCTGAATTTAGGGAAATCAACGGCTCCTAAAAGACCACCGCGCTTCCTCTCAACACCAAAACCCGGCGACCCAGGCGTGCGCGGGGAAGACTGGTTGGGAGAGGGACCGGACCTTCTCGTCATTTCACCGGCTCATTATGCGAGCGCCCATTACGCCACTCTTGCGGCAACCGGCAAACTCGACGCGGCCGCCTTAGCGGAAGATTCCACTGATGGCGGGTTGCTCGAGATGATCGGCGCCGAGCATTCGCCCGGGATGGCCGTCACCAGTGGCTCCTTGGGTATTGCGTTGGGTGTTGCCTGCGGGCGCGCGATTGCGCGCCGCCAGCAAGGCAAACCCGGTGACATTTGGGTTCTCATTAGCGATGGCGAGTTGCAAGAAGGCTCTACCTGGGAAGCCCTGCAGCTTGCTGTTGCGCAGAACTTAGGCAACCTGCGGATTGTTCTCGATCGAAACAACATGCAGGTGGATGGGAAGATGGCCACCGTTATGCCCATCGGTGATGTGGGCGCAAAACTTAGGGCATTTGGCCTTGAGGTGCATGAAGAATATGCCCACGACATCCCTTCTTTGCACCAGTCCTTGGAGGACATGAAAAAGGCAGCCGGGCCCGCAGTTCTCGTGAGTAATTCCGAGCCCTGGCGGGGATTTAGCTTCTTGGAGGCGCGCTGGAAAACTAACAAGCTTCATTTTGTGCGCCTGGACCCGGATGAAAAAGCACTCCTGGAGCAGGAGGTGTCGCAGATATGGCAAACAACGTAAGCAAACCTTTTTATTCCGCTTTGTTGAAGCACGGGCGAGAACACCAGGAAGTTACCGTCGTGACCAACGACCTCACCGCCAGTTGCGAAGCGGATGGCTTCCGCGATGCTTTCCCGGAGCGTTATGTTTCGGCAGGGATGGCGGAGCAAGCCCTGATTTCCTCTCTTTCGGGGATGGCCACTGAAGGGCTGTATCCGATTTACACTTCGTTTGCCGTATTTTGCACGAGGCGGCCCTACGAACAAGTGGCGCTCACGCTGGCTTACCCTGCTCGCAAGGCAACGATTGTGGGTTTTCTCCCGGGATTAATGACCCCCGGTGGGGTGACCCACCAGGCTATGGATGACATTGGATTAATGACCGGCCTGCCGAATATGACTGTGGTGGAAGCTGCCGATGCCACAGACATGGAAACGCTGCTTGCCGCGGTGTACCCAATTCAAGGCCCCACCTATGTTCGGGCGCTTCGGGGCGAGGTGCCCCGGCTGTTTGACGCACCGCTTGAGATCGGCCGCCACCGGACGCTGTTCGAGGGCGAAGGCGTACTCGTCGTGGTTTCTGGCCACCTGACAGCGGCCACTCAGCGCATTGTGTCGGAGATTCGAGAAGAAAACCCTGGGGTGGGGTTAGTGAATGTCTCGACATTGAAGCCCTTTGATGATGTCGCTCTATATGAGAAGCTTTCCCGCGCCGCAACCGTCATCACGGTAGAGAACCATTGGCTGACCAGTGGGTTGGGTCGCATCGTGGGCGAGGTGATTCTTGAGCATGGCTATTCGACCCGACTCCTCCGGGTAGGCGTGAAGGATACCTTCACTCACGGCGGGAGCCCGAGTTATCTGGAAAATTTCTATGGAATTGGGGAAAGCGACATCCGAAATACCATTCTGGGAGCGCTGGGGAAGGAACACGCAGGGAACGCGGCCACTCGCACGGGAGGAACGGTAGGCCTTACTGAGGGAGTTGCGGAGGGTCTTTAGCCCGCCGGAACTTCGGGCACTCCTCGCCTGTCACTTCAGCGCCAAAGGTGACTTTGTCATAACATAGGGCCAAACATGTCCCTTTGTTAGGTGTCTCGTGCGTAAAACTGAAGTACTTCTCCCTCATTCGCTCTTTGCGGATTTAGACCGCGATGGCACTATGCCGCTCTACCAGCAGGTGGCGACCAAAATTGAGATGGCCATCCGACAGGGGACCTTGGCCTCAGGCTCGCGAATTGAAAACGAAGTGTCCCTTGCGGAGCGTTTGAAACTGTCCCGTCCCACCATTCGTCGGGCCATTCAATCCCTGGTAGACGCTGGCCTTGTTGTGAGGCGCCGGGGGGTTGGCAGCCAGGTTGTTCACGGTCAGTTGACGAGGGGTTTGGAATTGACCTCCCTTTACGACGACATCCGCCGTGGTGGCGCCAAAGCAGAAACCGTTGTGGTCAGCCTGGCCGATGCGCCTGCACCGAACCACGTTGCTCAGCAACTGGGGCTGAAGCCTGGCACACCTGTCACGGAGTTCGTTCGTATTCGCCTAGCCGATGGCGTCCCCATTGCGGTATTGCACAACTGGATTCCCCAATCGGTGGGGAAGCTTAAGGCAGAGGAGCTCAAGTCTGAAGGCCTCTATGAATCCCTCCGTAGCAGAGGATTTGTGCCACAGGTTGGCAAGCAAAAGATCAGTGCCCGCAAAGTAAGCGCCCTCGAAGCCGAGCAACTTGATATTGACACCGGATCCGCCGTGTTGACCATGGACCGGACTGCCTATGGCTCCATGGGTCAGGGGCTAGAGCATGGCGAGCACATTTATCGGACCGACCTTTATGCGCTGGAATTCACCGTCGTCAACAAATAGCGCGTAGCACGCGCCCTCCCGCTGCTCCGAACTCTTGGATCCTAAATTCCTGGACGTTGAGCGCGTAGGCCCTCATCCATGGCAGCCCTGGCCGCGGTAACGCTGGCACGAGGCGATACTTCAGGAACCCCCACCTGCCAGAAGGCACCACCTTCGGTGAAGTCTTTGGCGCGGACCTGTGTCACGATAACGGCGGTGCGATCGGCGGCACGGGCTTTGACAAGGGCTTTGGCAAACTCATCAAGGCTGGAGACCTCGAAGGTTTCTGCCCCCATGGCTGCTGCGTGAGCGCGGAAATCCACGCGAGCATCGGTTCCCGTTCCTGCGGAGTCAGCCAACATGTTGTTATACGAAGCCCCACCCTGGCTGACCTGAAGCCTCTCGATCACGGCGTAGCCCTCGTTGTCGCAGACAACGAGGATCATCTTGTGACCAGAAAGTACCGAGGCATAAATGTCGGAGTTCATCATCATGTACGAGCCGTCGCCGACCAAGGAATAGACCTCGCCCTTCGGGCGTGCCATCGCAGCACCCCAGGCGCCAGATGTTTCATAGCCCATGCAGGAAAAGCCATATTCGCAGTCAAAACTCGCGATACCTTTGCTCATCCAGTTGATGTTGAGCTCTCCAGGCAAGCCACCAGCTGCGGTTAGGACGTAGTCCTCAGCAGTTGCTGATTCGTGAACGAGGCCCACGAGTTGGGCGTAGCTGGGTGGCCAGACACCGTCATCCACAATCCGGGAGGAGACAAAGGTCTCCAGATCCTTGCGGCACGCAACAGCGTGCTCTCGCCAGGAGGAATCTACCGACCAGCCTTCGAGTTCCTTGCCCAATTCGAGCAGCGTTTCTCGGGCATCAGCCACCACGGGAAGAGACTGGTGCTTCATCGCGTCAAAGCGGGCGGCGTTGATGCCCACAAACGTGGTGTCTGGATCAAAGAGTGTCCAGGAGCCGGTGGTGAAGTCTTCCAGGCGCGTTCCCACCGCAAGGACGAGGTCAGCTTTGCTGACGACCGCGTTTGCTGCTGCAGCACCGGTAACACCGAGGGGGCCGGAGTACTGGGGGTGATCCGACAGTAGCGAAGATTTGCCCGCCACCGTTTCCACGACAGGAATCCCGAACTTCTCAGCGAACGCAGCGAGTTCGGCTTCCGCCAGGGAGTAATGCACACCGCCGCCGGCGATAATCACCGGACGGGTTGCGGCCTTAATCGCCGCCACAGCTTTGGCAAGCTGTGTGAGGTCCGGGCGAGGCCTGGGGATGGTGTGAACGTGGGTGGCGAAGAAGGCTTCAGGGAAGTCATAAGCCTCTGCTGCTATGTCTTGGGGGAGCCCGATAAATGCTGGACCACAGTCTCCTGGATCGAGCATGGTTGCTACCGCCTGCGGGAGCGAGCTAAGAATTTGGGCGGGGTGCGTGATTCGGTCCCAGTAGCGGACCACCGGCCTGAACGCATCATTCACCGTGATGGAGGGTGTCCCGAAGTGCTCAACCTGCTGCAACACAGGGTCGGGAAGCCGCGAGACAAAGGTGTCACCGGAGAGAAACAACACGGGAAGTCGGTTGGACATCGCCACACCCGCTGCGGTGACCATGTTGGTGGCACCGGGACCAATCGACGAGGTGGCCACCATGATTTGCTGGCGCCTGGATGCCTTGGCAAAAGCTGCGGCAGCGAGTCCCATGCCCTGTTCGTTCTGGCCACGCCAGACAGGAATCTCGTCGCGGTGGGTTTCCAGCGAGTGGCCCAGGGCGGTCACGTTTCCGTGACCGAAGATCCCGTACACCCCAGGGAACAGCGGCACATCTTTGCCATCAACGACGGTGCGTTGAGCAATCAGGTAACGAACGATCGCTTCGGCGGTGGTGATGCGCAGTGTTTTAGGGGTCATTTTTTCTCTCCGGCTAAGTCGATGACGGGCTCCCAGCTGCGGGAATCCCAGGAATTGATGAGGGCCTGCTGCACACTGACAACATCCACAGCTTCACGGAAGCTCGGGGAGAAAGCCGTGCCGGTGGCGATGGAGTCCAAGAAGGACAAGTCTTCGATCGCGACGATGTCTTCAAAACCAATCGCGTTGGCCTGTCCGGGAGCAAAAGCACCGTGGAAGGGGAAGCGGTCACCACCATAGATGGTGGTGTAGCCGGAGCTGGGGTCCTCGGTGAGCTTGTAGTACTGGAGCTCGTTCATCTTCTCCAGGTTCCAGGACAGGGAACCCTTGGTGCCATACACCTCAAACGCATTCTGGCTCTCTGGCCCGACCACGGTTCTACTGGTTTCAAATGTTCCGGTCGCACCGTTGTCGAACGTGCAGAGCATGGAGGCGAAGTCTTCATTCTCCACAGCACCCATAGGGTCCCCAGGGTTGCCGCGACCGTAATGGCTGGCGGCACCGGTGGGGAGGGGGCGCTGCGGGATCGTGGTGTTGCGCATCCCAACAACTTCCTTGATTCCGCCAACCAAGAACTGCGCCATCGACACCGAGTGACTGAGGATGTCACTGCTGGCGCCATATCCGGCCTGGTCCATCAAGAAGCGCCAAGTCAAAAGGCCCATTTCGTCACTGCCATACATTGAAAAGAAGCGCCCGCGGTAGTGGGTGATGTCCCCCAGAGCCCCGGATTCGATCAGGTTTCGTGCGTGAATGACCAGGGGAGCCCAGAGGTAGTTGTAGCCAACACCTGTGGGTACACCGGCAGCGCTGGCTGCGTGAAACGCTGCCAAAGTCTGCTCGGGCTTGCCGCCAATGGGCTTTTCGCTAAAGACTGCTTTTCCGGCGGCGGTGGCGGCTTCGATCATGGGGACATGGAGCATGTTGGGGGCTGTCACCCACACGGCGTCAACGTCGTCAGATTCGACAGCTTCGCGCCAGTCGGCCACGGCTCTCTGGAATCCGAAGTCCTTGACCGCGCGTTCGCGACGCTCTTCTTCGGTGTCAGCACACACCACCAAGACGGGGTCAAAGGAGCGTTCGGGGAATAGCGAGGGAATGCGGAGCATGGAGCGACTGTGCGCCTGCCCCATCCAGCCCAACCCCAGCACGGCAATTCCGATGCGACGATTCATGCGTTTGTTACCTTTCGTGGCCCACTCGTTGCGAATCGCTGACGGTGGGGATGTGGTTGTTCAGAGTGTGGTGTGGAGCGGATGGTGCGGTTGATTTTCGTTTTTGTGTCTGATGGTGCGCGGTTAGGAGTGGTGGGGGTGAACAATTGCGCCGGCGCGAACAGCGGCGCTTTCGGAGTCCCCATCGGAGGGGTAGAGCAGGGTTCGACCTGCGGTCAAGCCGCGGATGTTGGGCTCTTTCATGGCGGTGGACCACTGGTCAAAAATGTCACCGCTGGAACCTTTGGGTTCTCCGCCGAGCATCAGGATAGGAAGTGTGGTGGCCGCTGCCACTTCGTCCATCCGGTCACTGGTGGGGAGCTTCAACCAGGAGTAGGCCGAGGAGGACCCGAGGCCAGAGGCAATAGCGACAACTTTAATGAGCGCATCCGGGTCGGTATCCAAGATGGCGCCGCCGTTAGCGTCCTTGAGGTAAGGCAGCGGCTCAATCAGAGACATCAGGCGACGATCTGCGAGCTGGGTCGTAATCGACGCCACCGTTTCCAGGGTGCGGGCGACACCGGGGTCGTGGTGGTCGATCCGGATCAGTGTTTTCCCGCCATCGAGACCGAGGGATTCGATGTGGTCCACGTCATAGGAGGTGACCCGGTCATCCAGCTCCCACGTGGCACCCATGATGCCCCCGCGGTTCATGGTTCCCATCGCCAGCTTGTTATCTAGTGCTCCCAACCAGGCGAGTTCTTCCAAAATGTCAGCACTGGCCAGCACTCCATCGACCTGAGGCAGGGCAAGACAGCGAACCAGACGATCCAGCAGGGTGTAACGGTCCGCCATCGCGACCTTGTCTTTACCCAGCGAAATTTTTCCCCGCGCGGTGTGGTCGGCAGCAAGAATCAGCAGGTTGCCGTCCTCCCCGGCAATGCTGCGACGGCTCCTAGACACAAGTGCCTCTGACAACGTGTGGGGAGCAAAAACCCGCTCGTCCAACAGCACTTGGTATTTTTCACGGCTCAGGGTCATCAGGATGCTCCAATCATCATGTCTAATTCTGCAACAGTGGGCATCGCATCTGCACACGTGAGGCGCGTGGCGACGAGTGCGCCTGCAGCATTGGCGAACTCTCCGATGCGTTCTAAGTCCCAGTCACTGAGCACACCGTGACACAGGGCACCACCAAAAGCGTCCCCGGCGCCGAGTCCACACACCACCTCAATGGGAGTGGGTGCAACGCGAACGCGTTCCTTGGACGTAGCCAATAGGGCGCCGTCCTCCCCGAGTTTGATGATGGCAAGGCGCGCACCCATCGCTAGTAGCGCATCGGCAGCAGCGTCGGGGTCACTGATTCCCAAGGCAATCTCGCATTCTTCGCGATTGCCCACCACGATGGTGGCCCGGGCAATGGCGCGCTGGGCCATCGCGGTCGCCTCTGCTGGGGAAGCCCAGAGGCTGGGGCGGTAATCAAGATCGAGGATGGTGTGCTGGGTCCTATCCCTTAGTTCCATCCACGAAAGACAGGTTTCAGCGCTCGAGCCCTGGGACAGGGATGTCTGGGAGATCCACAAAATTTTTGCACCCTGAACAACCTCGGCCGGAAGGTGATCTTCCTGCAGGGTGGTGTCGGGGGCGGCGACTCCTCGATAAAACATGACGGTGGGGGTTTCGGGGGGAGTGAGGGCGGCAAAAGCCAATGGCGTCTGCGCACCCTCTTGCGAGGCGATGTATGTGGTGTCAACGCCCCAGTCGGTCATCCGTTGGCGCACATAGTCACCAAAAGCGTCTGTGCCAACTTTTGTGGCCAACATGACGCTGTGGCCAAGTCGTGCTGCAGCGACTGCGACGTTGCTGGGGCTTCCACCGACAGACTTGTGAAAACTCTGCTGTCCCTCAAATCCCACGTCCGGCTCCCTGGCGTAAAGATCGACGCTGATGCGCCCGACACTCAGGACGTCCACGGCGCTCACGACGCTGGCTTTAGCGTGGGAGCGACGGTGTTGGTGAGGTATTCCAAAGAAGTCGTGATCTGGTGGATGGGTCCATCACCCTCGGCGGGCATGCCATCGGTGATGGCGGTGTCCTGCTCGATGACATACCAACCCTGGTAGCCGGCACCCTCGAGGGCTTGGACGACACCGGCGATATCAACGTCGCCGTGACCCAGTGGGGTGAAAATACCCGCTTGGGTCGCAGCCATCAGCGTTACTTCCCGGCGCAACACGGGGTCCACCATGTCCAGGCGGATATCTTTGAGATGGACGTGGCCGACACGGTCCATGCAGTCTTTTGCGAACTCAACAGGATCTTGGCCGCCAAAGGCCATGTGTCCCGTGTCCAGGCAAAAGTGAACGTCACAGGTGTCGAGAACCCGGGAAATATTATCCTTTGTCTCCACCAGGGTTTGAACGTGGGGGTGGAGGACCTGTTCCAGGCCGTGCTCACCGCAGATGTCGTCGATGATGGCAAACATTTCTGCCATGTGGGTGACTTCGGAAGACGAGAGTGCGCGGGGGATTGACCAGTCCATATCAAGCACAGGGCACGAAATGAGTTTCGTTGCCCCAGCGCTTTGGAGAAAGCGGGCTGCTTCCCTAGCGGAAGCAATTGCCTCGTTGCGGTGGGAAGAATCATGAATCACCACCGGGGTGAAGGCACCCAAGAGGCTCATGTCGTAGTTGCCGAGCTCTGATTTCACATCCCCTGGTTCTGCGGGAAGAAACCCGGGCGCTCCCAGCTCCGTGGCCCTAAAGCCCAAACCCGCCATCTCGCCAAGGACCCGGGGGCTTGGCATCATCGCACCCCAGCCGGGCACTTCACAGACACCCCAGGAAATGGGCGCGGATGCTACGCGGGAGAGAAAATCAGACACCGTTGGCCTTTCGTTGGAACGTTCCAACAAGTATGGCAGTATGTGGGATAACAGTGCAACATTCGGTTGCCAAACAGGAGGCTGTCGTGAAAGTTCTCGTCATGGGCGCCGGGCGCATGGGTGCGATCCGGGTCGAAGATTTAGCCGCGGATCCCCGCGTCACTGAGGTCATGATTACCAACCGCAACCAACCCAAGGCCCAGGCTCTGGCCGATCAGTTTGGCGCCACAGTGGTTCCATGGGACAACGCCACCGACAGGATTGCCGACGCCGTTGTCGTTGCCGTGGGAACAGATGGTCACGAATTTGTCCTCAACGGCGTTCTCCCCCACGCACTGCCAGTGCTCTGCGAAAAGCCGATCGCCTTGACCGTGGAAGCAACCCAAGCCGTGATTGATCTTGCCAAGCGCAGTGGTTCCGGCTTGCAGATTGGTTTCCAGCGTCGATTTGATTCAGCAATTCGCGAAGTCCACGACACCATCGAGTCTGGCGCCGTGGGCACGCTCTATGCCCTCACCATGACCGCTCATGATTTCACCCCGAGCACCAAAGAGTTCATGGGGGGAAGTGGTGGAATCTTCCGCGACCTTCACGTCCACGACTTTGATTTGATTCGCTGGCTCACCGGTAGCGAAGTAGCCAAGGTGTATGCGACCAAAGCTGTTCGAGAGTTCACCGACTACGCGGAGTTTGATGATGCTGATGTGTCTTCCATCAACGTCACTACCCTCAGCGGTGTTCAGATCACCGTCAGTGGCGCTCGACACGGTGCGCTCGGCCACGACGTTCGATTGGAAGTCTTTGGATCCACCGACACCCTTTCGGCCGGATTGAACCAGCGGACCCCGCTGCGGACCATGGAGGGTGACCTCGCGGTGAATACCGATGCCTATCACGGGTTTGTCGATCGTTTCCGGGACGCTTTCCGCAATGAAACCCACTCTTTTGTTTCCTTCGCTTTGGGCGAGATGGATAACCCGTGCCCCCCCGAGTCCGCACTGGAAAGCCTGCGTGTTGCGATTGCCTGCGAGCAATCCATCATCACCGGCGCCGCCGTCGAGGTTTCGCAGGTTCCCTAAAGACATGTCCCTTCAGCGCCCGACGATTCACGACGTGGCATCCCGGGCAGGGATGTCGAAGTCGCTGGTGTCGCTGGCGCTGTCTGGTTCGCCCAAAGTCAGTGAGAGCAGTCGCCGCAGAATCCTTCGGGCCGCGAGTGAGTTGGGATATCGACGAAACGCCGCGGCCCGGAGCCTCGCGGTCAATCGCAGCCGGACCATCGGGGTGTTGGTTCTCGATCTTCACAACCCCGTCTTTGCGGAAATCTTGGATGCGCTTCAAGCGGAAGTTCGCCAGCACTCCTTCAGCATGATGCTGGTGAGCGGTGGAGCGGACGCCGCTTTAGAAAAAACAGAAATCGGCACCCTCCAAGAGTTCCAGATCGAAGGCCTGATTCTTATCTCTCACCAGCTACCCGCCGAATTTCTCGGTCAGGTCGCCTCCGAGGTTCCCACCGTCACCGTCACGCGAAGCGATATCTCTGTCGCGGGGATGGACACCGTCAGTAACGACGATGTGGCAGGGGCAGGCCTGGCGGTAGATCACCTGGTGAGCCTCGGCCACACCCGCATCACCCACCTCGATGGCGGGGATAACCCGGTGTCCCACCTGCGGGCGCGAGGCTACCGAGAAGCCATGGCGCGCCACGGGCTAAAAAGCCACACCACCCAGGTGAGTGGGGGCTTGAGCGATCAGGCCGGATACGTAGCGGCAAAGAAAGCGTTGGGTTCTTCCCCAACCGCCCTTTTTGTTGCCAACGACTTTTCAGCGATGGGGGCAATCGCCGCGGTGGAAGAGGCAGGACTTGATGTGCCGGGAGATATTTCGATCATCGGGTACGACGGCATCAGCCTGGGTGGGTTACGCAGTGTGAACCTCACCTCGGTGGCGCAACCGCTCGCTGAGCTCGGTCGCCTAGCAGCCACGCGCTTGCTCGAGCGGATTGAAACCCCTGGAGGGAAAGCCCACCACGACCATGTCGCCTCCGAGGTCATCGTCCGGGGAACTACAGGGCCCGCGCCGGCACATCCCTAAAGCGCTCGGACGTTAAGCGGTGTAGGGAAGGCGAGGGTCTTGAACCTCGTTGTCCCACGTTTCTCGAATCCATTGGTGTCGAGGGTCATCGACGGCTTTCCAGGTCCGCTCTGGGTCAGGGCCTGCCATGACATTCATGAAATACAGGTCATAGCCGGGCATCGCTGCGGCAGGTCCGTGATAACCAAAAGGCACCAGCACCACATCGCCGTTTCGAATTTCGAGAATTTCATCAAATTCCCGCTCGTCCGATGAATAGGCGCGGAAATAGGCCAGCGGATCGGTGGGACCTTCCGGGTTATACGCACGATCCGGCGCCAACTCGAAGTAATAGATTTCTTCCAGGTTTGATTCGACTCCTGGAACGTAGGTGTCGTGTTTGTGCGGGGGGATACCCGACCAGTTTCCGGCTGGCGCGATGACTTCCACCGCAATCATTCGATCTGCATCAAGATGTTCCTCACCGCCAAAGTCATGAATCTGTCGAGTAGACCGCCCGGCCCCCCTTAACAGGAGCGGGACGTCGGCAGCCTTGCGCAAGTGCACGGGTTTGGCATTGGTTGCGGGAGCTTCGACCACCATTACTCGGCCATCAGTCTCAAACTCGATAGCGGTGTTGATCGGAAGATAGAGGTAGTCCACGGCACCGTGAAAGACAGACTGGCGCCCTTTCAGCACGACTGTTTCCTCTGTGCTGGATCCATCCAGGACATATTTCACGGTCGTTGTGCTGCCGTGGAGCATGTACACCACGCGTTCGATCACATCGGGCATGATGGTGAAGTGCGGTGAATCCTTGACGTCACCGATCCGCATTCCGGTGTGTTTCCAGCCGGGAATGCTGGAATCGACAACCGTGTCCCAGATACCTTGGCGGAGGGTCCCTGCCGGGTAACACCACTGACTCATCAGGCTCCTACTTTCTGCGCCGCTTGCCGCAAGAACTCTACGCTAGCGGCCGCATCCAGCTGGGGGCCTTCCTCTGTTGCTGGTTCGCTGCTCATGACAAGGTCTTGTTCCAACACAAACCACCCGGTGTATTCCTGGCCCAAGAGTGCGCCAATAATGGCGGTGACATCAACATCACCCTGGCCAAGAGGAGTGTAGAGCCCTTCCTTAACGGCGTCGTAGTAGGAAAGAGCTCCATCACGAACTCGTTGAGCAATGGCAAGCTTCACGTCTTTGAAGTGGACGTGCCCCACCCGATCCCCGTGGTCTTTGGCAAAAGCCACCGGGTCGGTGCCACCGATCCACATGTGACCGGTGTCTAAGCAAAAGGGAATAGTGGTCCGGGTGAGAACCTCTTGGACATCAGCCCAGGTTTCCACCATCGTGCCCGCGTGCGGGTGGATGACGGCCATCACGCCTCGCTCCTGGGCGCGCTGGGAAATACGGGCCAAATTATCGGCCATTGCTTGCCAGTTTTCTTCCGCCATGCCAGGCCTGGTGGCGTCATAGCCATCGAGCCCGGTGTTTGCTGCCAACACCAGCACCTCTGCCCCGGCGGCGACATAGGCGTCGAGCTCGGTGTCCACTTCGGGAAGTGGGTCAAAACCTGGGTCGTGGAGCACCACGGGAACGAAACCACCCACAGCTTTCATGCCGTGTGCTGTCAGCGTTTCGCGCCGGCCTTCGGCATCTTCGGGAAGAAAGCCCAGCGGGCCAAACTCGGTGGCTTCAACACCGAGGGCGGCCATTTCACCCAGCACTCGATCGGCATTCATTTGATGACCCCAGCCGGGCACTTCACAGACGCCCCAGGAAATGGGTGCCGCAGCGATTCGGATATTAGTCATGGTGTTCTCCATTCAAGGGGGTAGGGGGGAGTGCAATGTGGGCGGGTGGGCGGCCAGCGAGAACCGCGAGGATTCCCAGTGCCGCCTGGCGGAAGGTTTCTGCAGTGCTGGCGGTGGTGAGCCCCATCACGTGCGGGGTGAGAACCACGTTGGGGTGGTCGAAAATCGGATGGTGTTGCGGGGGTTCCTGGTCGAACACATCGAGTCCGACACCGCCGAGAATGCCGGCGGTAAGGCCCCAGAGGGCCGCATCCAGGTCCAGCACTTCTCCGCGCGCCACGTTCACGATGATCGTGCCGGGGGCGAGGGACTCGATGACACTTCGATTGATTAGGCCTGTCGTTTCTGGTGTTGCCGGAAGGTGACAGCTGATGTGGGTGGCGCTGCGAAGTGCTTCTTCCACGCTGGCGGCAAGCGGGACGTCCGCGTCCGTCACGTAGGGGTCATACGCTACGACGTTCATGCCAAAAGCGTGGGCGAGCTGGGCTACCTTCCGGCCAATTCGTCCATAACCCAAAATGGCCAGAGTTCCGCCTTCCAGATCTCCTACCTGCACTCCATCGCGCTCGGTCCACCGGTTATCTCTCACCAGTCTCGTGAGCTCCGGGAGGGCTTTGGTTAACGCCAAGAGGTGAGCAAGCGTTCCTTCGGCAACAGCAGTGGTGTTGGAACCTGGGGTAATGATGACGGGGATTCCGCGGGAATGCGCTTGCTGAACGTCTACTTTTTCGACACCGACACCGGTGCGAGCTAGAGCTGTGAGCTTTGGCATGGCATCCAAGAGTTCTGAATCAACAGTCACGTGGGCGCGAACGATTGCCCCCACTGCCAGAGCCAGATCAGCTGGCCCAGGGTCGGCAACGAAACGCGCGTGGCCGCTAAAAACGGGATCCACGATGCTCGCCTCCACCGGGCCTAAGCCCACGACAACGGGAAGTTCGGTCACCACGGCTGGTTTAGCTCCGCCCTTTTCCGAGGGCGGCAACCTCGGCCACCTGGTCGGTCAGCGCTCGACGCAGGGCGAGGGCATCTGATCCCAGCGCCAGGAAGTCAAGACCGTAGGCCTGCATTGATGCGATTCGTGCCGGATCAGAAATCAGGGAACCGGCGGGAATCCCTGCCTTCTGCGCCCCGCGCACGAAGTGCTTCATCGCAACAATGAAGTCCTTGTGATCGAAGTCCTCGGGCACCCCCAAGGCAAAGGAGAGGTCTAAAGGTCCTAGGAAAACAGAATCTACTCCCGGAACAGCAGCGATGTCGCCCACCGCTTCCAGCGCACCGGTGGTTTCGATCTGAACCATGCAGACCCCGCGGGAGGTGTCCCTCACCGAATGTGCGCCCCATCCCGCACTGCGGGTATAGGAAGCAACCCCTCGTTGACCCGATGGCGGGTAGTCAAACCAGGAGCTTGCTTCCCTTGCGTGGTCAAGCGATTCGATGCGAGGCAACATCACTCCAGCCACCCCCTGGTCGAGCACCCACCCCACAACAGCGCGCTCTGGCTGGGGGACGCGCACAATCAACCCGATCTCGGCGGCGTTCGCGGCCTGCACGCTAAATCCCACATCATCGAGAGTTCCGCCACCGTGTTCCAAGTCGAGAACGACCCACTCACATCCGGCCAGTGCTGCCACTTCGATGGCCGGGCTGGACCCAAGCCCCAGAAACGTGCCGGGGCTCAGCCCGGAAGAGCTCAGTGCGGAGCGAAGCCGTTCCACTGCGGGTGCGTTATTCATCCGTGCCACTTCTGTCGGGCCAGTCCGGCTTCGTATTCGGTGCGCTTATCCGCCACCCAAGGCTGGTCGGATATTTCCGCCGGAGCAACATCCCACCAGACTTCTGAGCCTGGAAGGTTGGCGTGGGGAATAGTGGGAACAACGATCACGACCGGGCCATCGTGGTCTCTGGCCTCCAAGAGAGCTTGGCGGACATCGCTGGGAGTGACGGGCCGCAGTGCCTTCGCGCCCATACCCTCGGCCATTTTGACGATGTCAATGTCGATATATCCGCCATCGAGGCGTCCGGCCCCTTTTTCGGTGACCATGGAGTCGCCCTCGCGGTAGCGGAATTCGTTTCCAAAGTGCGAACCGGTTCGCCACATCTGCAGGCGTCTAATCACCTGGTAGCCGTGATTTTCCGCCACCACAATGGTCAGGGGCAGATGTTCTTGACAGGCGGTCACCAGTTCCGTTGGCGCCATCACGAAGGTGCCATCTCCGATGAAGCTCAACACCCGCGTCTTCGTATCCGGTGTTGCCCAGCGAACGCCGATTGCCGCGGGAATTTCATATCCCATGCAGGAGAATCCGAATTCCAGGTGGCAGTGCCGACCGTTTGTGGCATCCCAGACTTTCTGGAGATCACCGGGAGGGCCTCCCGCCGCGGCGATAATGATGTCGCCCTCCAAAGAGGTTTCCTGCATGATTCCGATCAGTTGGCCTTGGGTCAGGATGGCATCGGTTGTGTCGGAATCAGGCAACGTGGCCTGGTCGAAGGCCACGTCGGGATCCAGTGCCGCCACTCGCACAGCGGACCATTCCGCCATCGCGCTGGTGACCTGAGTCATCCAGGATGTCTGCACACGATACGACCCCAGGGCACTCCCGAGTGCTGCGAGGCCCTTCTTGGCATCGGCGACGATGGTGGTAGCACCCTGTTTGATGCCATCACCTTCGGTGACATTGAGAGACACAAAGGTGACCTCGGGGTTATCAAACATCGACTGCGAACCGGTAGCAAAGTCACTGAGCCTGGTTCCCACGTGAAGGATTAGGTCAGCTTCGGCCACCAGGGCATTGGTATGAGGGGTTCCTTCCAGCCCGATTCCTTGAAGGTGCCACGGATCGGGATGTTGGATAGCACCTTTCCCGCCGAATGTTTCGGCCACCGGGATTCCCGTGTCGTGGCTAAATTTCTCGAGCTCTGCTGTTGCATCTGAGTAGTGAATTCCCCCGCCGGCAATCAGAATCGGCTTTTTTGCCTGCGAAATAAGCGCAGCGACCGCCCCGATTTCGTCGACATCTGGTGTCGGGCGACGAATGATCCAGTCGCGTTCTTCAAAAAACTCCACGGGGTAATCAAAGGCGTGGGACTGAACGTCTTGAGGAAGTGACACCACGACGGCCCCGGTTTCCACAGGATTTGCTAGAACCCGGAACGCTTGGGGAAGTGACACCAAGAGTTGTTCCGGTCGAGTGATGCGGTCAAAGAAGCGTGCAATGGGACGAAAAGCATCGTTGACCGTCACCTCGGGTTCGCCTGGTCGCTCCAATTGTTGCAAGACCGGGCCTTGACGCCTGGTGGCATAGGTGTCACCGGGAAGCAGCAAGACGGGGAGGCGATTGATTGTTGCCAGCGCTGCGGGGGTAACCAAGTTCATGGCCCCGGGACCCACCGATGCGGTGACGGCGAGGGTTTGGTGTCGGCGCCGGGCCTTGGCGAAAGCAATGGCGGCGTGGGCTAAGCCTTGCTCGTTGCGACCCTGGACGAAAGGTAAGTCATCGCTATATTGATCGAAGGCTTGACCCAGACCGGCGACGTTGCCGTGGCCAAAAATACCCAGTGCTGCGGGGATGAATCGTTGGCGGTTGCCATCCGCAACGGAGTATTGGACCGAAACGAACCTTACAAGCGCTTGGGCTACGGTCAGGCGGATGGTTTTTCCTGATGGGCCTGTGCTCATTACACTCTCCTTTTCTTCGGGTTAGGACTGGACACGTGAATGCAGAATGACAGTCTTCCAGTCCGTCATTTCGTTCACCGCGGCCCTGACCCCTTCTTTGCCGATACCACTGGATTTCATGCCACCGTACGGCATCAGGTCCGCCCGCCACAGGGGCGTCCAGTTGATGTGAACAATGCCGGAGTCAATATCGCGCATGGCTCGAATGGATTCGTCTTGGTCGTGGGTGAAGACTCCCGCTCCTAACCCATACTCGGTCGAATTAGCCAGGCGCAGAGCGTCCTCAAAGTTTTCTGCCGTCGTGACGGAAACGGCAGGACCGAACAGTTCTTCCTGGGCGAAGGGGTGATCACCTGGGACATTGCGAACGATGGCGGGGGTGAGGATGGTTCCCTCTCGCTGCCCACCGGTGATCAGTCCGGCGCCATCGGCGACCACTTTTTGGATGGCGTGTTCCACCCGGATCGCTTCTGCTTCTGAAATCAGGGTTCCCACCATCGTGTCATCGAGGGCGGGGTCCCCTACGGTAATCGCTTGTACGCGGGGTGTGAGGGCAGCCAAGAAATCTGCCTCGATGGCCTGGTCCACAATGATGCGTTGGGCAGCAATACATACTTGGCCGGCATTGACATAGCCGCCCAGCGTGATGGAGTGTGCTGCTTGTTCGATATCCGCAGACTTCGTCACGATCACGGGGGAGGATGCCCCAAGCTCCAGCGAGAGCTTCTTGATTCCTGCGATTCGGGTGATCCGGTCTCCCACGGCAGTGGAGCCAGTGAAGGAGACCTTATTCACCCTTTGGTCTGTGATGAGCTTTTCGCCCAGGCGTGCCCCTGGGCCATTGAGGAGCCCCAGTACGCCCGGTGGCAACCCCGCATCGAGGAAGCACTGCGTCAGGGCGATAGCGGTGAGGGGGGCGGTGAGTGCTGGCTTGAGGATGACAGCATTTCCCGCGGCCAAGGCGGGACCTACTTTGTGCAGCACGAGGAGGGAGGGGTAGTTGAAAGGCGTAATCGCGACCACAACACCGACGGGTTGAGCAAGAGTGAAACCGATCTTGTCAAAACCGGTACCCGCGTTGGCATCCAGGGGAAGCGAATCGCCATACCGGTGGGCGCCTTCGAATGCCGAGAGCCGGATGATTTCTCCCGCTCGTGAAGCTTCGCCCCTGGCTTCCCGAATACTTTTGCCCATTTCGTTGCTGATAATCCGCGCTAGTTCTTCACTGCGGGTGTCGGCAATCCTGGCGGCCTCCAGCAGAATTATGGCTCGCTGGTGAGCGGGAGTTTGGCGCCATAGCTTGGCTCCTGCAACGGCAGCCTCAAGCGCAGAATCCACATCGCTCTCGCTGGCGATCACTACTTCACCCAGCGCAGCGCCAGAAAAGGGCGAGGCGACAGTGTGGATAGTGGACGATGCGGGGTGTTTCCACGCGTTATTAATGAGTAGTCCGGGGGTGGCCACGGTGCCTCCTGTGTCAAGCGAACAATCTTTGTTATCACAAAGTGTAGGCATAGATTAGGCCGTTGCCACCACCCATAGGTGACAAAAATTGACCTTTGGAAATGTCGCTGGCAGCAAAAATGGGGGCAAAAAAGCCTGAAATAGGGCCATTTTGACCCAGAGCGACTCCGGATCGAAAGGTCACTATTCGATAACATCTCGGGTTTCGTTTCCCCACTATGTCATAACAAAGTACATACTAGGTCTCGGTGTGTCTGTTCGGATGCACTCTTTGGAAAACTAAGTAACTCAAGGATGAGAGGCCGTATTTTGGATATCAAAAAACTCGCCGTTCTCACCGGTGTTGTTGCTCTCACTCTCGCCGGTTGTGCAGCGGGAACTGATAGCGATGCCGGTGAAACTGCATCAACCGAAACCGCCGCAGCTGAAACTGTTGAGGCTGTTGCCGTAAGCGACATCAAGATCTGTGTTTACACGCACGGCGATGGTGGAACCTTCTGGTCAGTCGCACAGGCTGGCGCAGAAAAAGCTGGAGAAGACCTCGGAATCACCATTGATTACCAGGGCTCGACCAACGACTCTGCACGTCAGGCCGCAACCATCGAGGGCGCTGTCTCCGCTGGTTGTACTGGTGTAGCCGCTTCTGCTCCGGACCCCGGTGCAATCGAGACGGCCATGCTGGGACTTGCTGACGCAGGTATCGCCACCGTGACGATGAACTCCGGTTCTGATGTCTTCAAGAGCCTCGGTGCGTTCACGCACGTTGGTCAGGACGAAATCGTTGCTGGTCGCGAAGCTGGGTACAAGTTCAACGACCTCGGTGCCACCAACATCCTCTGCCCCATTCAGGAAGCAGCAAACGTTGGACTCACTGACCGTTGTGCCGGTGCACGCGAAACCTCAACGGGTTCCGTAACCGACTTCAACCTTGATGGTGGACTGCAGGACCTCACGGCCGCATCCGCAAAAATCAAGGCAGCTCTCGAAGCCGACCCCACGATTGACGCAGTCTTCGCACTGAACGCAGACATCGCAGCCAAGGCTGTTTTGCCCGCCGTTCAGGACCTGGGCCGCGACATCTTCATCGGTACCGTTGACATGTCCGAGGACGCACTCAACGCCATCTCCGCTGGAGACATCGTGTTCGCCATCGACCAGCAGCAGTACGCACAGGGCTACCTCTCGGTCGTCTTGTTGTACTTGAACGCTACCAACGCACACTCGCTTGGTGGTGGACTGCCGATGTACACCGGTCCTGGATTCGTTGACGCAAGCAACGTTGAGCAGGTCATTGGATTGGTTGCAGCGGGTACCCGCTAAGTAACACCAGTTCATGCGCTGGGGGGATTGACTAGGGTAAGCCTTAGCCAATCCCCTCACGTGCTTACTACCTTCTGCACGACCGAGAGAAACAGAGACAATGACGACTCAAATAAAAGACGAGCGGGTGTCGCAAACCTCGTTCGCTACAAAAATGCTGCAGCGCCCCGAATTAGGTGCGCTGATCGGCGCCGGTGTAATCTTCTTCCTTTTCTGGAGCGTTGACACCACAGGAAACTTTGCCGCCATCGGCGGCACCGCCGGATGGACGGATATTGCCGCCCCGATCGGAATCATCGCGGTGTTTGTCGCCTTGCTCATGATCGGAGGCGAATTCGACCTCTCTACCGGAGTCATGGTCGGCACCTCCGGACTGATGGCCGGGTTGCTCACTACGGAGTACAACCTCAATGTCTGGGTTGCCATCGCTCTTGTCTTTGCCTTCGCGCTTCTCGTGGGCTTCATCAACGGCATGGTCGTCGTGAATACCGGACTTCCCTCCTTCATCGTCACACTGGCAACCTTCTTCGTGTTGCGCGGTGCGAACCTGGCTGTCACCAAAGAACTCACCGGAACGGTCCGGGTAGCAAACGTCGAAGACAGTAACGGCTTCGACCAGGCGCACGCGATCTTCGCCTCCAAGATGATGATCGGCACCTCGAACTTCCAGGTGTCCATCATTTGGTGGATTCTTGCCACGATCTTTGCCACCTGGTTGCTGACCAGGACCCGCTTTGGAAACTGGATCTTTGCTTCCGGTGGTGACAAAGTCGCCGCCCGTAACGCCGGAGTTCCGGTCAATCGCACCAAAATTATTTTGTTCATGATGTCCTCGTTGTCCGCGTCGTTTGTGGGAATCATGTTCGTGCTTCGTTTGCAGGGCATGCAGGCGGGGCAGGGCGTGGGTATGGAGTTCTTCTACATCATTGCCGCAGCCGTGGGAGGCACGCTCCTCATGGGTGGTGCAGGCTCTGCTATTGGAGCGTCCATTGGAGCGGCCATTATGGGAATCGCTGACATCGGTATTCCCTACGCTCTCTGGGATCAGGACTGGCGTTGGACTTTCATCGGCGTCATTCTTTTGGCAGCAGTGTTGGTCAACACCTGGATAGGCACGAAAGCAAAAGGAGCAAAACGATGACTGATATCGCTTTGGAACTGAAACAGGTAGGCAAAGCATTCGGAAGCGTTATCGCGCTCTCTGACGTGTCCGTCAAAGTCCGCAAAGGAGTGGTCACCTGCATCTTGGGAGATAACGGTGCCGGTAAGTCCACGCTGATCAAGACCCTCTCTGGTGTGCACAAGCCCTCCAGTGGCGTCTACGAGGTCGATGGCGTTCCGATGACATTTGGGTCTCCCCGTGATGCCCTTGCCAACGGAATCGCGACGGTCTATCAAGACTTAGCAACCATCCCGTTGATGTCGGTCTGGCGTAACTTCTTCCTGGGCAATGAAATCACCAAGGGTTGGGGTCCGCTGCGTCGACTCGATGTCAAGAAAATGCAGGAGCTCGCTAAAAAGCACCTGATGGAAATGGGCATCGACCTTCGCGACACGGGTCAGCAGATCGGCACGCTGTCTGGTGGAGAGCGCCAGGCTGTGGCCATCGCTCGCGCCGTGTATTTCGGGGCGAACGTGTTGATTCTGGATGAGCCCACCTCCGCTTTGGGTGTGCGCCAGTCGGGAATCGTGTTGAAGTATGTGTTGGCAGCGAAGGACCGCGGTGTTTCCGTTGTTTTCATCACCCACAACCCTCACCACGCCTATCTCGTGGGTGACTACTTCTATCTGCTCAACCGTGGCCAGCTGGCGAGCGAGTATGAGCGAGCAAAAGTGGAACTCGACGAGCTCACCAAAGCCATGGCCGGTGGCGCTGAGTTGGACACGCTCACCAAAGAAATTCAGGCTGTTCGCCTCGGAAAGTAGTGGCCTCCCTGTTACTGTCCCTTATTGCAGGGCAGTAACAGGGTGAAGCGCTCCGTCTGCTTCTGCAGCGAGAGCACTCAAGCAATCTTTGACGTTCACTTTCCCCACGCCAAGCTCTGACTTGACCCGCGAATTATCCAGCGATGTGTCGATGGGAACAGGTTCACTAAAGAGTGCCTCCGCAGGTGGCGGGCCAGAGCGCAACAGGGATGAATCCAAGCCGAAGACGTCGCAGGCTTGTTCGGCTAGTTCTCTGCGCGTGAGGGCATCATCGGCGACAACATGGAAGCAACCCGATGCCTCTCGCTCGATGATGCGGTGAATCGTGGCACCAATTTCCGAGGCGAGTGAGGGTGTTGCCACTGTGTTCACGCCCGGGCCGTCAAAGACCAAAAATGTTTCCCCCGCTTGCAGGGCGTTTACCATCGCCGTCACAAAATAGCCAAAGCCGACATCTTGGCTCCTGGGCAGTTCCGCCACCAATCGGTTTCGACCCATCACACCGCCGATGCGGCAGATCACGCCGGTTTCAGGTGCCAGATCGCGAATGACTTGCTCGCCCAGGGCTTTCAGGAAACCGTAGGTGTTCACGGGTCTGCCGTAGCTGGACTCGGGAACCTTATGAGAGCTGCCATCCATTACCCAGTCGGTGGAAATATAGATCGGCTTGGCCCCCACCGTTACCGCAGCCGAGGTTACGGCTTGGGTGAGCCCTGGATAGGCGCGATAGGCGGTCTCGGCATCCAGATTCTGGAAGTCGTTAGCGATCGCCGTGTGCACGAGAGCGTCACAGTCGGCAATAGCCGACGCCACCGCACCAGAATCCGATGTATCGAGTACTTCGTAGTTCCAGGGCACCGCCATTGTTGGCGTTGCCCTGGTCAGCACCAAGACATCGTGACCGGCGGTTCCGAGCACCTCGGCGATGTTGCTGCCCAGGAATCCTGTGCCACCGGTCAGAGCGACCTTAGCCACGACTAGTTTTGGGGGAAGCCGAGGTTGAGACCGCCGTGGCTGGGGTCCAACCATCGCGACGTGACAACCTTCTGCTTGGTGAAGAAACGGAAACCTTCTGCGCCGTGGGCACGGGAATCCCCAAAGAGTGACTGCTTCCACCCGCCAAAGGAGAAATAGGCCATAGGTACGGGTATGGGCACATTTACGCCCACCATTCCGACCTCGATGTCGACGACAAACTTTCTCGCAGCTCCACCGTCGTTGGTGAAGATTGCTGTGCCATTACCGAAAGCTCCGCTGTTGATCAGCGCCACACCCTCTTCATAGGTTTTCACTCGAACAATGGAAAGCACCGGACCAAAGATTTCTTCTTGATAGACCTTGGAGGTGGTGGGGACGTGATCGATCAGGGTGGGTCCCAACCAGAAGCCATCGGCATCACCGTCGGGCTGCACCCTGCGGCCATCGGCCACAATCGTGGCGCCATCTTTTTCGGCGATGTCCAGGTAAGAGGCGACCTTGTCGCGGTGAACCTTGGTGACCAGAGGTCCCATATCGCAAGAGCGTCGTCCATCGCCGACCTTGATGGCCGACATTTTGGTGTGGATCGCCTCGACCAGGGTGTCCCCAATGGGGTCGACGGCAACCACCACGGAAATGGCCATACAGCGCTCGCCCGCGGAACCAAAACCTGCGTTCACTGCGGAGTCAGCAACTAAGTCAATGTCGGCATCGGGTAGCACCAGCATGTGGTTCTTCGCACCACCGAGTGCTTGGACGCGCTTGCCGTTCTTGGCGCCTGTTTCATAGACATACTGGGCAATCGGGGTGGAACCCACGAAGGAAATGGAGGCAACATCGGAGTTCTCGAGAAGGGCGTCAACAGAGACCTTGTCACCGTGGACCACGTTGAAGACACCGTCGGGAAGACCGGCTTCTTTCCACAGGTCCGCAATCCACATCGATGCTGTGGGGTCTTTCTCGCTGGGCTTGAGGATCACCGTGTTCCCTGCAGCAATGGCGACGGGGAAGAACCACATCGGGACCATCGCGGGGAAATTGAACGGGCTAATGATCCCCACCACACCCAAAGGCTGGGTCAAGGAATACACATCGACGTCAGTGGAGGCGTTCAGGGAGTAGTCGCCCTTCAACAGGTGGGGGAGGCCGCAGGCAAACTCCACGACCTCTTGTCCTCTCGTGATTTCTCCCAGAGCATCGGAGAGCACTTTGCCGTGCTCTTCGGTGATGATCGCAGCCAGCTCACCTTTTCGTTCCTCGAGTAGCTCGCGGAACTTGAAAAGGATCCCAACCCGCTTAGTCATGGACACCCTGGACCACGAGGCAAACGCGGCGTGTGCGATCTTCACCGCTGCATCTAGGTCTGACGTTGTCGCCAAGCGAACCGATTTTGTTGCCACACCGCGTGCGGGGTCAAAAACATCGGCAAAACGCTCAGATTCGCCAACAAACTCTTGCCCGCCGACGTGGTGGTTGATGATGGGGTTAGTCATGGTGGCTTCCTTTATTTGGGCTCATTTTAGCCGTGGACAATATCGACAGCACGGGAAATGGCATCAGCGGCACTGCCTGAGGCCGGATATAAAAGACTTCTTCCCACCACAAGGCCACGAACGCCTGGCAAGGTGAGAGCGTGGGCCCAGTCGGTGTACAGCGCCTCTGGGTCACTCTGGTTATCCCCGCCAAGAATCAGGGTGGGAAGTGTGGTGGATTCCATCACTCTCGCCATGTCAGGGACAAAGGGAATCTTCAGCCACGTGTAGGCGCTGGATCCTCCGAGTGCTGCGGAAATAGCAATGGAGTGAATGACAGCATCAGCGGTCAAAACGTTGGTGACTTTGCCGTCTACCCACTCGCTCATGAAGGGCTCGATCATGATCGGTATCTGTGCGGCCACCGCATCATTCACAGCCTCCGCGGTGGCAATCAGGGTGTCGGCTGTTCCGACGTCTTGGAGGTTGATTCGGGTGAGGGTTTTGGCAAAATCAAGACCAGCGCGCGCAAGGGAATCGATGGAATAGGCGCCAAATCTGTCGTCCATTTCAAAGGATGACCCGCGAAGTCCGCCCCGGTTTAACGAACCCACGACAATTTTGTTCTCGAGCGCGCCCAAGAGCGCTAAATCATCGATGATGTCGGGGGTAGCAAGGACGCCATCGACTCCCGGGTTCTCTAGAGCACCAGCTAAGCGCTCAAGGAGCACTTCGCGGTTCGCCATCGCCATGGCCTCGCTCCCGACGCCCATCGCTGCTCGCCCGGGATGGTCTGCCGCCACGATCATGAGGCGTCCATCGCCGCTGACGATGTCTCGTCTGCTTCGAGAAGCGAGCGCCTGGGCTATAGCCTCAGGCTGGGTCGCTCTCGTAGCGCGCAGCGCCGTGAAATCAATGTCAGACATGGTTTACCTCCAAGGCAGTGAGAACTTCTTCTTCAAAGGGCATGGCGGTGGAGCACTCGAGGCGCCCGGCGACGATGGCCCCCGCAGCGTTGGCAAACCTTAGGATTTTTTCGAGATCCCAGCCGCTGAGGAGTCCGTGGCAAAAAGCCCCACCGAAGGCATCCCCAGCACCGAGGCCGTTGACAACCTCCACCGCAAAGGGCTCCACTTCAATGCGCTCGGAAGCCGTTTTTGCCATTACTCCTTTGGGGCCGCGTTTGACAACAGCAATCGAGACGCCTCGCTCCAGGAGCGCATCGGCAGCGCGGTCGGGATCGGTCTCACCCACCGCAATCTCGCATTCTTCGCGGTTACCGATAGCCACCGTGGACTTCTCCAGGGCTTTCTGCACTTGCTCGGTGGCATCACTGGTCGATTCCCAGAGGTCTGCGCGGTAATCCAAGTCCAAGATCGTGTGTTCTGCGCGCGCGCGAACGGCCAGGGCGTGGTGGTGCGCGGACCGGCTTGGTTCCTTGGTTAGCCCTGTGACGGTGGTCCAGAAAATCCTTGCTGATCTAACGGCTTCTTCATCGAGTTCATCAGCTTTAATCATGAGATCCGGTGCGACAGGGTCGCGATAGAAATACAGCGGGAAATTATCGGGTGGGAATATTTCACACAACACCAGGGGGGTTTTCAGCCCTTCAACATCAGAGACATAGCGAGAGCTCACCCCTAAGCGCTCCAGCTCGTCGCGCACATAGACGCCGAGTGGGTCAGGGCCGGTGCGGGTAATTACGGCGCTGCTTCTGCCATACCGCGCTGTGGCGACGGCGACGTTGGTGGGGCTTCCGCCCAGGAACTTGCCGAAGCTGGTGACTTTATCCAACCCCACATTGCTTTGCAGGGGGTAAAGATCGATTCCCACGCGCCCCATCGTCAAAACATCAAGCGGCATACGGGCTGGAGCACTAGTCATAAGAAATCACTTCATCAGGGCGGACACTCAATCGTACTTTGTCCTTACAAATTCTTCTACCTGGCGGAGACGGAAATCGTGGTCCCCGTCTGGGCCGATTCCGTGGCGGCATTGGCCAAGACAAGAGCCATCCGGCCGTCTTCGAACGTGGGGGTGTTGGAGGCCTCGCCCCGAATGCGCTTGATGAACTCCTCCAACTCGTTTCGATAGGAGTCCATGTAACGCTCGAGGAAGAAGTTTTGATACGGCGGCTTCGCCTCGACCAGGTTCGCGGTGTAGTGCTGAACGTTCGTGTCGGTGATGTTCTCCGCCCGAAGCATCCCCTCGCTACCAAACGCCTCCACGCGCTGGTCGAACCCGTAGGAAGCGTGGCGGGAGTTGGTAATCAAGACCAGTTCGTCATTGCTTCCCCGCAGGACCACCGCGGTCGCGTCGTAGTCGCCAAGCCCCTTGATATCGGAGGAAAACTGATTGAAACCCTGGGCGGTGACAGAAACAATCTCGGGCACAAAATAGCGGGCCATATCAAAATCGTGGATGGTCATATCTCTAAAGATTCCGCCGGAAACCGCGAGGTACTCGGTTGACGCGGGAGCCGGGTCACGGCTGGTGATGAGCAACTGTTCCAAGTTCCCGATATCACCGGCCAGAACCCTTGAGCGCACCGCAGCAAAATGCGGGTCGAATCGGCGGTTGAAGCCCAACCCAATGGGAACCGTGGTGGCATTGGCTTTTTCGCGAAGCCGATCAACAGCTGCGATGTCGAGGTCAATGGGCTTTTCACAGAGCGCCGGGATTCCCGCGTCGATGGCTTTCTCGATCAGGTCAATGTGGGTGGTGGTGGGGGAGGCGATGATGATGAGGTCAAGATCCCCAGCGCTAAAGAGCTCATCGGGATTGCCGGTGGCCTCGCCGCCGTACTCCTGTGCTGTCTGCTGCGCGCCCTCGAGGAATACATCGGAGACGCGATGCAGCACCGTATCGGGGTGGCTGACCACGCTTTTCGCGTGGACTTGTCCAATGCGCCCGGTACCAATGAGCCCCACTCGAAGTTGATTACCCATCATCACTCCCTGTTGTTTGTGCGGACAAAGTCAAGCACAATGATGGCAGGTTTTCTCCCACCTCGCGCAGAGGTTTTCCTCTGTCTAAGGCGAAGGGCGAGGCTCTTCCCCCTCATCCGCAAGAAGGCCCGGGGTGGGGGAAAAGACCCTGATTCCATTGGCTTGGGCCGCGTCACCAAGCCGGATGTCATACGCGATTAGTCCCTGGATTGCTTGGCCCAGCGACAGTGCGGTGGCCACATGGAGGGAATCAAGGCTCCGCAAGTCCGCTGGCTGAATGTCTGCCGCCTGTTTGCTGGTTTCTCGTGTGAATTCAATCAGGGATAGCGCGCTCAGGACCTGATGGGCGCCTCGGATGGCTTTCGCCCCAAGTCGCCGTGAGGCTCGCAACACCTCAACATAGGCGAGACGGCTGGACACCATGGTGATCGGTGCGGTCCAAGGATTAGATCCTGCGAAGAACCGTTGGAGCGCCGGTGACTCCCGCTCGAGGGTGACAAGCTTCATGACCGCTGAAGAATCGATGTAGAGATTCTTCAGCGCCCCTCCTGGTCTCGCATCTCCTTGAGAATTGCGGATCCAAGAACGTGTGATTCAAGGGGCTGGAAACGGGAAAAGAGCTCTTGCCCTGTGAGGGTCGCGGCCGTCACTTCTCCTCGAGCTGTCATTGCCTCGAGCTCATTTTCGGCCTGATCGGGCGCGAGGTGAGCAATGGGCTGACCGTGTTCGGTTACCACGAGCGTTTCTCGTTGCTTTACTCGATTCAAAACTCGCGATACATTCTGCCCCAGCTCACGGAGGCCGACGCGGTTGTTATCCACAGACCGGCTACCCTTTTGGTCGCCCACATCCCTCTGCATAGTTCTGCAGTGTAGAACAAATAACGGACACAGCGCCTCTCTGCGAGGGCGCACAACCGCCCGCCTGTCACCGAGTGTAGGTGTCCGGGTGACTACTACTCTGTGTTTGTGAAGGACACGTCGCGGGTGGAGAAGAGCCGCACCCGCGGGGCGTCTGTCGCGGTGTCGCTTGCGGCAATCGTGGCCCTCACCTCGTGTGTATTGCCCAGTAGTGAACCCGTGGTCGTGCCAGAGCCTGTGGTGCTGGAACTGGTGCCCGCTGAAGTCGTGGAAGAGGCGCCTGTTTCGCCGGAGCCCGAAGCGAGCAGTGACCCACTGCAGGAGCGCATCGATGAAGCGATTGCCGGAATGGACCTGCGCACCCAGCTTGCTGGATTAATGGTCGTCACGGTGGCGGGGATGGATCCAGCACGCCACCGTGAATTTCTTGACCGGATTCCAGCCGCTGGCTTTCTCCTGACCGGTAGCAACCTCGTAGGCGACACTTTTGCGATTCGCGACCTCATCGGCGCCATTCACCAGGGTCAAGACTTCCCGCTCGTGATGGCGGTAGATCAAGAAGGCTCCCCTGTGGCACGAATTTCTGGCGACCAGTTCCCGGGCGCCAGAGTGCTGGGTGCAACTTCTGTTGAAGCAACCGCCGAGGCGTTTCTTGCCCGGCAGCAACTCGTTGATCGCGCCGGCGCCAATGTTAATTTTGGGATCGTGGCGGACGTGAGTGGCGGCCCCGGCGCCTATATCCACTCCCGTTCCTTTTCTATGGACCCCATCGTGGTCGCCAAGCACGTGGGGGTGGCTCTCGGGGCAAACGTGGACGAGGTTGCCCAAACTCTGAAGCATTTCCCGGGCCACGGTATGGTCTTTGCCGATTCCCATCGCACCATCGCCTCCAGTGATCTCAGCTATGACCAGTGGTTGCAAACCCATGCGCTTCCCTTTATCGCAGGCATCGATTCAGGGGCAGAGCTTCTGATGACAGCACACATCCGAGTGCCAGCGATCAGTAAGGACCCGGCGACTCTCTCAGATGACTGGTTGAGAATTGCCCGCGAAGAACTGGGCTTTGAGGGCGTCATCATCACCGATGACCTTCGGATGTTGCAGGCTTCGGGTGAGGCTGCGTATTCGGATCCGGGAACTGTGGCGGTGGCGGCACTGGCTGCGGGCAATGACTTACTGTTGATGGCGGTTGACCCGGGTGTTGACCCCGACTTATCGACCTATGACGACGTCCTGTCAGCTCTCGAGCAAGCGGTACAAGAGGGAGTGGTCAGCGAAGAGCAGGTGCGCGCTTCCCTCACGCGGGTTCTGACACTGAGAGAGCGGCTCGGAACCCCCTAGGGCTTCTCACCCATTTTCTTCAGCTCGGCATCAATATCCGCGTCGGTGATGGATTGCTTCGTGCCATAGGCATCCCACCAGATAAAGGGAACTGCAACGGCCATTCCGCCAATCGCCCAACCCGGCCAAAAGTAGCTGCCAGGGCTGGTGAAGAACCAAATGGCCGTGACGAGGATAGAAACAAAAAGCCACACAAAGAGGTAGCTGGTGAAGTCCTTTTTGCTCTTGATTCTCTTGCGAGCCACGTCTCGAATGTCCGCGGGTTCCTTAGCCATACTCTCTCCTAGTCGATATCTCTGCGCATGCTGGTGATGAGAGCCAGGATAGCGAAAACGAAGGCGTAGCCCAAGAGGAACAGAATGGAAAGAAGCGGACTCAGGAAGGAATCGGTGGTGAAGTTCACCAGATCAGATTCGACATCCAGAGACACGATCGCGGTCATCAAACCGGTGAGAGAGTATTTGCCAGCTTCTGGCACCAGCAGCAAAAGAATGGGCTCGATCGCAAAAAGCCACAGCAATACGCCGATCAGTGCCACCACTTGGGACCGCAAGAGAGCGCCAATGGCGGCACCAAGAATCCCGAGCGCCACACCGGAGACAATTCCTGAGAGCGCAGTGTTGATAAAGATTTCTTGTGACGCTTGGGCGGCATCCGGATAGAACCCCAAGGCGATGTAACCCGAACCAATCCCTGCGCCGGTGGCCACAACTTGCAGAGTCAGCCCTGCCCACCCGGCGGCGACCATCTTGGCCAGCAGTACCCGGCCGCGTTTGGGGACGGCGACAAAGGTCGCCACTGCGGTGCCGTGGCGAAATTCACCCGCAACAACCAGCACGCCGAGAAGCATCGCAAAGATGTAACCCGAAACCGCATTCGCGTAGACAGAGTCGACCACGTTCTGCTCGGCTAGGGTGCCAAAGCCCAAGCCATCTTCAGAGGAAGCCAAAATAACGGGGGTGCTGGCGGTGCCCAGCACGCTAAAGAGTGCTCCGGCGATCATTAACCCCCACATGGCCCGCTGGTAGGTGATCTTGCGAAGTTCTGCACCCAACAACCTCATGAGAGACCACTTCCTGTCAGGCGAAGAAAGGCTTCTTCAAGGGGTTCCCCGCCGGTGACCTCGGCCACCGAACCAGCGGCAACCACCTTGCCTTTGTTGATGATGATGACATCATCAACAATCGTTTCTAGTTCGGCGAGTTGGTGAGAAGACACGAACACGGTGGTGCCCTTTTCTGCTTGGGATTTGATAAATCCGCGTAACCAGGCAATCCCCGCTGGATCAAGCCCATTGGCTGGTTCGTCCAGGACCAAGACTTCTGGTGAACCGAGCAGTGCTGAAGCGAGAGAAAGACGCTGCTTCATCCCCAGCGAAAAGCCTTTGACTCTTTTGTTCCTGGCATCAGCCAGTTCAACCTCCGCGAGGACTTCATCAATCCTGGATTTATCAATGCCCCCCATGCTGGTGAGTACCCTCAAGTTTTGATACGCGGTAAGCCCTGGGTGAAAGCCCCGCGAGTCCAACACCACCCCCACGCGCGTTTGCGGGTTTTTCAGCTTGCGGTAACCGCGACCCAGAATGCGAGTTCGACCTTTAGTGGGAGTGGCCAGGGCGACCAGACACCGCAAAGCGGTGGACTTCCCAGCGCCGTTGGGGCCTAAGAAACCGGTTACCCGGCCTGGTTGCACCTCGGCGGAAAAATTATCCACCGCAACTGCTGTGCCATAGGTTTTCGTCAGGCCTTTGAAGACAATTGCTGCCATGGAGCGCTCCTTGTGGGTTCAGGCCAGCCTAGCTTTTTCTGCGTCGCAGGGCTCGAATGACAAAGAGCAGGGTTGTCACCACAGCGAGTAAACCCACCCACGGCAGCAGTATCCCCGCCCACACGACCAGCCCGGCAAAGAACGCGACAATGCTCGCGAGGCCCCGCAGAAGCCCATCGACGAATCCTTCGGGGTCCGCGGGGGTGGCATCGGCTGAGGTAAAAAGGTTCACGCTGATGCTGGCAAAGAGCGTTTGATCGCTGAGATATTCTCGCTGGGAAGTCAAGGAATCAAGCTCTGCTTGGCGGTCACTCAACGCTGACTCGATGGCGATGAGGTCGCTGGTGGTTTCGGCCTGCTCCAACAAGAAACCCAGTCGCTCGATTGCTGATTCCAATACCGAAATTCGCGCGTCGAGGTCAATTTTTTGCAACGACACGTCGTAGGTGTTGATCGAGGATTCTTGGACGTCACCGATTTCGCTGATCGCCGCCACTGTTGCCTCCAGTGCGCCAACGGGGATGCGGATTTCCAGGTAGGCGCTGGGGGAACCGTAATCTATCGGGGAATAATCTGAGCGCGAGGAAATTCGACCCCCCGCATCCACAACAAGCCCCGTGATGTCATCAGCACTGGCGCTGGGCACCTCCACAATCAGAGACAGATACCCGGTGGTGATGACATCGGGCTCTGCAGAAAGCGAGCCTGATTCACTCACCCCTATCTCGTCGCTTCGATCGAGCATCATGACCGATTGATCAGCGGGGGTGGGCACGGCCATGTCGGAGACAAAAGCGTCCTCACTGGCGATATCGACCCCAGCTGAGCAGCCGGTCAAGGTGAGGGTGGCTAGTGCACAAAGAGTCGAAAAACGCAGAAAAGTCATGGCATGAATATACGCCTAGCGGCTATGATTTAGCGCGCTGTTGGGTAATGATTCGAGTAGCAGGCAGCCTGATCGAGATCAGCAAACACGTTCTGGTTTCGGACAAACGCGAGCTTTGCCTCGGTGATCACCGCGTCGTGTTCTGATTCGGTCAGGGAGACGCCATCGAGGGCTTTGCGATAGATCTGTTTGAAGGACACCAGATTCTGCTAACTGGGTTCCTCGGTCCGCGAGAGAAACCTGCGGAGGGACTCCATGGTTTCCTCGGGTTTATCTCGATGCACGCTGTGTCCAGCGCCGGGGATGAGGTCATAGCTCCAGGTGGTGTGGGCGGCAATCATTGCGGCCGCCTCTTGTCCATAAAACATGCTGCCGCGTTCTTCTTCCCCGCCGATGACGTGAGTGGGGAGGGCGAGAGAGTGTGCATTTTTCATCACATTCCAGGGAGAGTTATCCATTACCGTTCGCTCCAATGCCCAGAGGCTTGCCTGCTGGTGGGCGTGGACTTTGAGTTGGATATCCAGGGAATGCCAGTGGGGGTGAAGCTCCCGGATCTCTTCCACGCCGTGGAGGGTGTGACCCAGGCGCTGGTTTTTTAACACCTCGCTTCGGGTGTGGTCATCGATATCGAGGGCTGGGTCAATCAAGACCAATCGTCTGGCCCAGTCCGGGTGCTGTGACGCGGCAACCACCGCGCTCGCTGCACCGATGGAGTGCCCGATCACCGCATCCCATGGCCTTGCAGGTTCAGGCGCGACCAGGGCCACGTCGCTGGCAAAATCAGCGATGCGATAGGTGCTCGTTCGAGGGGCTTGACCATGGCCACGCAGATCAACTGCTACGGCGTGATAGCCATCTTCTGCCAGGGCTTCCATTACTTGCCAACAGGTGGCGGCGGAGGACCCCAACCCGTGGATCATGAGCGCGTGTTGGGTGGCCAGGGGATTCCCCCAGGAGAGGGTGGGCAAAGTCACAGTCATGGCGATATCCCCTCACCGCTATGCGGTGAGGGTTCGCTCCATGAACACGGAATGTTCATCCTCGAGATAGCGACCAAACGCTTCGCGTGTGACGTAGCCCAACCGGGAATACAGGGACAGGGACTCGGGTTGCTTCACTCCCGTTTCCAGCCTCATGAGAAATAATCCCCACTCGATGGCGAGTGCTTCCACTTCGGCCATGAGTGCTGTGGCGATTCCCGCGCCGCGGTGAACCTCGGAGACAAACAGGCGTTTGACCTCGGCATACCCATCCTCGCGGTAGTCCACGAGACCGATCATCCCCACAGAGGATTCGCCGAGGAAGGCACCCAACAACACGGCATTGGTGCCGGAGAGTTCTTCTGCTGACACCAGGTGATTGGATTCAGCCGGGTAAAGAGAGCTCAAAAGAGCACTGGATTGTTCCATTAGCCCAGCGACTTCATCAGGCTGGGCTGTGCGAATAATGACGGAACCATACAGGGTATCCATCCCTTAAGCCTAGCTTCGGAGGGGAATTTTGCGCCGTAGATCAGGCGTGTTCTCACACATCCACAAGCAACCCGGGCGCCCGCTGGCTAGAGCCGGTCTTTTGTCGCGTCTCCCACTTCGTTTCCATACATTTCCTGGACAACAATCTCGCCCTCAATCAGCCCGGGGAGGCCTGCCTGGATGGCCGCCACCGAAGGGGCGTTGTTGTGGACGTGCCAGTGAGCCTGGGTCGTCCACTTTTCGATCATGACCAGTTTTCCGCTGACTTCCTGGTGGAGGGCATAGAGCTCACACCCTTCTTCCTGATGAACCTCGGGAATCACGCTCTCGATGAGAGCGATGAGCTCGTGGGTCTTTCCCGGTAGGGGCTGGAAGGATGCGATAACGATGCAGGGCTGTGGCATGGCAAAAGTGTAGCTCTCCCAAACACCCCTGCGCTTCGACGACTCTCCTTGCCCGGTCTAGCATGGAGGGATGCTAAATCCCTACCTGATTACCGGTGTTCTCTCCATTGCTCTCTGGATCACCATTCGCGAGCAGGCTTTTGACGCAAACGCGACGCTGGCGTGGGTGGCCACCATCGTTTTGCTCGGTTGGGGTGGCTTTGGTATTTTTTCAACCCTCAAAAAAAAGCCGGATCAGGACTGACCCTTTCGACGGGGGCTTCTGGCTACTTTTCCAAATAGGAGACCGTGGTCTGTGTGGAAAAAGGCGGGATGGTTTCTCTCTTGCGCGCCTGGGCGTGATTGAGGGCAACCTGTGCAGAAATGAGGCCGGCGAACACCACCGCGATGGCGAGCACGTAAATGCCCACGCCGCCCCACCCACTGGGGCCTGTGGGATCGATGAAGAAGTAGGGGTACCGCTCGACACTGGGAGCTCTGAGAAGCGTTAGGCCCAGCCAGGCCACGGGGTAGGAAATACCAATCCAGACTGTCTTCCAGCCAATGCGCGGTCGGGCGCTGCGCATCACCCAATCGGTGACCAAATACACCGGAATGATGACATGGGTAACTTCGTTGTGAAAACCAAAGTCATCGGGGCCGCGCAGCAAAGCGTTATAGACAACTCCCACGACAAAGGCGTAGGCAACGAAGTTGGCTCTGATCGTCGTATACAAAACCGTGTCTGCTTGCCTGGATAAAGCGAGGTAACCGCCAGCTAACAGCACCACAATGTTGGAGTAGCTGGTCTGGTTGGTGAAATAGGCGAAATGCTTGCCCGGCTCGAAGGTGCCCGCTTGTACCTGATCGGTCAGCAGCACTACATAGGCCGCAACGATGGTCAACCCCGCCACGATATCGAGCCCGGCGCGAATGCGACGGGCAAGAGGAATCTGATCCATGGCGCTACTCCCTCCCACTTTTCTGGGGCACATCTGGCACATTTATTGGCCCGCTCGCAGGATAAAAACTACGCTTGCTGCATCCCTGAAGAATCTACCGGACTATTTGACCTTGTCACCGGCTTGCCGCTGCACCCCCTCATTAACCACGTCGTGGTGGTGATGGTTCCCCTTGCCGTTGTGACCATGGTTCTGGTGATTATTGTGCCGAGGCTCCGGAGGACATTTGTGCCCGTGGGACTGGTCTTCTGCTTTCTGTCCGCAGTTTCAGCTTTTATTGCTGAGAAATCGGGAGAAGCGCTTCAATCGAGAGTCGGCTCGCCGGGTGAGCACGCAGAGCTCGGGGAATTCACTACCTGGATTGATTCCCACCCCGGTGGCGCGAGAGACATTCTGAATGTGTGTGGAGTCGATGGCACTGATGCTTTCAATAGTGAACACGCCAGAGACCGCAAAGCCTTGGTGACCGCCGAGGAATACGTGTTGGGCGCCCTGGGCGACCCACTCAACTAGCCCCCCGCAGAGCTCTTAGGGCTCGCTAGCGATGGTGGCGATGGGAACCGTGTCCGGAATCGGGGAGGGATCTTTTCCTCGAAGGTCGGGGTGGGCCTTCACAAAAACACTTGCCACGATGGCACCGAGAAGCGCGAAACAGGCTGCTGCAAGGAAACCCCCGAGCGACCCGAAACCATCGATGGCAAACCCCGCGATAGCGGAACCCAGCGCTGCGCCCACCAGTTGCCCCGAACCCATCCAGCCATAAGCTTCGGCCGTTTCGGAAAACTTCACACTGAATGACACGATGGCGAACATCACTGCCAGGGCAGGGGCAAGCCCTGCTCCAGCAATCAGGAGGGCAAAGGAAATCCACCAGAAGTCGAGGATAAGTCCCGCCAGCGCGATTCCGATGAAAACAACCCCCATCCTGGTCGCAAGGGCCCGGGGGCCAATGGGAAGGCCACCGAGCGCTAACCCGCCAATAATGGAGCCAAAAGCCCAGATAGCGAGGACATAGCCTGCTTGCGCTCCTTGTTCACCAAAAACCGATACCACTGCGACCTCTACGGCAGCAGCCGCGCCGATGAGAAGGAATCCAACCACGGTGGCAAGCAAAACCGCGGGTTTTTTCAACACCACACCCATTTTGCTTCGACTAGGTGGGATGGTGACCGTTCCCACTTCGCGGCAGGAAAGGAACCACGCTCCGCCCCCGATAAGAAAAACCCCGGCGACCATGATGGCCCAGGTGGTGGAAATTTGTGTGGCAACAAAGGTGGTGATCACCGGCCCCGCAATCCAGATGATTTCTTGGGCTGAAGCGTCGAGGGAAAATAGGGGGGTGAGCTGTTTGGAATTCACCATGGTGGGGTAGATCGTGCGAACAGCCGGCTGGATGGGAGGAGTTGCGAGACCACCCACAAACCCGATGGCGATATATCCACCGAGGGGGAACTGACCAAACGCAATGCCTGCCATGGCAAGCAAAGATACGACGATCGTGAGGGTGATGACCGGCCGCATGGCCCAGTAGCCCATCCAGCGCGATGTCAGGGGGCCCGCCAGTGCTTGCCCCAGGCTGGTGGCGGCGAGCACGAGGGCCGCGAGGCCATAAGAATCAAAGATGTGCTCGATGTGGAGAAGGTAGGCCAGAGAAAGCATTCCGGAGGGAAGCCTGGCGGTGAGCTGTGCGGAAATAATCGCGGCAACACCCCGAGTTTTCAACAGGTCAGCATACTTTTTCACAGTCTGACCAGCCTATTGCCGAGCGGCGGTGTCAGAGGTGCCTGAAACAGTGGCCATTGGGCGTGTAAAAATATGCCCCGGCCTGTGGATAACCCCGCGAAGTTGTCCACAGCTGTGGATGACACGCCCACAAGATATGGTGTCTAGGATTTGTCAGGACCGGCATATATAGTGGTCAAGCCGTCACAAAGAAAAATGCCCTCTGAGCACCGTGCGGGACAGAAAAATAACCAAATAACCGAAAAATAGCGGTCCCCAGAGGGAAACGCAGAGGAGAAAAAAATGAGCATTATGGTGGTGAAGCGCAACGGTGAGCGAGAGCCCTACGACGCTAACAAAATAAACTTGGCCATCGAGCGCGTGGCGGAAGGCCTGGAAGACTCCATTGCCTGGGTGACCCAGATCGCCAGCGAGCTGGAGCTGACACTGTTCGACGGCATCACTACCCAGCAGCTCGACGAGGCGGTCATTCAGGTCGCTCTGCAGAACGTCAAGGATGACCCTGCTTTCGATGTTGTTGCAGCCCGCCTGCTGGTGAAGACCATCTACAAGAGTGTCCTCGGCGACTACACCTCCCCCGAAGAGCTCAAAGCCCTGCACGTTCAGCACTTTGAAGAAAACGTGAGGCGCGGGGTTGAGGAAGGTCTGCTGGACGAGCGTCTCGTCCAGATGTTTGATTTCGACACCCTTGCAGCGGCCCTGGAGCCCAGCCGTGATGACCTCTTCAAGTACATCGGTGTTGTCACCCTCAACAACCGCTACGGCGTCAAAGGCCGCAACGGTGACCCCCTCGAGGTTCCCCAGTACTTCTGGATGCGGATCGCCATGGGTCTGTCTTTGAACGAAAAAGACCCCACTACGCACGCACTGACGTTTTACGAAAAAATGTCGAAGCTCGAATATTTGGCAGCCGGTTCCACCCTCGTTAACGGTGGCACCAGCTACCCCCAGCTTGCCAACTGCTTCGTCATGGAAATGCAGGACGACATTGAGCACATCGCGAAGACCACTCGCGATGTCATGTGGCTGACCAAGGGCACTGGCGGGATCGGGCTGGCCGTGACCAAGTTGCGCGCGCAAGGTTCCCCCATCCGCTCCAACAACACCAGCTCGACCGGCCCCATCCCCTTCATGCACACCATCGACTCGGTGCTCCGCGCCGTGAGCCGTGGCGGCAAGAAGTTTGGAGCACTGTGCTTCTACATGGAGAACTGGCACATGGATTTCCCCGAGTTCCTCGACCTTCGCGCGAACTCCGGAGATCCTTACCGTCGCACCCGCACGGCCAACACCGCCGTGTGGATTTCTGATGAATTTATGAAGCGCGTCGAAAACGATGAGCCTTGGTATCTCTTTGACCCCCTCGAGGTCGCCGATCTCAACGAGCTCTATGGCTCGGCTTTCTCCAAGCGCTATGCGGAATATGTCGAAATGGCAGAAGCCGGCAAGCTCGGCATGTTCAAGAAAATGGGCGCCAAGGAGCAGTTCAAAGCCATCCTCGTTTCTCTGCAGGGCTCCAGCCACCCGTGGCTGACCTGGAAAGACACGATCAACAACCGTGCGATCAACAACAACTCCGGCACCATCCACCTCTCCAACCTCTGTACTGAGATCTGCTTGCCTCAAGACGTGGATAACGTCTCGGTCTGTAACCTCGCTTCCATCAACCTCTCCCAGCACGTGGTGGATGGCAAGATGGACTGGGTCAAAATCGAAGAGAGCGCTCGCGTTGCCGTCCGCCAGCTCGACAACCTGATCGACATCACCCGTTCCAGCGTTGCCGAGGCCGACTACTCAAATGAACAAAACCGCGCCGTGGGTCTCGGCGTGATGGGCTTCACTGATGTGATCGAGCGCTTTGGCCACAGCTATGAAAGCGAAGAGGCCTACGATCTCATCGACGAAATCATGGAGCATGTGTCCTATGCAGCCATTGATGAGTCAGCGAACCTCGCTGTGGAGCGCGGTTCCTACGCCAACTTCGAAGGATCACGCTGGTCGCAGGGGATTGTTCCTCTCGACACCGTGGACATGACCGAAGCAGACCGCGGCGTTCCCGTCGAGGTCAACCGGACTACGCGTCTGGACTGGGATCGTCTGCGGGAGAAAGTCAAGGGCGGTATGCGTAACGCCACCCTAATGGCTATCGCTCCCACAGCATCCATCGGGCTTGTTGCGGGAACAACTCCGGGACTTGACCCACAGTTCTCCCAGATCTTTAGCCGATCGACGAGCTCTGGCAAGTTCTTGGAAGTCAACCGCAACCTGGTCGAAGCACTCCGTGAGCGCGGCCTCTGGGAATCCACCCGGGAGGACATTCTTCGCAACCAGGGTGACATCCAGAACATCGACTCGATTCCCGCTGAAATGAAGGAAACCTTCAAAACCAGCTTCCAGCTCTCGCCCTACTCGTTCCTTGAGGTGGCAGCCAGAGCACAGAAATGGATTGACCAGGCGATCAGTCGCAACATGTATCTGGAAACCAGGGACATCGATGACCTGATGTCTATCTACACCGGCGCGTGGAAGCGCGGCGTGAAGACCACCTATTACCTGCACATGAAGCCCCGCCATACGGCAGAGCAGTCCACGGTAAAGGTCAATAAGGCAGAGCAGATCAACGGCTCGGGTTCCTCCGCCCCCAAGAAGGGCTTTGGATCCGCGAGCGCTGCGGAGCCAGTTGCGGCAGCCGCAAGCCCGAAAAAGGGCTTCGGTTTCGGCGGAGCACCGAAGGCAGGCGAGTAATGGATTCGATGACCGACACCACCGTCGGGGGTTACTCCGTGCCGGTGGACCCCATGGATCTGTTGCAGTGCGACAGCTGCCAGTAAAACCTCAACAACTACCTCATCAACACGAACTAAGGAGCACATAATGGGCATTCTCGGACAGGGCGTACAAGAAGGACTTCTTCTCAAGCCCGTGAAATACCAGTGGGCCATGGACCTCTACGACCAGGCTGTTGCCAACACCTGGTTCCCCAACGAAATTCAGTTGGGCGAGGACATCGCAGACTTCAAGAAGATGACGGATGAAGAACGTCACGCCATTACCTTCTTGATGAGCTACTTCAACCCCAGCGAGCTGTTGGTCAACAAGGCCCTCGCATTCGGTGTCTACCCCTACATCAACGCTCCCGAGGCGCACCTCTACCTCGCCAAGCAGATGTGGGAAGAAGCCAACCACTGCATGAGCTTCGAGTATGTGCTGGAAACCTTCCCCATCGACCGCGAAAAGGCTTACGCCTCCCACGTCGACATCCCCTCGATGGCCCGCAAAGAAGACTTTGAGGTCAAGTTCATCCAGCGGATGACGGAAGAAACCATCGATATCACCACCACCGAAGGTAAGCAAGACTTCGTGCGCAACCTCGTTGCCTACAACGTCATCCTCGAGGGCATCTGGTTCTACTCAGGCTTCATGGTTGCTCTGAGCTTCCGCCAGCGCAACCTGTTGCGTAACTTCGGATCCCTCGTGGACTGGATTGTCCGGGACGAGAGCCTCCACTTGAAGTTTGGAATCAACCTGATTCTGACCGTTTTGGAAGAAAACCCCGATCTGCAGACTCCTGAGTTCGCAGCGGAAATTCGCCAGATGATCATTGACGCGGTGGAGATGGAAGAGGCGTACAACCACGACCTGCTTCCCGGTGGGATCCTCGGGCTGAATGCCAACTACATCAACCAGTACGTGAAGTACTTGGCGGACCGTCGTTTGGAAGAGTTGGGCTTTGAGACCGAGTACAACGTGTCGAACCCTGCAAAGTGGATGGCCACCGCGAACGACACCTTGCAGTTGGTGAACTTCTTCGAATCCACCAACACTTCCTACGAGGTCAACGCGACTTCTTCGAAGTAGCACCAACAGCGACACCAGCGTTAGAGAAGGAGGAGGCAGCATTTCTGCCTCCTCCTTCTGCTTTCCCTAGTGAATCAAAACGTGTGAGGATAGAAAGATGAAAACTCCCGCAAACCAGCTGTGCGTAACCCTCAACACTTGGGATCAGATCCCGCAACTCGGGCTTGGCGTATTCAAAGTTGAGGACAACGAGTGTGAACGCGTCGTCCTCGATGCGCTTGAGGTCGGCTATCGCCACATCGACACCGCCATGATTTATCTCAACGAAGCAGCCGTTGGCCGCGCCATCGCTGCCAGCGGTATTCCACGCGAAGAACTCTTTGTCACCACCAAGCTGTGGAACTC
>Ga0115003_10000289_pt1 | contig 43059 bp, 48 predicted proteins | sample ArcticOcean_MG_C_7_FD_88736 | JGI IMG/M metagenome (GOLD analysis project Ga0115003, IMG submission 88736) | Marine microbial communities from western Arctic Ocean - ArcticOcean_MG_CB11_88 | ecosystem: Environmental > Aquatic > Marine > Oceanic | place: Arctic Ocean: Canada Basin | collected...
CTTCTTTGCTTCAGCTGGCTTCTTTGCTGCCGTTTTGGTTTTAGCTGCTGGCGCTGATTTAGCTACAGTTTTTGATTTTACTGCTACCTTCTTTGCTTCAGCTGGCTTCTTTGCTGCCGTTTTAGTTTTAGCGGCTGGCGCTGATTTAGCTACAGTCTGTGGTTTTACTGCAGACTTTTTTGCTGCAGTCTTAGTCTTAGCTGTTGGGGATGACTTAACAACAACTGATGACTTTGCTACTTTGCTATCTGAAACAGCTGCTACTTCTGTAATTTTATCTTCAAAAGCATTCGCACAGAAAATCTTACGCAATGCCCAACCTAGTATTAGGAAAATACTAAGTGAAATTAAAATCGCTGGAACAGTCTCTATATTAAATCCATCGCCAGTGAGTTTTGTACCTATAAATGCACTCACAACAGCGGACACAAGCCAACATATTATTGAACTTGAGCTTAAAGAGTTATTATTTTCATCGGTGTTCATTTTAATTTTCCTAAAATTTTGGCTGCACTCAAGCAGTTTCAGATGTAGTTGAATTTTTTCTTGCCACAAGTATTGGGACTTCATCACCTTGAATGCGCTTTATAGTGTCTCCATACTCTAGCGCGCGAGTGACTGAAGAGTTTTCGTTATATTTCGATAAATTATATTCAGTCAACGAGGTTAAACCTGATTTTGGTTCTGATGCATAACGACCATTTTGCGGGCCAGGCATTGGTACTTCACCACGTGCAAAACTTGCTAATAATTCCCTAAAGCTACTTTCAGTCAGATCTTCATAAAAGTCTTTTCCAATTTGAGCCATTGGCGCATTTGTACAAGCCCCCAAACATTCAACCTCTTCCCAACTAAATTTACCATCTGATGATAAACTATGCGGTTGATCTGCAATAACTTCCTTACAAATACTAATTAAATCTTCCGCACCACAAATCATACATGATAATGTTCCACAAACTTGTATATGAGCGATGGTACCAACAGGTGCCAGTTGATACATAAAGTAAAATGATGCAACTTCTAAAACCCGAATAAACGGCATATCTAACAATTCACCTACGGCCTCAATAGCAGGTTTAGACAACCAGCCCTCCTGCTCTTGCGCACGCCATAGTATAGGTATTACAGCAGATGCCTGTCTCCCAGTTGGGTATTTTATCATTTGGCTCTTTGCCCATTTTAGGTTTTCTGGTGTAAACTTAAAATCATCTGGCTGTTCAGTATGTAATCGACGAATAGACATTAGCGGTCAATCTCTCCAAATACGACATCAAGCGTGCCAATAATCGCGGCTACATCAGCAAGCTGATGGCCTTTGCATAAATGATCCATAGCTGCCAAGTGTAAGTAGCCAGGCGCGCGGATTTTTGTCTTATAGGGCTTGTTAGATCCGTCTGAAACTAGAAAAACACCGAACTCACCCTTTGGAGCCTCAACTGCGATGTAGACCTCACCCTCAGGCACTTTAAAGCCTTCAGTGTACAACTTAAAATGATGTATCAAAGATTCCATCGATGTTTTCATGTCCCCACGATTTGGTGGTGTCAATTTACCTCGAGCTAAAACATCACCTGTAGCACTTTTAAGCTTATTAATAGCTTGTTGAATTATCTTTAAGCTTTCGCGCATCTCCTGCATCCGACATAAATAACGGTCATAACAATCACCATTTTTGCCAACAGGAATGTCAAATTCAAATTCATCATAGCATTCATATGGCTGTGATCGGCGCAAATCCCATGCCATTCCGGATCCACGTACCATAACGCCAGAAAAGCCCCAGTCCAAAGCCTCCTGCTGCGAAACAATTGCAATATCAACATTTCGCTGTTTGAAAATTCGATTTTCTGTCAACAAGCCATCGATGTCTTGCAATACCCGAGGAAACTCCATCGTCCATGCCATTATATCATCTAATAAATCTTGCGGTAAATCTTGATGAACGCCTCCAGGGCGAAAATATGCTGCATGCAAGCGAGCACCTGACGCACGTTCATAAAATACCATGAGTTTTTCACGTTCTTCAAAGCCCCATAATGGTGGAGTTAAAGCACCAACGTCCATAGCTTGTGTGGTTACGTTTAAAATGTGACTTAAAATACGCCCAATTTCACAATACAAAACACGGATCAAAGATGCACGCCGTGGTACTTCTATGTTTGTAAGCTTTTCGATCGCTAAACACCAAGCATGTTCTTGGTTCATGGGCGCTACATAATCTAAACGGTCAAAGTAAGGTAGATTTTGAAGATAAGTTCTACTCTCCATTAACTTCTCTGTGCCACGGTGGAGCAACCCAATATGTGGATCACACCGCTCTACAATTTCACCGTCTAATTCCAAGACTAAGCGTAATACGCCGTGAGCGGCTGGATGTTGAGGCCCAAAATTAATATTAAAATTACGAATACGCTGCTCGCCCGTTTGAGCATCATTAAATCCACCGTCAGCCATTACTTTACCTCCGCTTTATCATCACCGGGAAGAATGTATTGAGCACCTTCCCATGGAGACATAAAATCAAATTGACGATACTCTTGTGTTAAGGACACAGGTTCATAGACAACGCGCTTTGCCACTTCGTCATAACGTAGTTCCGTATAACCCGTAGTTGGAAAATCTTTACGTAATGGATACCCACGAAACCCATAATCAGTTAAAATTCGGCGTAAATCTGGGTGACCAGAAAAAAGAACACCATACATGTCAAAAACTTCACGCTCAAACCAGTTTGCGCCTGGATGAATTTCATGAATTGAAGGTACCATACCATCTTCAGCAACTTGCGCTTTCAAGCGAATACGTCTATTTTTATACATAGATAAAAAGTGATAAACCATTTCAAAACGTTTAGTTCGTGATGGATAATCTACAGCAGTTATATCTATAAGCGTCGAAAACTTCATGGCAGAGTTAGATTTTAAAAACTCTACAACCTTTGGAATTTTATCCAACTTAACATTTAAAACTAAGTCACCAAAATCATTAACTCCTGTTGCAGTTATTGCATCAGGTAATTTATCAGCTATGTTTTCGCCTAATTTAGTTAAACCGTCAGACATATTAACTACCTTACAATTGTGCCAGTACGGCGCATTTTTCGTTGCAACTGCAAAATTCCATAAAGTAAAGCCTCTGCAGTTGGAGGACACCCCGGAACATAAATATCAACAGGAACAATTCGATCACACCCACGGACAACAGAATATGAATAATGGTAATATCCACCACCATTAGCACAAGATCCCATAGATATTACATAGCGTGGCTCTGGCATCTGATCATAAACTTTACGCAATGCGGGAGCCATTTTATTTGTTAAAGTTCCAGCAACAATCATCAAATCTGATTGCCGAGGCGAAGCTCGAGGAGCCGTGCCGAAACGCTCTAAATCATAACGTGGCATTGCACTGTGCATCATTTCTACTGCACAACATGCCAAACCAAATGTCATCCAATGGAGCGAACCAGTGCGAGCCCAATTTATGATGTCTTCAGCACTTGTTAACAGAAAACCCTTGTCCTGCAATTGGCGATTAAGCTCAGAAGTAGCAACTTCTTTATCACCACCAGCCGTATTGGCAGATATGCTTATTCCCATTCCAATGCTCCTTTTTTCCACTCATAGGCAAAACCTATTGTCAAAACGGCTAAGAAAACCATCATAGACCAAAAGCCGAGTAAACCTTGATATTGGAAAGACGTAGCCCACGGAAATAAAAATGCTACCTCTAGATCAAAAATAATGAATAATATTGAAACCAAATAGAACCTGACATCAAACTTCATTCGCGCATCATCAAAAGCATTAAACCCACACTCATAAGCAGATGTTTTTTCTGCATCAGGGTTTCTAACAGCTATTAATATTGCAGCAAAAATAAGGACAAGGCCAAGACCTGCGGCGACGCCCAAAAAAACGAGTATTGGCAGATAGTTCATTAGCAGTTCTTGCACAGTTTCCCCCAGATAGGTCAGCAGCAACATGTTTGTTTGCCATTCCTTACCCTTCGCGTCCGGTGGCGTCAACAAATACAGGCCAAAAAAGAAGTTTAACTAACCACTTTTATCACACAAAGAGAGTTAAATTATGATGATGCTTTAAGTGAAAACAAAATAAAAAAAATACTGCATCTTTTTAGCGAAATTTTAATAGACTAAACTGATATACTTTAGATCTTAATTTATTTAGGATTTAAAAACTTCAGCACAGCTTTATACTTTCAACTTCTTCTTTGATTATTAAAGAAATGACCTCACAATCACGCATACTTAGCGTCAATGGAATTCGCATATCCAATAAAACTGCCAAAATGGCATCAGTATTAGGCAGGTTTTGTGCATCTACATATCGCCAGCTATCATGTCGCGACGTAAATCCTACAGGAGTATTTGCTCCAAACCATTTCAATTGAACCCCTCGCGCATCACAACCCGCTACTACTGACCGCACTTGGTCTTCATTAAAATTAGGTAAACAAAATTGAAATGAAGAAGCAACAAAATACTCTTTTTTTGGGCGAGCAATTAAGCGAAGATTATTAATTCGACTCAATCCTGCCTCTAAAGCATAATAGCGCTTATTCCATCGTCTTGCTTGAGACGGTAATTCTGCTAATTGAGGTCGCAAAATTGCTGCACGTAAATTATCCATCCGACCTGAACAATTTGGAGTATCTAAGCGTATGTTCTCAAATGCATCAGAGGGAGCTCCAGCTAAGTGACTATCGTATAACATATACGATCCAGACAATATTGTTGCACGCGCCATTATTTCAGCATTGTCTGTTATAATAAAGCCACCTTCACCTGAGTTTATATGTTTAAAGGTCTGTGTCGAATAACATCCTACAACACCAGAACGACCACTAGGCACACCATTCCAATTAGCACCCATAGTGTGGGCACAATCCTCAATTACCTGCACTCCAGCTTTATCAGTAATTTTTATTAAGGCATCCATATCTACTAAATGTCCACGCATGTGGCTCAACATTAAAAACTTAGCTTTTGTTGATTGAATCTTTAATTGAAGATCATCTAAATCTAAAACTAAATCTTTAGTAATTTCAACAAAAACTGGTTGACCACCCGCACCTTGAATAGAGCCAGGCACTGGCGCCAAAGTAAATGCATTAGTTAAAACCACATCACCATGCTTTAGTCCACAAGACCGAAGCGCTGTGGATAAAGGATATCCACCAGAAGCAACTGCTAAACAATATTTAGCACCACATGATTGCGCAAACTCTTGCTCTAATAAAACAGTTTCTGCTATTTCTCCTAGCGCTACATTGTAGCGGTGTAAGCGACCATGGCGCATAACAGCAATAGCAGCTTCAATAGCTGCTTCTGGAATTGGCTCTTGTTGAGTAAAACTACCCATAAATTTTAAAACCATAGTTACCTCACAAATTATATTTAACAATAAATATTAAAATTAAGAAAGAATACTATCTACCAAATCTGGTAAATCGAAATAATGATTTAACAATGCCGAAGGTTCCATTCTATTCACGCCATCGCCCTCCGGTCCAAAAGATACTAGGATACATGGTACATTGGCATTTCTTGCAGTGTTACGATCTGTTATTGTATCACCAATTAAAACAGCTTTATCCCGCTCACCACCCATCTGATCAATTGTAGTCCATAAATGTATTGGATCAGGCTTGCGAACAGATAAAGTATCAGCACCTAACATTGCTGAAAACCTTTTCCGAATTCCCAAACGAGTTAATAACTCTTGGGACAATCCTTCAGGCTTATTGGTGCAAACTCCAAGTAAATAGCCACGCCTTGTAAGCTCGTCTAAAGCTTCAATAACACCATCATAAAGAGTAGTGTGAACATCAATATACTTCTCATAGTGCTTTAGCAGAATTGGGTATTGTTCCATAACTTTTGATTCATCATAATATCCTGTGCGCTCATATCCTAGCTTTAACATCGCACGTCCACCTCCAAATGCAACTAATGCATCAGTAATTGGATCTAATGGTTCCCCAAGATCAAGAGCCACAAAACAGGCATTTGCTGCTGCAATCAAATCCTTGCTTGTGTCTGCAAGAGTTCCGTCAAGATCAAAAACTACACTTTTCATTTATATATCCTAAATTTAATATACCTTGCCAAAAGATAGTAACAAATTGAAAAACTTTGTGAAGATATAGCCTCTTTTTATATATTAAGTAAACGTATAGAAACGCCCAAAGTATTAGGATAAATCATTATGAAACCAGCAGTCATTATTCTTGCAGCAGGCATGGGTACCCGAATGGAATCAGAGTTGCCAAAAGTGTTGCACAAAGTTGGTTCTACCCCCTTATTAATACATACAATTCAAACTGCTTTAGATATGGATGCACAAAAAATAATTATAGTTGCTGGTCATGGTGCAGAATTAGTTAGGGATGTAGCACTCGATTACAATCAGAAAGCTGAAGTAGTTATTCAATCTGAACAACTCGGAACAGCTCACGCAGTAGATCAAGCCCGTGAAGCATTAAAAGGCTTTGATGGAGATGTATTTGTCTTATATGGAGACACTCCATTTATTGATGCAGACATACTGACCAAGATGTCAGGAGCTCGTACTGATGGAGCTAGTATTGTAGTTTTGGGGTTTGAAACAAAAATACCATCTAGCTACGGCAGGTTAATCCTAAAATCAGATGGGAATTTAGATGCTATTATTGAAGCAAAAGATGCAGATAAAGATCAGAAAAATATTAATTTTTGCAATTCAGGTGTAATATGTGCACCCAGAAAATTACTTTTTGAATTAATCAATGAAATTGATAACACAAATGCCAATAATGAATATTATTTAACTGATATTGTTAAATTAGCACGCAAGCGAAACTTAGACTGTACAACTGTTCATTGTCCTAAAGAAAATGCCATGGGTATAAACTCACGTGTAGAATTAGCTGAGGCTGAGGCTTACTTTCAAAAAACTACTCGAACAAAAATGATGCTAAATGGTGCAACTTTAGTTGATCCTGAAACTGTTTGGTTTGCTTTTGATACAGTTGTGGGTCGTGATGTTACTATTGAACAAAACGTAATTTTTGGGCCTAATACAACGGTTGAAACTGGGGCATATATTCGCGCATTTAGCCATATTGAAGGTGCTCATATTTCTACTGGTGCTATTGTTGGTCCCTACGCTCGATTAAGACCAGGTGCTGAATTAGCAAATAATTCTAAGGTTGGAAACTTTTGCGAAGTAAAAAATGCCCAAGTGGGAGAAGGTGCAAAAATAAATCACCTTTCATACGTTGGCGATGCAACTATTGGTGACAATGCAAACATTGGTGCAGGAACGATTACCTGCAATTATGACGGTGTATCAAAGCATCGTACAGAAATAGGTGAACGTGCATTCATAGGCTCTAACACAGCACTTGTTGCACCCGTTCGTATAGGAAATGACGCTATGACCGGAGCAGGATCAGTCATAAGCAAAAACATTCCAGATGGAGCGTTGGGCTTAGGCCGTGCTCGGCAAAAAATTAAAGAAGGTTTTGCTTTGAAAATTTTAAATAAGTTAAAAAATGCAAAAATAGCAACGAATAAGGATTGAATAGATGTGTGGTATAGTCGGAATACTAGGCAATCACGAAGCAGCCCCAATTTTAGTAGATGCACTAAAAAAACTGGAATATCGTGGTTATGATAGCGCAGGTATCGCTACCATAAATAATGGGATATTAGAAAGGCGCCGTGAAACTGGAAAATTAGTAAATTTGGCCGACAAACTTGTTCACCAGCCCCTTAAAGGAAAAGCAGGAATTGGTCATACACGCTGGGCCACACATGGTAGCCCATCAGTTATAAATGCTCACCCACATAAAGCAGGCAAAGTTGCAGTAGTTCATAATGGCATTATTGAAAACTTCAAAGCTCTTCGTGATGAGCTAAAATCAGATGGTGCTAAATTTGAAACTGAAACAGATACAGAAACAGTTGTCCAGCTATGCATGCAGTTTTTAGATAATGGCAAAACACCAATTCAAGCTGTTGAAAAAACAATAGCACGTCTTGAGGGTGCTTATGCATTATGTTTTCTATTTGAGTGTGACGAAAATTTGTTAATAGCAGCGCGCAAGGGGTCTCCATTAGCAGTAGGGCATGGAAACGGCGAAATGTTCGTAGGTTCAGATGCTATTGCCCTAGCTCCAATGACAAACAAAGTTACTTATTTGGAAGAGGGTGATTATGCAGTTATCACACGAGAAAAACTAGAAATTAGAGATATAAATGGAACGGTGACTAAACGTGAAATGAAAACTTTAATGCTAAGTGCTCAGAACGTGCAAAAAGGCACATATAAACACTTTATGGCCAAAGAAATATTTGAACAGCCTTCTGTCTTATCAAATGCAATAAATTATAATCTGAACAGTGATAGTGATCAGGTTGCAATGCCTGATCTAGATTTAGACTTTAATAAAATAAATAACATTACAATGGTAGCATGTGGGACAGCTTTTTTAGCATGTCACGTTGCTAAATATTGGTTTGAAAAAATTGCTCGTATTCCAGTTGAATTAGACGTTGCATCTGAATTTAGGTACCGAGAGCCACCTGTTGATGCTGATGGTCTTGCTATATTCGTTAGCCAATCTGGCGAAACCGCAGACACTTTAGCAGCACTTAGATATTGCAATCAAAACAAGATGAACACAGTTGGCATAGTGAACGTTGACGAAAGTACACTTTCTCGTGAAGCAGCCATATCAATGCAAATCCATGCAGGGCCTGAAATAGGCGTAGCATCCACTAAAGCTTTCACTTGTCAGCTCACAGCTCTCATTTTTCTAGCTATCAAAGCTGCACATGATAAGGGGGTTATTAGTCATGAGCGCGAAACTTCTCTATTAACATCTATAGTTCATATTCCTGCATTAATTGTTGAAGCTTTAGCCCTTGAGGCTGAAATAAAGATTATAGCTTTGGAATTATCCAAAGCTGAAAATGCAATATTCTTAGGGCGTGGTACGATGTTCCCATTAGCACTTGAGGCCGCTTTAAAATTAAAAGAAATTACTTATATCCATGCCGAGGGATATGCTAGTGGGGAATTAAAGCATGGTCCAATTGCACTGGTGGATGAAAAAATGCCAGTTATAGTTTTTGCACCGAAAGATGATCTATTCGATAAAACTATTTCCAATATGCAGGAAGTCATGGCTCGAGGGGGCAAAGTGCTATTAATAACGGATAGTGAAGGTGCAATTGCTGCCGGGGAAGGCGTTTGGCGTACAATTATTATGCCAAAGGTCTCTAATGATTTGGCACCAATTTTGTATGCAATTCCTGCTCAATTATTGGCTTATCATACAGCAGTTCATAAAGGTACTGATGTTGATCAACCACGCAATTTAGCAAAATCTGTTACTGTGGAGTAGTTTGGTTGTGGGGTAATTTTCTCTTTTCTAGGTGTAATGACTAGAGAATATTATTGATAAAAATATAAATGGACTATCTGTAATAAAAAAATTCTATATTTAAGTTTAGATGTGTTTTAATTTAGTTTAGTATCATCAGACGATAACTATATAAATAAAAATACTGAAATCATATTTAATCTAATTAAAAGTCTTGAACTAGAAAAACCGCATAATGTTAGATTATCGCGCATTCTCTAATAAGTATTAAAAGATTTAGCAAAAAATGCCAAATTATACTTTAAATAAGCGAAAGTTTTCCTTTTATTTGATTTTTTTTAGAATCTAGGTAAAGTTTTAATATGAAAAAACTTGGCCCTTTTATATCAGCACTTTTATTACTCACTATAAGCGTCTCTTATGCATGGGCACTTCCTAATTGTTTAGGGTCTTATAGTGAAATAACTTGGGATAATTGTATTGGCACATATATATGGAAAAATAAAAATAAATATGTGGGCGGCTTCAAGGATGGTAAAAAAAATGGGTACGGAATTTACACCTTCGCCAATGGAAATAAATACTCAGGTGAGCACCAGGATGGCAATAGGCACGGTCAAGGCACATTTTCTTGGGCAGATGGGAATAAATACGTAGGTGAATATAAGGATAATAAAAGAAATGGGCAGGGAACTTTTACTTATGCCAATGGAGAAAAATACGTAGGAAAATATAAGGATGGTAAGAAAAATAGTCAGGGCATCTATATTTATAATAATGGAGATAAATACGTAGGGAGTTTCATGGGTGGTAAAATGCATGGTGAGGGCACCTATACTTGGGCAGATAGATCAAAGTGGGATGGTGCTTGGGAAAACGATACCCTAAATGGATATGCCATTACTTATTATACTAATGGTAATATTTATCAGGAAGGTATCTTTGAAGAAAATAAATTCCTACGTACTGAAAAAAGAAAAAAAATAGGTGAAGCCAAAATCTTACTCCTGAAAACTACTTTCATAAAACTCTCTAAACAACATCGCAAGAAACTCCAAAAAAAACTCAAGGATTTAGGTTTTTACCAAGCATCAATTGATGGTTTGTTTGGTCCAATTACTCTGGCGGCACTTGCAGGGTATAATAAACAAAATCTAAATGATGCTGCCCTTACAAAAACACAGAATGTAGGAAACCTCATCACAGATCTATTAAAAGGTAAATAGTATGGGTTTATTAATTTAAATACTTAGATATTAAAATATTTAGAAAGTTATTATTTGCAGGCCTTAAGGTTACTACCAAATTTTTTTGGGAAGTTTTACTTTTATTGGTAGTAAAAAAGATCCGTTAAAAGCAGTTAATTCTGGAAAAAACAGAATAATTATGTATATAAAATCACTACTGCACAAAAATAATACTTTAAAAGTATAGATAAATGGAAATGTTTATGTCATCTGAAGACTATTAAGTTACAGTGATAATAATCACACATCGACCATAATAATTAACCAGTCAACACATACCTATAAGGGTAAAAAATTTACATGGGTTTAAATTCAGACATTATTGAAGTTATCGCACAAATAGATAAAATTATTACAGGAAAAACTGATAAATGGTTAAACATATCTGATTATAATATTAAGAGCAGAGACCGTAAGAATATGAAGTCAATATATGGATTAATCCATAATATTCTTCATCATGGAGTTAATGGTAAAAGAATTATTGATCGTACACGTAAGGATAACCTAGAATACCTTTATGAAAAATGTGTAAACTATGTAAATAAAAATGTGTGAATGGCGTTTTAAATTACTATTAAAAATATTTTTTTTACTTTTATTCCGACTTGATCCACTTAATCTTTAAGTGCAAAAGACTAATATTATGGTGTATTTTAAAAATAAATTTCACACCACAATGTAGAGTTTTCTTTATCGTTATACCTTCATCAAAACTAAGTTTATTTAATACATAATCACACGAGGATTTTATGATTACATTCAGCCAGGCTCTCGAACAGTTGCATGCGCTAACTGACCCTAAAATAGCCGCACAAATGCAAAATTCTTATAAAATTGATCGACTTTATTTGGGCGTATCAAATCTAGACATCGATACACTTTATAAACAATGGCGAATAGAAGTAGATGGTGATGCACGAATATCTTTGGCCTCCGAATTATGGGATAGCAATATTCATGAGGCCCGCATTGCGGCTGCAAAACTATTAACACAGGCTAGAATTAGTTCTGATGACAATGTTTGGCAAGAAATAACGAGATGGATACCTACTCTTGATCATGCCGTGATTGCAGATCAAGTCTGTGGTGCAGGTGCGCGCAGACTAAAGTCTACTCCTGAGCGATTAGATCAAGTCGCTACTTGGGTGCAGGATGAAAATATATGGGTAAGACGCTCAACTTTAACTCTTACAATGCCTTGGACAAAAATGAACAACCCAAAAGCTGAAGATTTTGATCAAAGAGATCAAGTTTTGTCTTGGGCCGGAGAGCTGGCCAGTGACACTGAATGGTTGATACAAAAAGCAATTGCAACTTGGTTATCAAGTTTGTCTAAACATGATGCACCACGCGTCTTATCATTTCTAGAAAAATATGGCACTAAAATGAAGCCTTTTGCTATAAATGAATCTTGCAAATTTCTATGATAGCACTTGTGTCAAATAAATTGGAAGCATAGCATATTATTATGAAAGATTTACCCAGACTAATTGATCCTTTTGCACGTGCAATTACCTACCTTCGAGTATCAGTAACTGATCGTTGCGATTTTAGATGCGTATATTGTATGTCAGAAAATATGAATTTTCTTCCTAAAGCTGATTTACTAACTCTAGAAGAGCTAGACCGTGTATGTTCTGCATTTATTTCACAAGGGGTTCGAAAATTACGCATTACTGGAGGTGAACCCTTGGTTAGACGTGACATTATGGACTTTTTTACATCCATTTCTCGGCATTTAAAATCAGGTGTTTTAGATGAATTGACATTAACAACTAATGGATCGCAACTGCACCGCTTTGCAGACCAACTAGCCAAGATAGGTATAAAACGGATAAATATTTCGCTAGATACGCTAGACCAAGAGAAATTTGCTAAAATAACTCGTTGGGGAAGGTTAACTCAAGTCCTAGATGGAATTGATGCGGCCATAAATGCCGGTATTCGAGTTAAAATCAATGTTGTTGCACTCAAAAATTTCAATGAAAATGAATTAGATAATTTAGTAAAATGGTGTGCACAAAAAGACATGGACTTAACATTTATTGAGGTAATGCCAATGGGAGACATTGGTAATGAAAACCGCTTAGATCAATACTGGCCGCTTTCCGATTTACAAAAAACACTTGCTAAAACCTGGACAGTAATCGATTCAAGGGAACAGTCCGGCGGCCCAGCAAGGTATGTGAGGTTAGCTGAAACAAATCAGAAAGTCGGATTTATCACTCCATTGACACATAACTTTTGTGAAAGTTGCAATCGAGTTCGACTAACTTGCACGGGTGAATTATATCAATGTTTAGGCCAAGAAGATCAATTGGATTTGCGCAAAGTTTTACGTGATAATGTTGATAACAAGTCATTAATAAACGCAATACATGCTGCAATAGCCAAAAAGCCTAAAGGGCATGCCTTTGATTATTCGCGACAACAAGTCTCTGGTCAAATGTCTCGTCATATGAGCCACACTGGCGGTTAAATAATTGTAACAAAAAGTTGTATATCATCTTTAAAGCTATACTTAACGATTCAGTTTGTGGTTAAAGAACTTTACTCGATTTATAATTGAATTAGGAACAGATTTAAAATGTCTAAGCTCATAAAAACAGATGCAGAATGGCGTCTACAATTATCAGATCTAGCCTACAAAGTAACTCGAAAACACGGTACGGAGCCTCCATTTAGTAATGATAATTTTCCAAAATCGGCAGGTATTTTTATTTGTAAATGTTGTGAAGAAAATCTATTTGACGCTAATTCCAAATTTGATAGTGGCACGGGTTGGCCATCCTTTTATGAACCTATTACAGCAAAAAAAATAACAGAAAAATCAGACAAAAGTCTATTTATGCGGCGAACAGAAGTATTGTGTTCTAACTGCGATGCACATTTAGGTCATGTATTTAACGATGGCCCTCTTCCAACTGGCTTGAGGTATTGCATGAATGGAATAGCCCTAAAATTTAAAGAGGGTAAACACTGCTAAGCTATTGGCCAAGTAAATCATCAGCACTAACATTTCCAAAATTACCCAAAATTTGTGATAATATCTTGGGCCCTTTAACTGGCGCTTCTGTTACTCGGCGGCTTAGTACAACGATACGACCATCTTCAAGAGAAAAGCGTTCTACATTAGAAACTTTGTCCTGAGAGTCAAAAGATACTACTATCATATCACGTGAAACAACTTTTGGTTCATAAAATAAATAGGTTTTAATTCGTGTGGAAATATAAAAAATAGCACCATCGTCAAGAACCCCAGATCCAATTGGAGAGCCCAATAAACCAGTAACAAAGCCTCGATTGTCTTTACCAATAGCTACTTGATTTAAACTTTCTTCAAGGGGCAAATAGCCATGATCTTTGTACATTGTGGTACATCCTGTAACCAAAGAGACTGTTAAAATTACTAATGGTAATAGAAAAGCAGATTTTGACATTAGTTACTTGCACCCTTAATTGATCTATATATGCACATACTGTGTGTATCTCAAAGAATCAAACAACTTGTGCTATTGCACTAACATTAAGCAAAGGGATTCGCATAAATGGGCGATATTTCAAAAAAATCATTATTAAATCCTAAAGATGGCAATATTTTAATTGTAGCAGAACTATCACAAAACAAACCGTATAAGTTTTCTTTAAAGTGGGAGCAGCCTGAATTAAATGCTTACTTAGCTCCAATGGATCTTCGTGCACTTTCAAAGGTGACTATAATCGGCCAAATTGTAGCTGAAGGTGGCAAAAATTGGTACTTAAGCGCAAAAGTAGGCGCAACTGCAGTGCAGACATGTGTAATAACAATGGAAGATATAAAAACACGTTTAGATAAAAATATTTCTCGCCGTTATTTTGCAGATTTTGAATCTTATGAAGCAACATTAACAAGCGAAGAGGTTTTAGATGATGAAGCAGAATCAGTTCCAGAAAAAATAGATATTTTAAAATTAGCTTTAGAAACTATTTCAATAGGCTTAGATGACTTTCCACGAAAAGAAGGTACCGCATTAGAACCTGTATTATCTGCTCCAAAGGGGGTTGTCCCACTCACAGATGATGCTATAAAACCATTTGCAGGGCTTGCAAGTTTAAGAGATAAACTAAAAGGCTAATTTTTTTTCATTATAGGGCTTGCGAATTTGCACAATCTTTGTATTTTCGCGTCTCTTCATACAAGTAGAGTCGAAGAGGCATAGTCATGCCAATAAGCTCTGCATCGCACAAGGCGCAAGCCTTTTAATTCGAGGTAGTGACATGGCTGTCCCTAAAAGTAAGATTACCCGCTCTCGGCGTGGAAACCGTCGTTCTCACGATACATTAGTAGCAGACAACCCAAACGAATGTGGTAACTGCGGTGAACTTAAGCGCCCCCACCATGTTTGTGGCGCATGCGGTCACTACGACGATCGTGAAGTTGTATCTGTGGCCGATGATATCGACCTAGACGACGACGCGGCTTAAAAATAAGGACTGATCCAATATGAGCGAACTCGCTAAAAGGATCAGTCCAACCAATCCAAACAAAAGTAATATTGTCATTTCTATTGATGCCATGGGTGGTGACAATGGACCAACTGCTGTAATTTCAGGTATCGAGATAGCTGCTAAATCAAATCCAAACATTAAATTTATTATTAATGGTGATAAAGCTCAGTTGGAAAAATTAGTTGGTAATCGTAAAAATTTAAATAAAATCTGCGAGATTAGGCATTCACCAGACGTTATTTCGATGAACGATAAACCTAGCCATGCAATGCGCCATGGCAAGAATAGTTCTATGTGGGGAACGATAGACGCAGTAAAAGATAAAGATGCTGATGCTGCTGTTTCTTGTGGGAATACAGGCGCATTAATGGCTATTTCAATGATACGATTACGAAAACTACCAGGCGTATATCGTCCAGCAATTGCAATTCTTTGGCCATCGGCAAGCGAACTTGGGTTTAACTTTATGTTGGACGTAGGCGCAGATATACGAGCCGATGCACCTGATTTATTAAAATATGCACTTATGGGCGCATCATATGCGCGCAACGGATTTGGATTAAAACGCCCGCGAGTAGGCCTTCTAAATGTTGGCACTGAAGAACATAAGGGCAGATCAGAGTTAAAAGAAGCTCATGAACTTATTTCAGAAAGTACCGAACATGGCGAATACGAATATGTTGGGTTTGTTGAAGGAAATGACATCCCATCTGATCGTGTCGATGTAATTGTAACTGACGGATTTACGGGAAATATTGCACTAAAAACTGGAGAAGGTACTGCAAGTATGATTGCTGCAGCCATGCGTGAAAGTTTCAAAGCAACCTTGTTATCCCGCCTTGGCGCCCTATTTGCAATCGTTCCTTTAAAACGATTTAGTCGTCGCATTGATCCACGCCGCAAAAATGGAGGAGTATTTTTGGGCTTAAATGGTACGGTTGTGAAATCACATGGCGCTGCTGATTCTACCGGTATTGCTGCAGCAATTAATTTAGCAGTTCAATTGGCAGAAATGGGTTTCAATGAAAAACTTGCTGCACGGGTTGCATCTGCATCCATTGGCGGCGAGAGTAAAGAGAAACAATAAGAGATAAGCCATGCCAATAATCAGAGCAGTTCCAATTGGAGCGGGGCATTACCTTCCTAAACGTATGGTAACAAATAGTGAACTGGCGCAGACGGTTGACACAAGTGACGAATGGATCAAAACTCGTACAGGTATTGAGTCTCGTCACTTTGCAGCGGATGGTGAATATACATCAGACCTGGCTATAAAAGCAGCTCATGACGCCTTAACTAATGCTGGGATATCAGCAAAAGATATAGATACTATTATTTTGGCTACTTCAACTCCAGATCAAACTTTTCCATCAACTGCTACTAAAGTTCAAGCTGGCCTAGGAATGACAACTGGGTTTGCTTTTGATATTCAAGCAGTCTGTGCAGGGTTTGTTTTTGCTTTAGCTACTGCCAATTCACTAATAGTTTCCGGGCAATCTAAACGCGTCCTAGTTATAGGCGCAGAAACATTTTCACGTATCATGGATTGGGAAGACCGTACGACTTGTGTTTTATTTGGCGATGGGGCTGGTGCTGTGGTTTTAGAAGCAAAAGAATGTAAAGGTACATCAGAAGATCGTGGTATTTTATCCTGTGAATTATGCTCAGACGGAAATTATAACGATCTTTTATATGTTGATGGAGGCGTATCGACGACGCAAACAACCGGTTTACTACGGATGCAAGGCCAAGAAGTATTCAAACACGCCATCAGCAAGCTTGCTGCAGCTGGAGAAGCGGCTATGGTAAAAGCCGGAGTTATCAGTAATGAAGTGGATTGGGTTGTACCTCATCAAGCAAACCTACGCATAATAAAAGGTACTGCAAAAAAAATGGGCGTTCCAATTGAAAAAGTTATTTTAACGGTTCAGGATCATGGGAATACATCTGCTGCTTCCATCCCTTTAGCATTATCCGTTGCGCTAAAAAAAGGTCAAATAAAGAAAAATAATCTTATTTTGACAGAAGCTATTGGTGGTGGACTGGCTTGGGGAGCCGTTGTTTTGAGATGGTAAAAACATTTTAATATTTATCATTGCTGTTTTAGTTGACTTATTAAGGTATTAAACAATATCCTTATTAAAGATTATGGGAGAATTTAAATGGTCAACGAAACGCTAACACGTATGGACCTAGCTGAGGCTGTATTTGAAGAGGTTGGACTGTCTCGAAACGAATCGGCTGATATAGTTGAAAGTGTTCTACAACATATTTCTGATGCGCTAGTGCGTGGGGAAAATGTTAAAATATCTTCTTTTGGAACATTTAACATTAGGGACAAAAATGCCAGAGTAGGACGTAATCCAAAAACTGGTGAAGAAGTCCCCATTAATCCCCGCCGAGTTCTGTCATTTCGTCCATCACATACGATGAAAGACAGAGTAGGTGCAGGCAACAAGTAAGTAGGCAGAGATGGCGCGTAAAAAAGAACAAGCGTTTCGTACAATTACTGAAGTATCAAATTGGCTTAAAACTCCATCTCATGTTTTAAGGTTTTGGGAAAGTAAATTCTCACAAATAAAGCCTGTTAAACGTGCTGGGGGACGGCGCTATTACCGTCCTGAAGATTTAAAACTTATAGGTGGTATTAAGTGCTTACTGCACGATAAAGGTACCACTATAGCTTCTGTCAAAGAGCTTATTAAAACAAAAGGTGAAAAACACCTAAAAGAATACTCCATTGAGCCTGCTTTCCCTGAAAAAAATCAACGTAAATCCACCAAAATAAACAACTTAGTAGAAAAATCTCAGCTTAACGAAAATCTTGGTATTATTAAAACGGAAGTAACTTCTAAAATAATTTTAACCAATATAAAATTACATTCAAATCTAGAAAAAAATGATATGATACAAATTGAAAATCTATATTTTCAATTGCAACGCATCAGGAATCGTATGAAACATCGTTTAGAGGCATTCTAAGGACTTTTCACACTTGCGCCCCCGCCAATCAAAGATATAACCATATTTAGTCGGGCTATAGCGCAGCCTGGTAGCGCGTTCGTCTGGGGGACGAGAGGTCGCAGGTTCGAATCCTGCTAGCCCGACCAAACATTGCCTTTTTAGGCTTACCCTGGGAGACAACATAGTTATGACCGGCGTTTTACCAAGTCAGCAAATTAAAGAGATGATGGCATCAGGCAAAATTATTTTAAGTAACCCCGTACTTAATGACCAAGTCCAACCTGCTAGCCTTGATTTAAGGCTCGGGCATAAAGCATATCGGGTTCGTGCATCATTCCTAGCTGGAGCAGGTAATACTGTCGCTAAACGCTTAGATGATTTCAAAATGCACGAGATAGATTTAAATGGCGGAGCTGTTTTAGAAAAAGGATGTGTATATGTAGTTCCTTTGATGGAAGCCCTTTCTCTACCATCGAATGTAAATGCTGTTGCTAATGCAAAGAGTTCTACTGGCCGATTAGACTTATTTACTCGTTGTATAGTTGACAATGGTATCGAGTTTGATCGAATAGAAAATGGCTATGAAGGTCCACTATATGCGGAAATTTCGCCTCGCAGCTTTTCAGTCTTGGTAAGGCCTGGGATGCGCTTGAACCAAATTCGGTTTCGTGAAGGAAAAGATGTCTTATCTGATATTGAACTTACAAAGATGCACACAGAAATTGGATTAGTAGATGGCACAGCACAGGTTGACCAAGGCTTAGGTTTTTCAGTGGATTTAAATATGCCAAATGGATTAGTTGGATACCGAGCCAAGCCTCATACTGGTCTAATTGATTTAGATAATATTGATTATTATAACGTAGATGATTATTGGGAGCCAGTTTATGCACATGATAAACGAATTATATTAGATCCTGGTGCGTTCTATATTTTAGTTAGTAGGGAGGCAGTTCACATTCCACCAAATTGCGCTGCTGAAATGGCCCCTTACCTAGCAATGGTTGGCGAATTTAGAGTTCACTACGCAGGCTTTTTTGATCCTGGCTTTGGAAACGCTGGTGCTGGTGGATCAGGCTCTAGAGGTGTTCTTGAAGTTCGGTGTCACGAAGCACCATTTGCATTAGAACATGGCCAGTCAGTAGGAAGATTAGTCTATGAAAGAATGGCAGAAATACCAGATATATTATACGGTGCAGATTTAAAATCTAATTATCAGGGGCAAGGCTTGAAATTATCTAAACATTTTAAGAAGCCATAAATTTTTCATAAAAACTTTCAACATCTACTATGCTTTTTCATTTTAAGCACTAAAAAATTAGTGAGTTTATCAAACTTTTATTTTAATCAAACATATCATCCTGATCCTGGTTATTATCAACCTCTTCTCCATTTTCGTTTGGAACCACGCCAAGAATTGCCCCAGGTGGAGGGCGGTTATCTAACAAACCAGAATCGCGCAGCTCTTTTATACCAGGTAAATCCTTTGAACTTTCCATACCAAAATGGTCTAAGAATACCTGAGTAACAATAAATGTAACGGGCCGGCCAGGTGTCATGCGCCGACGCCCTAATTTGATCCACTCCAACTCTAGCAATATATCTATTGTACCACTAGATACTGAAACACCACGAATTTCTTCAATTTCAGCACGACTGACAGGTTGATGGTAAGCTATAATTGATAAAGTCTCAATTGCTGCGCGAGAAAGTTTACGAGTTTCAACACTTTCTTTTTGCATTAAAAAACCTAGGTCAGGTGCAGTCCTGAAAGCATAAGCATCTCCAACATGCATTAAATGGACACCTCGACCTTCAAATCGTTTTTTTACATTAACAAGAGCTTCCGAAACATCACAACCATGAGGCATACGCTCCTCTAATCGTTTTTTAGAAATAGGCTCAATTGTTGCAAATAAAATTGCTTCAAGCATACGTTCCTGTTCACCTATTTCTGGTGCTTCGAACAAACTTTCAATTGGGGGTTGTTTATTATTCATGTTATTGCTCTTTTTGCCTAATTTCGATTGGGGAAAACGTATCACTTTGACGTAAGTCTAATTTTCCTAGCTTCACCAATTCTAACATTGCCGCAAAAGTAGACGCTTTTACTGAGCGACGTCGCTTTGGATCACTTAGCCACCCATCTGGCATAAATTGCTCTAAAGTGCTCCACTCTATTGCATGACCAATTAAGCTTTTCATACACTCTAGAGCCTGCTCCATGCTAAAAATTTTATCACGTTCTTCTATATGTAACGGTTTAAAGTTTTCTTTGGTACGTAAGCGGGCATATGCTTGCATTAAATCAAGAACTGTTGCCTTATAAACGTAACTTTTCTTAAGTGTTAAGTTTTCTGGTATTCCACGGACAAAAAAATCTCTACCTAATTGATCTCGTGCCATCAATTGGGCTGCAGACCTTCTCATTGCCTCTAATCTCTCCAATTGAAAAGCTAGATGTGCAGCAAGTTCTTCTCCTGAGGGACCGTCAGCAGACGCATCTTGCGGTAATAACAATCGAGATTTAATAAAAGCAAGCCATGCCGCCATAACTAAATAGTCAGCAGCAAGCTCTAAACGAATACGCTTAGCTGCTTCAACAAAAGCTAAATATTGACGCGCTAATTGAAGAATTGAAATTTTACGCATGTCAACTTTTTGAGTGCGTGCAAGCGTTAAGAGCACATCCAAAGGGCCCTCAAAGCCATCAATATCAATTACAAGGCTCTCAGCTGCAATGCGCTCTTCAATGTTTATTTCTGATGTGTTGACTGATTCCATAATATAAACATATTGCGCGAAAGGTTTCTTTACATCAAGGAAGCAAACATCTTTGTTGCTTCCTTGACATCAAAAAAATCTGGTTTACATCGAAGATTTTCTGCCATTTTTGCCCGTTTTTTAGATTTGCCAGATAATTGGCAAACCTCAGTCATAACCTGAACCATTTCATTCATTTTTCCATTACAGTGCAAAACCACATCACATCCAGCATTAAGTGAAGCTAGGGTTCGTTCAGAAAGTGAGCCATTTAATGCTTTCATTGATAAATCATCAGTCATAAGTAAGCCATCAAAGCAAATATTATTTCGGATAATATCAATCATTGTAGGAGATACTGTAGCGCAAGCATTAGGGTCAATCGAACTATAAATAATATGTGCTGTCATTGCCATAGGTAAGTCTGACAATTGTCTAAAAGGTTCAAAATCTATCAAATTTAGAGTATCACTTGAAGTATTAACTATTGGTAATTCAAAGTGACTATCAGCTGATCCACGACCGTGTCCCGGTATATGCTTAATTATTGGTAATACTCCTCCAGATAAAAGGCCTTCAGCACAAGCACGCCCCATATTAGAGACTACATCAGATGTAGTTCCATAACATCTATTAGTAATAATCTCATGTGCCTCGGGGGTTGGGATATCTAGCATCGGTGCACAATTCACATCAATACCAAGCTGATTGAGTTCATGGGCTATTAAGCGGTAGCGAAGCACCATAGCTTGACGAGCGTTTTTAGCTAAAACCTTATTCATTTGATCTAGCGGAGGCAGCCATTCACGCCAATTTGGACCTTTAAGGCGCGCAACACGACCACCCTCTTGATCAATAAGGATAGGTACGTAATAACCAACAGCATCACGTAGGTCTTTACAAAGTTTTCTGATTTGATCGGGAGTATCTAAATTACGTGAAAATAAAATAAATGCCCATGGCTTTACATCTGAAAAAAAAGCCTGTTCATTAGCAGTCAGAGCCAAACCTTCACACCCAAAAATTACTGCACTACATGCCATTAACGTATCATGACTGGTATACAATTATTTCCACGGGCTGTAATAGCTGTACAAAAACTTTTAGCATCTCTTGTGCTTTTAAATCCCTTCACCCGTAACCTATAAAATTCTTTTGATCCATTATTAGCCTTTTGAATGAAAAGTTCTTTATCACCTAATAAATCAGCGTGGCTTTTTGAGAGATTATCCATTTGGACAACAGCAACTGCATCAAAGTCAAAAGCTCCCAATTGCACCACGACAGTTCCAACAGCTACATCCTGTGAAGATTTTAAATCTTTATCATCTGTTGATAATTGTAAACCTTCAGGCCGCATCTTTGGGCCTAAATAACCAGATTCATTTAAAAGATTAACATTTGAATTTTGTTCACTTTTTATACCCACATACGATTCACCTGCATCTGGCTTAATTTTTTCTCTAATTACTAATTCAAGTCCTGATGTATTATTATTAACTTTTAACTCAGGATTTTTTAGAATTGGAGCTTGATCTATTTTTATATCTGAATTCAATTTCTTTGGCTCTTTTAATCCGGCAATATCTTCAACCTGGAAAGGTCTAGGTTTTGGAGCAAGAAATATCTTATTAACAGGTTTTGATATCCCAGCTGCAGATTGAATTTCATTTACAGAAAGTCCTTGGAAATTTGCTTGTTTACCCCCAGGATTCTCTGGAGCAGTTCGAGCTGGTCCTTGAGTTTTTTTAATGACAGGAATATCGTTTGGATCTAATTGAGAAAGGGAAATACCCCACCAGACTAACAAACTAAGTGCAATAATAGAGGCAATAGACGTCAAAATATTTAAAAATTTGCTCATGCACTCTCCAACTTGGGATTTTTATCCCCTCCCTTAACAGGTATTTTTTTTATTTTAATAGAGATTAGCGCATTTCGTCAATTGGTGTGACACCTAAAATTCCAAGACCAGCCGCAAGAGTTACTTTGACTGCGCTAATTAATGCAACTTTTTCTGCTGATAGCGTTGGATTATCTTCTTGAAAAAACCGTGTCTGTGAAGCATCTTTGCCAATATTCCATAGTGCATGAAAATCACCAGCTAATTCATAGAGATAAAAGGCAATGCGATGTGGTTCATTATGTTTTGCGGCTAATTCAAGCAACCGCGGCCATTCAGCTAGTTTTTTAACTAAGGTCATTTCACCCGTATGCCTCAATGATTTGAGGTCATTACTACTTGAAACTATACCCACTGCAGAAGTTTTCCTTAAAACAGAACTTATTCGTGCATGTGCGTATTGGACGTAAAACACTGGGTTATCTTTAGATTGTTCCTGAACTTTAGCAAAATCAAAATCTAATGGAGCATCATTTTTGCGAGTTAACATAACAAAACGCGTTACATCAGGGCCGACCTGTTCGACCAAATCCCGAAGCGTTACAAAGGTACCTGCTCTTTTAGACATTTTAAAAGGCTCACCATCTTTGTACAATTTCACTAACTGCGTCAATTTGATATCTAATGATACTTGAGCGTTTGATAAGGCAGATACAGCAGCCTTCATTCGCTTCACATAACCACCGTGATCTGCGCCAAAAACGTCAATTAGTTGATCAAATCCACGTTGTACTTTATCAAAGTGATATGCGATGTCAGGTGCAAAATATGTCCACGCACCATCCGATTTTGCAACTGGCCTGTCAACATCGTCACCGTGTTCAGTCGATTTAAATAGAGTTTGCTCACGTGGCTCCCAATCGTCAGGCTTTTTCCCTTTTGGTGGTTCTAATACACCTTGATAGATAAGGCCTTTAGCATTCAAGTCTGCTAATGCACTCTCAATCAATCCAGTTCCATAGAGTGATTTTTCAGAGAAAAAGACATCCATTTTAATACCTAATAAACCTAGATCTGTTCGAATTAGGTCCATCATTTTTTCAGTCGCAAATAAACGCAAATCAGCCAGCCAAATGCCTTCAGGTTTACCAACTAGGCTATCGCCGTACTTATCCTTTAAAGCTAACCCTACATCTACCAAGTAGTCGCCTGGGTATGTACCATCGACGAACTCAACCTCTTGGCCATTTGCCTCTAGATATCTAAGGTATGCAGAGCGCGCCAAAACATCAACCTGCGCACCACCGTCATTAATATAGTATTCGCGAGTAACATCAAAACCAGCAAAGTCTAAAAGGCTAGCTAAAGCATCTCCAAAAACTGCGCCACGCGTGTGCCCAACGTGTAATGGCCCTGTAGGATTAGCCGAGACATATTCAACGTTTACTTTGAGGCCTCCACCCATGTTTGAACGCCCAAAGTCAGTGCCTGCAGCAAGTGCTACGGGTATGACTGAGGTCCAAAATTCAGGTGTTAAGCGTAAATTTAAAAATCCTGGTCCAGCAACATCTGCTGATATTACTCTTTCATCCAGCATTAATAACTCAGCCAAAGTTTCCGCAATAACTCTCGGGTTAACACCTGCAGGTTTTGCCAGAACCATAGCTGCGTTAGTAGACATGTCACCATGTAAGGAGTCTCTAGGCGGCTCAACCGTAACGTTTAAAAAATTCAAATTCTCAGGTAAAGTACCTGATTCCTTTAATATTTCTAAAGAAGATAAAACAAGTCTTCGAATGTCAGAGAATAAGTTCATCGGTTTGTCCAATATTTGCATTTGCGATTTAGCATATGACTCGCTTATGTTCCAGAGGTGAGTTCAGTGTACCGTCGGTCTGCATAGCCATCAGTCATGCCTGCTAAATAATCCGAAATCAAGCGTGCACGTTCTAATTCACTCCCCTTACTTGCCCACCGGTCAGGTAAAAGAGACATGTCACTCATAAATACTTCAAATAAACCGTTTATGACATATTTTGCGCGCTTCCGCATAACATTTACTCGTTCTGAACGATACATATGTTTAAAAAGATATATACGGATTTCATTGAGCTTTTCGAAAATTTCTGGCGAAAATTGGATTACAGCTGAGCTAAATTCACGTACATCTTGAGACGATTTAGCTCCACTATTTTGCATTAAGTCAGAAGATGTGTTAATTACATCTTCTACCATTACACCAAAAATCCTGCGTAACGCTTCATGTCGGCGTCGAATTAAATCTAAGTTAGGGTATTTTGCATCAACTTCAGCATAACATTCACCAACAATTGGTAAATTCGAAATATCTGAATCTGTAAATAAATTAGCACGCAATCCATCATCTAAATCATGATTGTTATATGCTATATCATCTGAAATTGCTGCGACTTGAGCCTCTGCACTAGCGTGTGTTTGTAATTCTAGATCATGTCGCATCGTATAATCCTGAAGGGCATATGGAAGGTTACCCAAAACAGGGCCGTTATGCTTCGCTATGCCTTCCAGCGTTTCCCAACTAAGGTTTAATCCATCAAATTCTGCATAATGATTTTCCAGGGATGTAACAATTTTGATTGCCTGTGCATTATGATCAAACCCACCGTACTTCGCCATTTTTACTTTTAAAGCATCCTCTCCAACATGAGCAAATGGTGTATGCCCAAGATCATGCGCTAAAGCAATTACCTCAGTTAACTCAGAATTTAAGTTAAGTGTTTTTGCAATAGTACGCGCCACCTGTCCCACTTCAATTGTGTGTGTCAAACGAGTTCGAAAATGATCACCCTCATGCGCAACAAAAACTTGAGTTTTATGCTTCAAACGACGAAAAGCTGAACAATGTATCACACGGTCTCGATCACGTTGAAAAGCTGTACGGTAAATACTTTCTTGTTCAGCATGCAATCGGCCTCGTGATAAATTTGGATTACAAGCAAGTTTGCTCTGCATTATATGATTACCCTTTGCGTATTGCCGCGGACATAAAGCACGCCTATATTAGTTACATATACGAATTATGAAAGCGGTGAAAGATGGACCTTTCTTTGCCACCAAGTGTAACTGACCGAGCATATGCTCGGCTAGCTGAAATCAATGAAGACTTGGCAGCTGCTCAGGCCTTACGTATTGCTGTGGAAGGTGGTGGCTGCTCTGGTTTTCAGTATGAAATCAAACTTGAAGAGCAACCAGATGGTGATGATTTAGTTCTAGAAAAAAATGGACAAAAAGTCTTAATAGACAAGGTTTCTTTACCTTTTCTAACAAATGCAGTGATTGATTACACTCAAGAATTAATTGGTGCACGGTTCATAATTCAAAATCCAAATGCAACATCTAGTTGCGGATGTGGGACAAGTTTTTCTATTTGATTAGACAATCTAATTAATTAAGATTATTCGAAATTAAAATCATCTGAGTTATAAAAATGAAAATCGCCAGTTTTAATATTAATGGAATCAAAGCTAGACTACCCGCGCTATTAGACTGGTTGCGTGAAACAAAACCTGATGTAGCGATGCTGCAAGAAATCAAATCAGTTGATGAGCTGTTTCCACGAGATGACATCGAGGCTCTAGGATATGAAATACACACTCATGGAATGAAGGGCTTCAATGGAGTAGCCTTTCTATCTAAAGTCCAACTAGAGGATGTTGTGCCGGGCCTGCCAGGTGATGACTGCGACATTCAGACACGATATATTGAAGCAACGGTAATTGGCAAAAAAAGTGCCGTGCGGTTGTGTAACTTATATTTACCTAATGGCAACCCAACTCCTGGGCCGAAATATGATTACAAATTAGCTTGGATGGATCGTTTATATAATCGTGCCGTAGAACTAATGGAAATCGAAGAGCCTTTTTTGATGGCTGGAGATTATAATATTATTCCACAAGCGGAAGATTGCTGGGATTTAAAACCTTGGATAGACGATGCAGCATATTTACCCGAGAGCCGGGCAGCTTATCGACGTATTTTAAATCTAGGCCTTACAGATGCTTTTCGAGCATGCGATCAATCAGCACTTAATTATACTTTTTGGGACTATCAAGCTGGTGCTTGGAACAAAAATAATGGGATACGTATTGACCATTTTTTATTATCTCCATCATGTGCAGATATGTTAATAGATTGCCAAACAGATCGTGACTGTCGAGCTAAAGAAAAGCCTTCAGATCATGTGCCAGTATGGGTTGATATCGATATTTAAACGAATAACCTTGAATACTATTAAAACAATAAAAATTTAGATTTTATGTTTATATATCCAATCAAAGCGTCTTTCTAATAATTGAGGTGTAAACCTAGATATTAACCGTAAAGCATTATGAATACATATACGCATAAACATATTAGAAATATGAAATATTTTACCATTACGCGCAGCCAAATTTTGCACAGATGTGACACGTGATTTTCGTATTGCTTCATAACTTTTTAATGCATGATTTATATCATCTGTATCATTTATAACTCTAGCTAAAACTGAGGCATCTTCCAGTGCCATACACGCACCCTGCGCCATAAATGGAAACATTGGATGAGCGGCATCACCCAATAGAGTTAAGTGATTGAGCGACCATGTTTTTAGCGGTGAGTGAGTATACAAACCCCAACGTTTTACATGTCTTACTTGCGATAAAATCTTTTGCACTTCAGGACCAAAATCAGAAAATTCCAAACAAAAACTTTGAAGTGTACCTACATTGTCCCATCCTTCAGATACCATCTCCTTACACTCTTGAACTGCTACAATATTTATTAGCTGACCGCCACGCAAGGGATACGTTACCAAGTGTTTACCTCGCCCCATGTAGACAGTAGTCACAGTACTTATAATATTTGCTGGGACAGTTGCGCGCCACGCCACTTTTCCTGAAAACTTTGCAGGGCCCTCATTAAACCAATCTTGCCTAGTAGTAGAGTTAACACCGTCAGCGCCAACTATAAGATCAAAGTTGTATGTCGTTCCATTGGCCTGTACTTTGGGATGATTACTTAAAGCATCAATAACTTCTGCATCCGCATCCAAAAAAATAGTAACTCCAAGCTTTTCCGCTCGTGCTATTAAAATGTTCATCAAATCAGCTCGGTGCAATTGTAAATAAGGGAAACCTACATCTTGATTTTGACGGATCCGCGCCACAAGAGATCCCACTTTATAATCACGTAGTTCAATCGCAAGAGGTTTGCTTATCGCGTTAAAGTGTTCAAGTTCTATACCTAAGTCAGCCAGAGCAGATAATCCATTAGCACTAATTTGAATTCCTGCACCAACCTCAGTGATTTTTTTTGCTCTTTCAAAAAGTACAACATGGCCACCAAGTTTTGCGATAGCAATTGAGACGGCAAGACCACCAATTCCACAACCAATTATACCAAAACTTTTATCTAGTACTGACATTGTATTCCAAATAAAAACACCGCGTGAATATGCGCGGTGCTAATTGTGTTCATTATTTTATGGCGCGTCAATCGTCACGGTGAACTTTTTCTTTTCGCTCGTGTCGCTCTTGGGCTTCCAGTGAAAGGTTTGCCGTTGGGCGAGCGTCAAGCCGCTTTAGTGAAATTGGTTCTCCAGTTGAATCACACCAACCATATGAGCCATCTTCAATACGTCTTAGAGCACTATCAATTTTAGATACTAACTTGCGCTGACGATCACGAGTTCGCAACTCAAGCGCTCGATCTGTTTCCTCTGACGCTCGATCAGCCACGTCTGGAATATTACGAGTGCCTTCTTGCATACCTTCAATAGTATCGCGGCCATCAGCCAAAAGTGAAGCTTTCCAATCTAGTAATTTTTTTTGAAAATACTCTACCTGACGGTCATTCATAAATTCTTCTTCGTCAGTAGGATGATATTCAGAATCTAACAATTTATTTACTTTCATAATAAGACCCAACCTTGGCTCAATAATCAATTAATAGGTGGTTGCGTAACGTAGAATCTATCAGATGTCACGTCTTAGTTTGGGCCCATTGTTAGATATCATATAAAGTAACTAATTTAACTAATCATAGTATATTTAATTAGAAATTAACCCTAAGTAGCCCAGTATATAAACATACACCAATAAGTCATTGAAAATGAATGGTTTGATAATTCATTTTAATAAAAATAATAACATACTTAATTAATAAAAGCTTATGAAAAACTTAATATAAAATTTCTTTTGAAAGTTCTTTTCACATTACCATAAGTGAAATAAGATAAGTGAGAAGGATGTTGATCATGAGCAACTTCCCAAATAATTAAAACTTAAAAAGGTAAACTATATGATCCCGTTAATTACCTTTATTATTGGACTTATTTTTGGGTGGATACGTTCTGTTAGAAAGAATGGTACATTGTTTGACCATCTGCAATACAGTGTTGTACATGGATTAGCTTTTGGAATCATCGGTCTAGTTGTATCAATAATTTTAATACAATTAATCCAATGATAAGCTTCCTTTAAGCCTGTTGCATTATATGCAAATAATCCCATATTAAAACTATGTTAAAATTTTCACCAATACTCTTAGCTGTAGCATGGGCTGTCATCATGTACTACGTGTCAGCTTGGCGTACTAAATCTGAGATGGATAAAAAATCAACGTTGTTGAATGATCCACCACTTCAAGCTCTCACAAATCAAATGGCTGATGCTCTAGATCTTAGTCAAATTAAAGTACATGTGTACGAAATCGATCCAGTAAATGGGCTTGCCGTGCCTGATGGCCGTATTTTTATCACACGTGGGTTTATGAAAAAGTATTATGATGGCGATGTTACTGCAGCAGAACTAGCCAGCGTTATTGCTCATGAGCTAGGTCACGTAGCTTTGGGTCATACCAAACGTAGGATGATAGATTTCTCAAGCCAAAATGCAATTCGGGTTGCCTTAGCAATGTTTCTCAGCCGCTTTCTTGGTGGATTTGGGACAATGATTGCAGGTGCATTAACTACAATGCTTGCAGCACGCTTATCTCGGAAAGATGAATACGAGGCGGATGCATATGCTGCTGCACTACTAATTAAATCAAAAATTGGTGTTGAACCTCAAATTTCAATGTTTGAAAAGCTTGGAAGATTAAGTGGCGACGGCGGACAGCCGATGGCTTGGATGATGAGTCATCCAAAAACAGCAGATCGTATTACAGCTATTAAAAAATTACGAAATAAGTGGCAGTAGCTAACAAAGCCCCAGCATATGCACTTTAACCGGCGATAAATTTTGCCAATCTTGGGAGACGCGATGATTTTAACATTTTACGATTGTTAATGCTAACACCTGATCGCCGAATAGCCTCTTTGCGGACGACTTCAACTATCTCTAGAATTTCCAAACGATTGGCCATAGCCATTTCTAATAGAAAATCGTCTGGTGAACGCCGAATTAAGCCATGGTCTGATAGAATTGTAGTGGGAAAATCTTTTAGGTTGGCAGTCAATAATTCTTCGGCTCCACCTTCAATGGCAGCCTGCAATACATGAACATCATTTTCATCTGGTAAAAACAAATTATGATCCTCTGGGCCCATTTTTACCTGTGCGTTTGGCCAGTTAACCCGAAGGAGTGCAATTTCTATAGTTGCTTCAGCTTCCTCATGGTTTCGAGCAGCAGCTCGGCGCCATTCTTCAATTATTCGCTCCGACCATAACGGTACAAATAAATCTTTCGATGCAGCACCCAATAATATTGAACGAAGTATCGAAGGATAAATGACGCAGGTATCAAGAAGGACGCGCATTAATCGAGCCGTAGGAAAATAGATTTAAGGTAGGAAGATTCTGCAAGATGTGGGTGTACTGGGTGATCCACTCCGGCAGCGCCAGTATGGATAATTTGCCCTTTACGACCAGCTTTACCCATTCCCACTAAAGATGATTTCCGAAATTTGGCCATATCAGCTGCATGTGAACAAGAACAAAGCACCAAATATCCACCTGGCTTCACTAATTTAGCAGCCATTTTTGCTGCTTTTTCATAAGCGCGCAAACCACGATCAAGTGTAGGCTTAGATGGTGCAAACGCTGGTGGATCACATACGACAACCTGATATGTTTCACCCTCTTCAGCAAGTTCTGACATCGCATCAAAAGCATCACTCTTACGAGTGCTAAACGAATTAGAAAAGCCAGAGGCCTCTGCCCCTGCGATTGCTAAATTAAGCGCAGGCTGGGAACTATCTATAGCTAATGCAGAAACTGCACCACCAGCTAGAGCTGCTAAGGAAAAGCCACCAACATGACTAAAGACATCTAGCATTGCCCCCCCTTTAGCTAATTTGGAAACAAATGCGTGATTTTCACGTTGATCAAAAAATAAACCTGTTTTCTGACCACCTGTAATATCTGCCATGTATGTAGCGCCATTCATCAACACTGGGATAGGTTTGTCGGAAGATCCTTTGATAAATACATTCTCTAAGTCTAGCCCCTCAAGAGCCCGCGCACGACCTGCTGCATTTTTCAATATAATTTTTGGGGAAAATATTTGCTCTAGTGCATCCGTGATTTCTGGCATCATTTTTTCAGCCCAAGCCGCGTTTGGCTGCACAACAAAGGCGTCTCCAAAGCGATCAATAATTACCCCTGGCAAACCATCCGCTTCAGCATGAATTAATCTGTAAAATGGTGCATCATACAACTGATCACGCAATTCTGCAGCAACTCTTAATTTACTCACAATCCAAGCAGTATCAATGACTGTATCAACATTTAGATCCATAACACGCCCAGTAATTTTACTCTCACCATTAAATGCTATTAATCCAAGATCCTGTTTGTCATTAGTTTGCACTTTCATAAAGGTTCCAGCTGGAATCTTTTTTGTGCGCCGATCTAATACAACATCATCGGAATAAATCCAAGGGAAGCCAAACATCACACGTGCAGGTGATTTATTGGGGCGAAAGCGGAGTGTTGGAATATCTGTCATTAGGTTCGCTTACATGGGTTCAGAGCAAAAGAAAAGCGCCCAAGAATGAACTTGAGCGCTAAAACAAATATCGGGAGGAAAATTTGTTTAAATTAATGGAGTTAAGCGTGTTTAACAGTAGCAAACGTGAACCGAAATTTAAACCAAACTAGCACGCCTGCAAACAATGCAGACATATATTCTGCACGCAAGTCTGATGCTTCAGCCCGAATTTTAAATAGATCAATATTTTCGTAAGAGTTAATCATGATAGTCTCCTTTATTTCTATAGTCTTAATTTAGGAGATTTGCAGCTGGTTGACATCATACAAGATTGCCCTGCCGCCATGTTGGCATTGCATGGCTAAATTACTTAGCCATGCAATATTAACATTAATTAATGAAAGCCAACTTCTGAACCTTTTTCAGATGCATTTTCCAACCAATCCATTACGTATCCTGCAACCGACCGAAAGCACACTAAACGAGCAGTCGTGTCGCTGGTAAACCAGAATGCAACAGCTAATTGAGCAATTCGAGTGCGCCGTACTTCACCAACTGGTAATATTTTTGATGATATATCAGCAGGTGAACCTTTTGATATTACATCCCTGATAGAACCACCTGTCAGTTCAAAGACAGCACGAGCATCAGATACGTTTACAATTAGACTATGAACGCCTAGTAAAGATTTTTCCATTTTTGCAATCGTTGCATCTACAGATTCGTAATCAACCATAACCAATAATTCGTCAGGTGACATCCACGCAGTTGCCCCTTTAGATGTAGAAACACATTGACGCTGATCAGGTATATTTGTTCCTGTTACAATTTTAATTACTTTTGCTATTACAGGTGACTTTAAATCCCCTCGAAGAGTAATCATACCTGTAAGTCCAGCATCTTTAACCTTAATGGATCCATTGCTAGAAGCACCATTCAATCCTGTAACACTAAACATTTTGACGAACTCCTTCTGGATCAAGGAAAACTGGATCACAAATTTTTACCTTGATAATTTTACCTTCTAACGTTGGAAAATCAATAATTTCTCCCATACGATCTGGACCAAATTCAATTAACCCCATAGCTATTGAGCGTCCTAATGTTGGTGAAAAATATGTAGACGTCACACGGCCAATCATGTTTTTAACACCATTTTCTCTCACAATACCATCTGTTGCATAAGCCCCATCTGGTATAACCACTTCTGGATTAATAGTTTTCAAACCAACTAGCTTCCAACGAGAAGGGTCCACCATATTAGAACGCAAGTGAGCACGCTTTCCTAAGAAATCATCTTTCTTTTTTGATATAGCCCATTGTAGGTTTAGATCTTGAGGGATTACAGTACCGTCAGTTTCATCACCAATCATAATGAAGCCTTTTTCTGCACGCATCACGTGCAGACATTCTGTGCCATATGGTTGAATACCATATTCTGCACCAGCTTTCATGCACATATCCCAGAAGGCTTGGCCATCTGAGGCAGGTACAGCTACCTCATAAGAAAGTTCACCCGAAAACGAAATACGGAAAGGGCGTGCCTTTATACCACCAATCTTACCCTCAACAAAACTCATGAATGGCAATGCTTCCGCTGAGACATCCATACCCCCTAATTTTTCTAAAACTTTACGAGCATTAGGGCCAACTACTGCAATTTGCGCATGCTGCTCAGTGACGTTTGCAGTGTAAACTTTCCAGTCCCACCATTCAGTTTGCAGCCATTCTTCCATCCACGTGTGGATGCGGTCAGAGCCCCCAGATGTTGTATGACATAAAAAAGTTTCTTCATCTAATCGTGCAACTACACCATCATCAGATAAAAAGCCATTCTCAGTACACATAAGTCCATAGCGACAACGCCCAATCTTTAAATTTGACATCATGTTTGTGTATAGCATGTCTAAAAATTTACCTGCATCAGGTCCTTTTACGACAATCTTTCCCAAGGTCGAAGCATCTAATAATCCAACATTATTGCGGGTATTTAAAATTTCTCGTGTAACTGCCTCTTGCACATTTTCACCTTCTTGCTGGTAGCAGTATGGACGGCGCCAATCAGCAACCGGCTCAAAGAATCCTCCATTATCTTTTATCCACTGATGAATCGGCGTTTTACGAATAGGTTTAAACAATTTACCACGGGCATCACCAGCAATAGATCCCATAGAAATCGGGTGATAAGGAGGGCGAAATGTTGTTGTCCCAACATTTGGAATATCAGCATTCAAACTATCTGCTAAAATTGCCAATCCATTAATATTTGATAATTTGCCCTGATCCGTTGCCATGCCAAGTGTTGTGTAGCGTTTAGTATGCTCAACACTCTCGTACCCTTCGAGAGCCGCCAGACGTACATCAGAAATTTTTACATCATTTTGGTAATCCAAAAAGGTCTTAGTTTGTAACTTTATAGACATGCCTTGAGGCATTTGCCAAATTTGTTCTATTAGAGCCTCTGGCTCTGCAAATGCTTTTAGAGGTATTGATGCTGTAGGTTTGTAACCTATTTCTTTTAACGTTTTACGGCATTGAGAGATGGCATCTTGCATTGAGCTTTTAGCATCTAAATATCCATTAGCTGTACCACCAACTATTACAAAGCCAGTTCCATCTGCCCCTAATGGAGGTCGTTTTGGATCTGGTCGGAACATTGCTTGATTAGCGTCCCAATTTAGCTTTCCACCACAATGTGACCACAAATGTACAATAGGTGACCAGCCACCTGACATAGCTACTACATCACATTTAATTTCTTCTAATGGAACACCCTCGCCTGCCTGCAAACAAATTGAAACGCCTGTAACATTTCTGGACCCTTTTACTTTAGAAATCCCCATACCAGTCTCAACGCGAATGCCCATTTTACGAGCTTGGTTTGGCAAAGCACCGTCTACTGAAACTCGAGCATCTAAAATCACTGCTACCTTTAGACCGACCTTAACTTGTGCAATGGCTGTACGATATGCATCGTCATTATTAGTGGCAAGAACCATGACATCTCCACAAGAAGTGCCGTAATCAACGATATAATCACGTACAGCGCCTGCCAGCATTACTGCTGGAATATCATTACCAGCAAACGATAATGGGCGTTCAATTGCACCAGTGGTAGTGACGATACGCTTAGCACGTATGCGCCATAAACGATGCCGTGGCCCATTTTTTTCTGGCGCATGATCAGTTAAACATTCATAGCCTGTAGCCCACCCATGATCATATACCCCAGCACCCATAGTACGAGCACGCAATGTAACATTAGGCATTTTTTTTAATTCACTTAACGCATTTTTAATCCATTTTGAACTGTCTTTATCATTGATCAAAACATCATCAACAGGTGCACGACCTCCCCATGTGTTTGTTTGCTCTAGTACTAAAACTTTGGCACCAACGCGGCCAGCCTCAAGAGCTGCAGCCAATCCAGATGTACCACCCCCTACAATTAAAACATCAACATGAGCATAAAAATACTCATACCTGTCGTCATCTTTTTCTGTTGGCGCAGCGCCCAAACCTGCGGCTTTGCGAATAAAAGGTTCAAACATATGTTTCCAGGCAAATCGTGGAAACATAAATGTTTTATAGTAAAATCCCGCTGGAAAAATGGGGCTCATAATGCGATTAACACCACCAATATCAAATTCTAATGAAGGCCATGCATTTTGACTTTTTGCATTTAATCCATTAAATAATTCAGTGGTTGTTGCGCGTTGATTAGGCTCAAATTTACCACCACCACCTAAACCGACAAGTGCATTTGGCTCTTCAGGGCCAGATGCAACTATGCCGCGTGGACGGTGGTATTTAAATGAGCGACCAACCAAAGTTTGTCCATTAGCCAAAAGCGCAGAGGCTAATGTGTCACCTTTAAATCCAGTCAAACGCTTCCCATTAAAGGAAAACTCTACCAACTTAGTACGATCAATTAGACGGCCACCTGTAGATAATCTTGTGCTCATTTTACAAAACCTTCCCACTCAGGGCGTTTCTTTTTTATTTTATTTATAAGAGATTTTGGCGGTACCAATGATTGGGCAGAATAAGTTCCGAATACTTCCAACGTCACAGTACACCGCGCAACATTAAACCATTTCCCACATCCAAAAACGTGACGCCAGCGCTCAAAATGAACGCCTTTTGGATTGTGGCGCATGAACAGATAAGTTTCCAAATCATCATCAGATGCTCCAGTGCCAAACCGTTCAATATGGGCCTGCCCATCACAGTGCAAGTCGGTTTCATCAGCTGTAATCTCACAATTAGGACATTTAAGATTCAGCATTTTATACCTCGCTCAAAAAGTAATTATCAATTTTTTTCATCATCATTTGATCGTATCCAAACATTGATCAATAGTATTCTTTGCTTGGCGTAACATTTCCAGATCTACAGTAATTTTATCTTTCAAACGCAACAAATTAAACTCTACATTTTGACTATTAGCAACTCTCTGGTCAAAACCTGCCAGGTCAGTGTCCTCAGTAAATGGTAATGCAAAAGTGTTATTAACAAGTTGTAATTCACGGAAAATGAATGGCTCATCATCAAAGCGAATGGTTAAAATATCATTAGCTTGCGCTGATTTAATACCCGCGTTGCCCACCACTTGCCATCGGTCACCACTTTTTAATTTATAAGTAGCAAAAAATGATGGTATGCCATTAGCGGATGAAGTACTAATAGTCGCCCAACAAACTTTTGATGACTCAACTTTAGTAATCTGAACTTGGCCTGATGTTTCATAAATTTCCATGGAGTTATTTTGTGCTATTGCCATAGATCCAAAAGAAATCATTCCTAAAATAAAAATAATATTTTTCATTAGTGTGCTACTCCTGCGGCAACGCTTTCATCAATAAAGCGGCCCTCTTGAAAACGGTTGAGACCAAATTGAGCACCCAAACCAGTTTGCTCATCCTTGGCCATTAATTCTGCCATTGCCCATCCTGAACCTGGGATTGCTTTAAATCCACCTGTTCCCCAACCACAATTTATGAAGCAGCCTGATAATGGTGTTTTTGATATTATTGGAGACCGATCACCTGTTACATCAACAATACCTCCCCAGTGTCGCAGCATTTTCAATCTGCTAACCATTGGGAAAGTTTCAATCAGAGCGCGCACAGTTTCTTCTAAATGATGAAATGAGCCGCGCTGCGTATAATTATTAAAGCCATCAGTCCCCCCACCAATAACCATTTCGCCTTTGTCAGATTGTGACATATAGCCATGTACGGTGTTAGCCATTACCACAACGTCCATACAGGGCTTAATTGGCTCTGAAACTAGCGCTTGAAGTGCAACTGATTCTAGTGGAAGTCGGAAACCTGCCATTTCAGCCAAATGTCCAGAGTTTCCAGCCACAACAATGCCAAGTTTTTTGCATTTTACATTGCCTTTGGAGGTTTGTACGCCCATCACCTTACCACGTGACTGCATCACACCGGTAACTTCACATTGCTGAATAATATCCATTCCCATTTCTGAACAGGCACGTGCATATCCCCATGCAACTGCATCATGGCGAGCAGTGCCGCCGCGTGACTGCCACAAGGCGCCCAATACAGGATAGCGTGGACCTGAAAGCTCAATGATAGGACATAATGCTTTAACTTTTTGTGGCCCTATATATTCTGTTTTAACACCCTGTAATTTGTTTGCGTGTGCAGTGCGCTTATAGCCACGAATTTCCGCCTCAGTTTGAGCCAACATCATAACTCCACGTGGACTAAACATGACATTATAATTTAAATCTTGTGACATTGTTTCATAAAGAGATCGCGCTTTTTCATAGATTGCAGCAGATGGATCCTGAAGGTAGTTTGAGCGAATAATTGTAGTATTACGCCCAGTGTTACCTCCACCAAGCCAACCTTTTTCAATTATGGCAACATTAGTAATTCCATAATTTTTACCAAGGTAAAACGCGGTTGCTAATCCATGCCCACCTGCCCCAATGATTACAGCATCATATTCCTTTTTCATCTGTGGCTTTGCCCATGCTCGCTCCCATCCTTGATGATAAGAAAGTGCATTTTTAGCTATAGCAAAAGCAGAATAACGTTTCATGGCATAGTTACCTTCAATCAAAAATTTGGCATTATTGTCAGTATGACATATTACAATGTCAATCCAGACAAAAATACGTTTCGATTCATAACATAACCGACATTTTTTAAAAAAAGAAACTTAACTAAATGAAAAATATGGCTACGTAGTTAAATTTTATGACTCCACTTTGCCTCTTCACAAGTTTAGATAATAAGTTGAAGAGGATTTCTATATGATTTGGTTCTTAGGCACTGCTGCATGTTTAATTTGTACTGGTTTTATTGTACGATCTATTTTACGGCCCAAAACAATCGATATAAGTGCTGCAACAAAAGATTTAGCATTGTATAAAGATCAGTTGCGAGAAGTTGATAGCGATTTAACCCGTGGAGTTTTAAACGAGGCAGACAGTGAATCTGCCAAATTAGAAATCTCACGGCGAATTTTGGCAGCTGATAAACGTGCCCAACTTGAAACACTAGCAAATCCAGCTCCAATCATTGTCAATAAACTGTTAGCAGTTTTTATAATAATATTAGTTTTAACTGGCTCATTAGGCATTTATGCTAGCTTGGGTAAACCCAACCTACCAGATCGCCCCCTAGTTGCTAGATTAGCCGCCGCCCAAGAGGCCCGCGCGCAACGCGCAAGCCAAGAAGATGCTGAAATTAAGGTTCCAGATGAAAAAGTTAATGTTCCAGAAGATTATTTAGAATTAGTCAGAAAACTTCGCGAAGCTATCCAAAAGCGACCCAATGATGAACAAGGTTTACGTTTGCTTGCCTTACATGAGTTTCGCTTAGGTAAATATCGTGCTGCTCGAAAGGCACATACGCGCATCATGAAAATTGTTGGTGATAAAGCAACTGCTAAAGATTATATTGATTTTGCAGAAGTTATGATTTTCGCTACCAATGGCTATATTTCACCTGAGGCAGAAATTACTTTGAGCCAAGCATTAAGATTAAAACCAAATGATGGGCGTACACGCTACTACTCAGGACTAGCAATGGCACAAAATGGGAGAGCTGATGTGGCCTACAGGCTTTGGGAAGGGTTACTCAAAGAAGGACCACAAGATGCACCATGGATCCCATTAATAAAAAGCCAAATCGATGATATTGCTCGTTTAGCCGGAATTAATATGTCAAATCAACCCCTCCCGGGACCAACTACAGATCAAATCAATGCGGCATCAGAAATGACAGAAGACGATCGAAAAAATATGATCAGGGGAATGGTTTCTGGCTTAGGCGAACGCTTAGCATCAAATGGTGGAACAATGAATGAATGGGCGCGATTAATTCGTGCTCTGGGGGTGCTAGGGGAAACAGCCCGTGCTTCAGAAATTTGGCATGAAGCAAAAGATGTTTTTAGAGACAATCCAAAAGCTTTAACTCTCTTACTGGAAGCAGCACAAGCCGCTGAGATTTCTCAATGAGTTATTACGATGATTTTATTACATTTGCAGGTTCAATCCCAAAATTCAAATCTTTGCTAGGGTTAGATTTAGGAACAAAAACTATAGGAATTGCAGTTTCTGATACTTTGTGGTCAATCGCAACGCCACGGGAAACAATTAAACGCAAAAAATTTGGTCTTGATGCTGATGCCCTAGAAGTCATTATTAAAAATACAAATGCAGGAGGCATTGTATTAGGACTTCCTATGAATATGGACGGAAGTGAAGGGCCCCGATGTCAGGCAACACGGGCATTTGCCCGCAATCTAGCTGCACGTTGTGATTTGCCTATTGGTTTTTGGGATGAAAGATTATCAAGCATAGCAGCTGAACGAGCAATGCTTGAGGCTGATATGAGTCGAGCAAAACGAGCAAATGCCATTGACCACGTCGCTGCAAGCTATATTCTTCAAGGCGCCTTAGATCGCATTGGAAACCTTGCATAATGGATGAAGTTTGGAAACGTGAAGAGGTCGAAAGTCCTTGTACAAAGCTATGTATAATCCACCCTGAAAGTGGTTTTTGCATGGGTTGTTACCGGACAGGCGATGAGATTTCAATGTGGTCAAATATGACCCCTGCTGAACGGCGCGCCAAAATGTTAATATTACCTGCACGTCGTAAATCAGTTAAAGGTAAACGACGTCAGCGAAATTAATAGGTAATTAATTAACCCAAAATGCTTCACGCAACATGTTTGATGCAACTAGAATCAAAAATAATGCAAATACCCGCTTTAAAGTCTTAACATTTAATTTATGAGCTAATTTTGCTCCCATAGGCGCAGTTATCATCGTCATCGAAATTATTACTAAAAATGCAGGGATATTAACATATCCAATTGTCATCGGTGGCTTGCCTAACATAGGAGGTTCTGTGATTAGGAATCCAATGGCACTAGGAAATGCAATTGCAAGACCAAAACCTGCAGCAGTTGCAACTGCTTTATGTATTTTAATCTTATGCAAAGTCATAGTTGGGACTGCAAAACTGCCCCCACCAACGCCCATTAACACAGACAAGAAGCCTATCATTGAGCTAAGCACACCACGACTTACTCCCGTGGGCATTTTATCCGCGATGTGCCAGTCACTTCCACTAACTGCCATATAAACTCCAAGAAAAAAGCCTAATATTCCAAAAATTATTGTTAGAGTATTAGATGGCAGTTTGGCTGCAACAAATACCGCAATCATTGCACCAAACATAATACCAGGAGCCCACGATTTAAGAATACTCCATTCAACCAGTCCTTTTTTATTATGGCTTAAAACTGATCGAATCGATGTAAAAACAATAGTTGCTAATGATGTTGCAACGCAAATTTGCATTAGTTGAGGGTTATCATATCCCAATCCAGAAAATGCATAATAAAACGCAGGCACTAGAACGATCCCGCCACCTACTCCTAAAAGTCCTGCCAAAATTCCAGCAAATGCGCCTATGGCTAAAAGCATAAAAAGTGTTGGTAGAAATATTAGAAGGTCTTGCATGATAAATTCCAATTCTAATAAATATTAACCATCTTGGGCTACACTTTGCAATCTTAATGTAGCAGTTAAGGCCCTCTCGATCACATCAATTCCAGCCCCTTTGATATGTGCTTCTTCTGATAAAGTACGCTTCCAAATCCGCGCACCTATTTGGCCTGCAAATAGTCCAAGCATATGGCGTGTTATCTGATTAATACGCCCACCTAAATCCAAATGACTTTGTATATATGGCAACATTTCACGAACAATATTAGAAGGTGTTTTTGATGGGGTATCATGCCCAAACAACGTATCTGCATAAGCTAATATTTCCATTGGGTTGTGATATGCAACACGTCCAATCATTACACCATCTAATCCTCTGTTGATTTGCTTAACAGCATCAGAAAATGTTTGTAATCCACCATTTAAAATAATCTCTAAATCTGGTCTACTTTTTTTAATCTTATGCACAAGTTCATAGTCTAAGGGTGGTATATCTCGGTTTTGTTTCGGAGAAAGTCCACTTAACCAAGCTTTTCTGGCATGAATGGTAAATGAATTCACCCCAGAATTTGAAACTTTTTCAATAAATTTAGGCAAAATTTCATGAGGTTCTTGATCATCAACGCCGATCCGACACTTTACTGTAATTTCAGCACCAGTTGACGCATCCGTCATTGCTCTTACACATTCCGCAACTAAATCAGGTTCCTTCATTAAACAGGCACCAAATCGGCCTGACTGAACCCGATCAGATGGACAGCCTATGTTTATATTGATCTCGTCATACCCCGCATCACATCCCATGCGCGTAGCTTGAGCAAGTTGATTTGGATTAGAGCCCCCGAGTTGAAGCGCAATGGGGTGTTCAAGATCATTAAATTCTAACAAACGATCCGCATCACCATGAATTAAAGCTGGTGCAGTTACCATTTCTGTATACAGCAGTACATCTTTAGATATCAGTCTATGTAAATAGCGGCAATGACGGTCGGTCCAGTCCATCATTGGGGCGACAGAAAGTGTTCTATTTATTAAATTCACGGATGACCTACTAATATTATTGGATATATTTAGAATGTTTTAATGAATCTGATTCATAAATAATAGTGCGAATTAGCTTTATTAGAAATTGCCCAAGAAGTTTGTGCAGGTAACAGTAAATCAAAGAACTTTTATAAAGCTATTTAATTTGCAATGAAATTTATTCTTTGCATGAAATTGGGTGTACCAAATAAGTGGCCAAAGTAAATTTTATCTAATAACTAAACGCTACGTATTCTATTATACACAGCGCACTAATGAAAACATTTAGGCCTACTTTCATACACACAGGAGCATCAAATCTCTTCATTAGGCCAAGTCCTAATCCACAAAGGTTATCTTTTAAACTTTCCCGTTGAATGACTGAAATCCAGGGTAAAATGCGACTTAAGGTCGTGAAGTTTAAAGCTGTTCAAGGATCTTGAGTAATATTTAGCGTAAAAACAATAAAAATGTCGATTCTTTAAAGTATTATTTTAATCCTAATAACAACCCACCACCTGGTGCTATTGCATCTAGCTTTAGGGCATTCAAAATAGACCAAGTTGTTGCAACTGAAGCAGATAATGTTGGCAATCCAGATAATTTTTCAATTTTTTCTATTGCTGGTAATGACGGCATTTGCACACAAGCAGATGCAACAATACCATCTATTCCTCTTGTATCTAGTTTTTTCCATAGGTCCGCAGGAGCATTGGGATCTTGAGCTGCAACTTCTAAATTATTAGGTATTTCTAATGCCAAAAAATCTTGGACTTCAATACCTTGATCTTCAATATAATCAACTACTAGCTTTGTTAATGGTTTCATATAAGGGCATATAATAGATACCTTTTTAATATTCATGGAATGTATCGCATCCACAAGCGCACCGGCAGAATTTATTGAAGGTGATGGCATTCCATTTTCTTTTGTTGCTTCAAATAAACGCTTTTCAGAAGTCTTATGATATCCATAGCCGCGGCTCATAATTGCTACTAGGCAGGCATATGCTTGCACCTCAACTGCAGCATCAGATAATTCTATAGCGCAACGTACGCTTTCGTCGTCCATGCGTTCCAACTCTTCCTTTACAACACTTTTCATTCTCATTCTTGACGAATGAAAGGTAAATCGATCTGATAATATAGCTTCACGGTTACGTAATAAAGCTGGTATTTCAGTCTCCATAGTAACATTTGAGCTTGGTACAATAAGGCCTACTCGGCGATATTTAGGTATCATAATTTTAGTCCTTCATAATTTTGTTTCAACGTGCGAGCCCCATCATTTTATCAGGCAACCAAGTTGCAAGGCTTGGAAATACACAAAGTAAGATGATTGCTAGAACCATACAGGCCACAAAAGGAAGTGACCCTGTTAATATA
>Ga0115003_10000291_pt1 | contig 42963 bp, 43 predicted proteins | sample ArcticOcean_MG_C_7_FD_88736 | JGI IMG/M metagenome (GOLD analysis project Ga0115003, IMG submission 88736) | Marine microbial communities from western Arctic Ocean - ArcticOcean_MG_CB11_88 | ecosystem: Environmental > Aquatic > Marine > Oceanic | place: Arctic Ocean: Canada Basin | collected...
ATAAAACAACGCGCCTTGCGCCTCTTGCTTTGGTCCTAACATCGTCAATCTCCCCTGCATTTACAGGTAAATTGAATCAGTGATAGCTCTTCAAATCAACAAGAGTTTTTCAACAAAATAAGCCCAGAGTTCCGGATGCCGCGCTGTTAACGAATGGTCGCTTTCACTTGCTGAGGCACCTCAAGGTTGATCGGTGTTCTGTCCCACCAAGTAAAGTCAACGGAAACAGACCTCAATGCCAACCGCATCTTAGGTTTTCTGCGGTCATTGAGCCACAACACCAGCCATGCTGCGTTCGCGGAAGGCTTGCCGAGCTATGACGGCCCCCGCAACAATCGACAATAACGCCAAGATCGCAGCGACGCTTAGTGTTGAAACTCCACTTAACCCCGCCCCGATCGTACAGCCGCCAGCTAGTACGCCACCCACGCCCATCAAGACGCCTCCAGCACCATAGCGCAGCGTTTCACGCGAGTCGGCAAAACTGACGAGCGACAACTCAGATCGAGTGGCCGCACTCAAAAATGCGCCGACGAGTACGCCACCTATTAAACCTACACCAAAACCCGCAGGCACAGCGGTAGACGCAAGGGTCCAAAACAGACTTTCCGCGAATGGCAAGGTAAACGCCAGCGATTGCACAGGTGTCGGGTCAAAGTCGTCCATCAATAGGGTTGATGTCCCAACCCAACCGAGCGCCACCAAAAGTCCGATCAAAACGCTCAGTGACAAGTGCGCAGCCGGAGCTCCAAATCTGCGCGCAAGCCAGATCGCCACGGCAAGCACAACGGCGGGAATGAAAAAGCCAGCGCCCGGAATCACTGCAAGACTTGGCGTCGCCACATCAAAAGTCGCCTGCCCCAAAGCCACACGCAAGGGCGATAATACGCCTTTCAACATGGCATGGGCTGTGATCGCAAAAACCATCAAAACCAACACGGCGCGCAGGTTTCCAGTGGCAGACAAAACGGTCAAGCGCGTCACACACCCCCGTGTCAGCACCATACCAACGCCAAACATCAGGCCACCAGCAAGAATGGCTAGGACAGGAATGTCTTGCGCCAAATAGCGGTGCCCTTTAAGCGCAACGAAGCCCATTTTGTTGGCAATTTGAACTGCAAAAATCGCAACACCTAAGGCGGTCAACCAAACCGCAAGCCCTGCAAAGTCTGGCCCGTCTTCCGCCGCCACAGAACGGCGCAAACAAAAGCGACTGATTTGTGCTGCAACACCGAAAAGCAGGCCTAGCATCAAACCAAATATCAATTGTAGGTTGAGATCGGTTTCAAAGTACTCAATCAACACTGGAGTAACCTTTCATTACAAAAGGAGGAAGTACGTTTCTAGATTACACCTGTCAAAGAGACAATTTGGAATTTTATCGGAAAAGTAAGGCGTTTTTGAGAATATAATTTCAGATGCATTTAAATTTCCAGAACGTCCAGCACACTGTGGCCAAATTTACAAAATCAGATCCCTAAATTGGAGACGTCGCTCCGAATCCGAAAATTTTAACGACTTTTTTCTAAGAAGGTTTCTTACAAACGTTGAAGCGGCCATTGGCGCGAGCACAGCGAATTGACGCTAAGTCCGCAGACCGACGTTTCAGCCTACAAAATTCTGCACTGGAAGGACCAATGACTGCAGCAAAGGGCCATTCGACCGAGTGGTTGGGCCATGTGCCTAGCCGATACCCCTTTCATCTGATCTCGGGTCAACGTGCCGAAAATCTGCGTTCTCAGCTTGGTCACGGGCTGATAAGCCGTGCGGCAAAGGTCGATGGGCGCACGGCAATCGGACTGGACCCTTCGGACGCGGACAAGAAAGGGATCGGCGAACGAGATGCTGTGCGGGCGGACAACGACTGAGGCGCATGTCTGGCAACAGCCAAGCTAGACTTCGCGATCATGACGATTAGCACTGGTGCATGGCTGGATGCGGTGCCCGAAGCAAATGGCACTTTGCTTTGTCGCCGCGGCAATCTCAATACGCTGACCGCGGTCACGGAAGTTTGGAATTGCTTCACGGCACATAGTTGCCGAATCGACGTTGAAAACGTTCACGGGTCCGCAAGACCCGTCCATCGCATATCGACCACCAGCAATTTAAGGCGAACCTGCCGTGCACGTTTAATCAAATTCACACTTTAAAAATACCAGAAACTCGCACTGCTATAGTATCTCTGGCTCTTTCCAAGCAACGTTTGCTCAACTAGCGTGACGGCATGGATATCCTTGATCAACTTCGCTCCACGCTCGGGCACGACGCCGTCTTAACCGGATCTGGAACCGCCAAATGGGATCAAGATTGGACCGGTGCCTATCAATCCACACCGCTCGCAGTTTTGCGCCCGCGCAACACAAGTGACGTGTCTGCAATTATAAAAATTGCTTACCGTACGAAGACGCCTGTTGTGCCGGTGTCAGGAAATACGGGACTAAATGGCGGCGCTCAAGCGCAAGGTGCCTTGCTGCTATCGCTCGATCGGTTGAACACGATCAGCGTGCTTGATGTTCAAGGCCGGACAGCGACCGTCGGTGCCGGCGTGATCCTATCCAACTTGCATACAGCGACGGAAGAACACGATCTGATTTTTCCGCTGACATTCGGCGCACGTGGGTCCGCGATGATCGGGGGCGTCCTTTCGACCAATGCAGGTGGATCCAATGTGCTCCGCTATGGAAACACGCGTGATCTGGTGCTGGGGATCGAGGTCGTGATGGCCAATGGCGAAATCATGAACCTCATGGGGGCATTGCACAAAGACAATTCAGGCCTGAACTTAAAGCATTTGATGATCGGGGCTGAAGGAACGCTTGGAATTATCACACAGGCAGTCGTTAAACTTTTTGCCAAACCGCAGGCCTATGCAACGGCGATGGTGGCGACGGCGTCGCTCAGTGCGGCGCTTGATCTACTGCACAGGGTTCAGTCTACCACCGGCGGCGCAGTGGAGGCATTTGAATACATGCCGCGCGACTTTATCGACGGCCATCTGGCGCTGGTTAAGACTGCTAAACCACCGTTTAACGCAGCGTATGACGTCAACATCCTGATCGAAGTTGGGGCGACAGCACCGCGAGATGCGCGCCCACAACCCGACGGGTCTATTCCTATCACATCACTGCTTCAGGATACACTTGGCGACATGCTGATGGATGGATCTGTGCTGGATGCAGTTGTCGCCCAAAACGAAGCACAGCGCGCCGCGATGTGGGCAAGACGCGAGGCGGCTGCGGAAATCGCATTCGCAAAACGGCCGTTTGTCGACACTGACATCGCGGTCGCGCTGCCCGACGTCGCCGTCTTTCTGGACCGGATGAAACTACGCCTGTCCGCAATCGATGCAAATGCTACGGACCTTATCGTCGCCCATCTTGGGGATGGCAATATTCACTACACAGCGTATCCGTCAACCAATGATCTTGACCTTGCCCAAGCCATCAAAGAAGCGGTCGAAGACGAAGTGCAAATCTTGGGAGGGTCATTCAGCGCAGAACACGGTGTGGGCATATCGAAGCTGGCGACGATGCGGCGGCGCAAGGACAAAACAGCACTAACAGCTATGCGAGCGATTAAATCCGCGCTTGATCCGCACAACATCCTAAACCCCGGGAAAACCATCCCCGACTAAGGTTTCTTTTGACTGATATTGCATAACACGCGTGTCTGGGGCCTTGTATCTAAGTATTTTTATTTCAGGACAAACCGTTATGCGCCTTATCACTCTTGCTCTTCTCCCCCTGCTTGCCGCGTGTGTAACACCGCGCGAGGCTTGCATTGCAAACGCGGGCTCTGACTTGCGTGTCATCAATTCTTTGATCGGTACAACGCGCGGCAATCTTGCGCGTGGGTTCGCCATTGAGACCCAGCAAAAAATCCGCGAAGTGAACACGACTTGCGCGACAGAACTACCTGACGGGACGATCATTCGCACCGAATGTGAGAAAGTAGCTGTACGCGACGTGCAGGTTCCAGTCGCGATTGACCTGAACGCAGAACATGCAAAGTTATCGTCGTTAGAAGAGCGTCAGCGCCAGTTGCAAATCAACGCAGAGGCCGTGCGCCAGCAATGCATCGCGGCCAATCCAGAGTAACCTAGTGGGCAGATACGGCTGCTGGATCGATCAAGGTGCGGCCGCCATCCACCGTGATAATCTGACCTGTCACAAAGCCGGCTGCGTCGGACGCCAAATACTGCACGGCATCTGACACTTCGCTCGAGCTCGCGATCCGCTGCAGTGGCGTATTTTCAATAATCGTTTCGCGCATCTCGTCGTCATCTTTCAACGACCACTTCAGGCTCGCGCTCATTACCGACCCAAATGCCACGGCATTCACCCGAATACGTTTGGGCGCCCAAGCAACCGCAAGCGACCGGGTCATCTGATCCAATGCAGCGCAGCTCACCGAGTATGCCAGCAAATCAGGGTGCGTCCGGCGCGCCGCGATCGAACTGATATTCACAATCGACCCAATCGGTTCATTCGCATCCTCGCCAGACTGGTCAGCTGCTTGTTTGATCATCTTGCGCGCCACTGATTGGCTAAGCCGCAATCCAGCTATTAAGTTTTGCTGCAACAGCTCTTCGACGGATGTATCATCGACTGACAGGCTATCAGTTGGCAAAACTTGCCGCGCGGCATTCACCAAAATATCTACGCGGTCAAATGCGTCAACGGTCGCAGATAACAAGTTAGCAATCGTCAGCTTTTTGCGCAGATCACCTGCGAAGATGCGCACGTTTTCCTCTTTGGCAGCTTCATCGCCCATCTCGGCAATCAGATGATCTTCGTCCATATCCACAAAAACGACATTTGCGCCTTGGTTGATAAAGTGACGTCCAATTGCCAAGCCAACGCCATTGGCGGCTCCGGTGACAATCGCGGTTTTTCCTGCAATCGAAAAAGACATCTAGCTTCTCTCCAGCCGTAGCGGTCGGGTTGCGTGAAACACTTTGAACGCGCCGTTACCGGCAACCTCGTCAACATTGCGGAAACTTTCCCGCAGGGCCTGTTCATAGGGCAAATGGCGGTTCGCGACCATCCAAAGTTTACCATGAGAGGCGAGCATCCGCGCAGAGGCCGCTATAAACGCCCGCCCGATTGATGGCTCGGCGCTGCGGCCAGAATGAAACGGCGGGTTCATGACGATCCCGTCATAGGCATTTCGGGGCTTAAACGTCGTTGCATCCGCCCAGTGGAAATTGACCCGCGTATCCGTCACATTCAGACGGGCACAATCCAACGATAGGGTCTCTGCCTCGATCATATCAAGCGAAGCTACTCCAGCACGGGCAAGCACGGGCGCTGCCAAATAGCCCCAACCAGCGCCAATATCCGCCATTTTAGATGGCATTTTTTCCGGTAAAACCTCGGCCAGTAAAGCAGATCCTTTGTCCACAGCCCCATCAGAGAAAACGCCAGCAGTTGTGAAAAAGCCATGATCGCCCTGAACAGGCGGCGGGGCTGCCCAATCGGTAAATGCATCGGTGCCTTCAAACCAAAAGATGCGACCATGCCCTTTGGGAATCGACGAAACATCACCCAGACGCTTGCGGCATTCCTTAAACAGGCTATCAACGCCGTCGGTTTTGTATCCGTCAACAATCACCAATTTGGCCCATGTCGCGGCAGCCGCCACCATGGAGCGCGCCAATGCCTTGGATCGCGGCACAACAACAATAGCAATATCCGCAGGCTTGGCTTTGCCGGTGACCCTATAGCCCGCATCATTCCAACTGGCGAAATCAGGATAGAACCCTTGGGCGATCATTACATCGTCACGCGGCAATGCACTGATGTCATAATCAGCAGCGGGGCGCATGATGGTGATCTTGCCGTTTGGCAGAACCAAAACACCATCAGCGACGGCAGTTGAAAGGCGAGATGAGGACATATGTAATTTTCCGAACAGCGGTGTGCGCTATTCTTTTTCCATCGTGCATTGCAGCGGATGCTGGTGGCGTTGTGCGTAATCCATGACTTGGGCGACTTTGGTCTCGGCGATTTCATGACTATAAACACCGACCACAGCAACGCCTTTTTTGTGTACGATCAACATAAGCTCGTAAGATTGGGCGCTGGTCATCCCAAAGAACCGCTCCAACACCATCACAACGAATTCCATCGGCGTAAAATCATCGTTCAGGATCAGAACCTTATAAAGCGGTGGCCGCTTTGTCTTTGGCTTGGTTTCAAGCACGACGCCGACGTCACCGTCATCGTCGCCCGTTTTGTCCGCCATCATGTAAAAGTCAGCAAGCATCACCAACACCCTTATGGATTAGATGGAATATATAGGGCAGCGTGAGCGACATGGAACCCCCCCGATCATACGCCGTTCGGGTGAAACAATTTGGACACTTGCGCGTTAGGCAATCTGCCACATTCCTGACACATTAGCTCATCTAGGGGCAGTTTGGCCGCATTACCGCTAGATTTGCCTGTACAACACGAATGCCACACCGAAAGTCTTTGAAATTAGGGTATTTTCTGAAAAACTTCTTTGTGCTAGATATGAAAACAACGATAAAAGGCACTTGGAATTAATCTGGGGCCAGAGGCAGTAAAGATAAGAGGCAAGCGACGTGAAAAGTCGTCCGGGACAATTGGCCCTACGTTGGGCATTTCTGTGCATCTGTTTAATTGGGGTATCCTTTGCGGGATCCAAAAGTCATGCGGCACCTTACGCCGCCATGGTGATGGATGCGCGCACGGGTGAAGTGCTCCATTCACGCAATGCGGACACGCGACTGCATCCAGCGTCGCTGACCAAAATGATGACCTTGTATATCGCATTTCAAGCGGTCCAGCGTGGTGAGATCACACTCGATACTGAAGTGAAGATCACAGCCAACGCCGCATCTGAGCCGCCATCAAAATTAGGCCTACGCCGCGGTCAGACGATCAAGCTGCGTTATTTGCTCCGTGCGGCTGCCGTCAAATCCGCCAATGACGCCGCCACCGCCATTGGCGAAGCGATTTCTGGGTCCGAATCCGCATTTGCGACCCGCATGAACCGTACAGCGGCCGCCATGGGCATGCGCAACACGACATTCCGTAACGCGCACGGGCTGACCCAAAACGGGCACATGTCGACGGCCCGCGATATGTCTATTCTTGGACGCCACGTGATTTATGATTATCCGCAATACTATAATCTGTTTTCGCGCCGGACCGCTGATGCAGGCATCGCAACTGTGCGTCACACCAACCGCCGTTGGCTTGACAGCTATGAAGGCGGCGATGGGGTCAAAACGGGCTACACGCGGGCCGCGGGGTTCAACCTTGTGGCGTCAGCGCAGCGCGGGCAAGAACGTATCATCGCGACTGTCTTTGGTGGCGCGTCAACCGCGTCGCGTAATGTTAAGGTGACTGAATTGATGAACCTCGGGTTCAACCGCGCGCCATCACGTGCCACGTTAAAGCGGCCTGATATGGTTGCAGTCGCACTTCCAGAAACCGTACAGGGCAACGGCCAAGCCGCGACCAATGGTGGTGCAGGCAAAACTGTGCGCGTATCAGGGTCCGTCAGCCGCAGTTTGCGCCCGAAAATGCGTGCCGTCCCCGACGTATTGCTGGCCGTGAATGCTGCCGACATTAATTCCATTTTGGCCGAGGCGCTTAGTGCGGGTGCCGCCGAGGCCCAAGATGCCGTCGCGCTTGCGCTTGCCACCGCCGACGCTGCGCAAAAGATACAACCAACGAACATTGTCCCTGCGTCTGCGGATATCGCTCAAGTCACTGGACCTGAAATCGTGACCCGCATCTCCACATCCGGTGGCCGCCACTGGGGCGTGAACATTGGCCGCTACGGATCAAGATACCAAGCCGAACGCGTATTGCTCAAGGTCGCGCTCAATGAAATGAGCACGCTGGATGGGTCCGTACGCCGTGTCGTGGGCCGCTCTGGTGGGTTTGATGCTAATTTTATGGGTCTAAGCCGTGAAACAGCTGACCTTGCTTGTCGCCGCCTTATCGCGCGCGGTACACCCTGCTTCATGATTGGGAACGAAGGCTAGACACTGCGGCCCTCAAATGCCGCAGCCATCAGCGCTTTGGTGTATTCGCTTTGGGGTGCGTCAAATATGTCCGCAGCATCTCCGACCTCAACAACATCGCCCTGCTTCATCACCATCACCTTATGTGACAGCGCGCGCACGACTTTTAGGTCGTGACTGATGAACAGATACGCCAGCCCGAATTTGACCTGAAGATCACGTAGTAATTCCACAATTTGGACTTGTACCGTCATATCCAGCGCTGACGTCGGCTCGTCTAGAACCAACAGCTTAGGTCGTAAAATCATAGCGCGCGCAATTGCGATGCGCTGACGCTGACCACCTGAAAATTCGTGCGGGTAGCGATCCATCAACGCCGGATCAAGACCAACTTCACCCATAATTTCGGCCACCATGTCGCGACGATTTTTACCCGGCGCAAGACCGTGTATGGCCAGTCCTTCGGCAATAATTTCAGCGACGGTCATACGTGGTGACAGCGACCCATACGGGTCTTGGAACACAATCTGAATATCGCCGCGCAGTGGACGCATTTGTTTGGGGGTCAATGCATGAATATCGGTGCCTTGGAACTTGATCCGCCCATCGGACTCGATCAGGCGCATAATAGCCAAGGCCAGCGTGGTCTTCCCCGAACCAGACTCGCCAACGATGCCAACTGTCTCGCCCACCCGAACAGTCAGGGTCGCGTTGTTGACCGCTTTTACATAATCAACGGTACGTTTGAGCAAACCTGCATGAATTGGAAACCAGATCTTTAACTGATCAGTTTCAATAATCACCTTTGAACCATCTAGCACAGGCGCAGGCACACCAGCGGATTCAGCAGACAGCAACATCTTCGTATAGGGGTGCTGCGGGTTGCCAAAAATCTCGGCCGTGGGGCCGGCTTCGACAATCTCACCGTCTTTCATCACGCAAACGCGGTCCGCAATTTTGCGTACAATCGTCAAATCATGGGTGATGAACAGCATCGACATGCCGACATCGCGTTTCAGTTCAGCAAGCAAGTCCAAAATTTGGGCTTGAATGGTCACATCCAATGCAGTCGTCGGCTCATCAGCGATCAACAGCTCTGGCCCATTTGCCAATGCCATCGCGATCATCACGCGCTGGCGTTGCCCACCAGACAGCTGATGTGGATACGCGCCCAGTCGACTTGCCCCGTCACGAATACCAACTTGGTTCAGCAGTTCGATAATCTTGGTCTTCACCCCTGACCCGCGCAGCCCCTGATGCAGTTCTATGCTTTCGGTCAACTGGCGCTCAATCGTGTGAAGCGGGTTCAGCGACGTCATCGGTTCTTGGAAAATAAAGCTGATGTCGTTACCGCGCACCGCGCGCAGTTCAGGTTCGGACGCACCAACCATTTCGTGACCGGCATAAGTGATTGACCCGCCGACTTGGGCGTTGTCATCCAACAATTGCACCGTCGACAGCGCGGTGACTGATTTACCAGAACCGGATTCACCAACCAAGGCGACGGTCTCGCCCTTATGGACCTCGAACGACACACCGCGCACTGCATGGCTGATTGCGCCGTCTTGGCGAAAACCGACGGTCAGATCTTTGACCTTCAAAAGTGCGGTCATGAGAATGTCTTTCGCGGATCAAAGGCATCCCGTACGCCCTCAAATATAAACACCAACAGCGACAGCATGATCGCAAAGGTAAAGAAGGCAGTGAAGCCAAGCCAAGGAGCCTGTAGGTTTTGTTTGGCTTGCAATGTCAGCTCGCCCAATGACGGGGCGGACGATGGCAAGCCAAATCCCAAGAAATCAAGCGACGCCAATCCGCCGATCGCACCCGTGATCAGGAACGGTAGCATCGTGACAGTTGCAACCATTGCGTTGGGCAACATATGGCGGAACATGATCACACTGTCGCTGACACCCAGCGCCTTGGCCGCGCGGACATATTCCAGATTTCGGGCGCGGAAAAACTCAGCGCGGACAACACCGACAAGTGATGGCCAACCAAACAGGATCGTCAGGAACACCAACAGCCAGAAACTTCGGCCCACAATCGCGAATACGATGATGATCACATACAGTGAAGGCATGCCTGTCCAAATCTCGATGAAGCGTTGGAAAACCAAATCAATCCAGCCACCAAAATACCCTTGCACAGCGCCTGCAACGATCCCGATCACCGACGCGCCAGTGGTGACTATCAATGCAAAGATGATCGACAGACGAAACCCGTAAATCACGCGGGCAACTACATCGCGCTTGGTGTCATCAGTGCCCAACCAGTTGGTGGCAGACGGTGGGGCGGGGGCCACGCCTGCGACATCAACAATCGTGTTATAGGAATACGGGATGATGGGCCACAGTATCCACCCTGCGCTGAAACCGTCGATTTGCAGTTCAACGTCGTTGTCCACGGCCTCGATTAGGCTTTCAGGACTGTCAAAACAGTCAACCAATCCGCCGGTAACGATCAGGCATTTGACCTCGGGGTCGGAATATCCGGCCTCCGTCAGAAAATCCCCGCCAAAATCTTGTTCTGAATAAAACGACATCACCGGCATGCGTAATTCGCCGCGGTACGACACAAGGATCGGTTTGTCGTTGGCGATGAATTCCGCAAATAACGACAGGCCAAACAGAATGGCAAATATCCAGAGCGACCACACAGCACGGCGGTTGCGTTTGAAGTTACTCATGCGACGGCGATTAAGCGGGGACAACTTAAACATCAGCCACGCCTCTCAAAATCAATGCGGGGGTCGATAAAGACGTAAGTTAGATCGGTAATAATCCCGATGACTAACCCCATGAGGGAAAACGCAAACAGAGTACCAAACACGACCGGATAATCGCGCGCCACGGCGGCTTCAAACCCAAGTCGCCCAAGCCCATCAAGGCTGAACAATGTTTCAATGATCAGCGACCCACCAAAGAATACGCCAATGAACAGCGCCGGAAATCCAGAGATCACGATCAGCATCGCATTGCGGAAAACATGTCCATAAAGAACGCGGTTTTCAGTCAACCCTTTGGCCTTGGCCGTCATGACATATTGCTTTTTGATCTCGTCAAGAAAGCTGTTTTTGGTCAACAACGTAAGGGTCGCAAACGCAGAAATCGTGGACGCAAGAACAGGCAACGTAATGTGCCACAAGTAATCTAAGACTTTGCCAATCATCGACAGCTCCGCCCAGTTGTCAGACGTCAAACCGCGCAGCGGAAAGACCCGCCAGAATGATCCACCCGCGAACAGAACGATCAACAGGATCGCGAATAAGAACCCCGGAATGGCGTAACCAACAATAATCGCACCAGACGTCCACGTATCAAACTTGGACCCATCGCGCAGTGCCTTTTTGATGCCCAGCGGGATCGAAATCATATAGGCAATCAGCGTGGACCACAGGCCAAGCGTGATCGACACTGGCATTTTCTCTAAGATCAGATCGACAACAGAAATTGATCGGAAATAGCTTTCGCCAAAGTCGAACCGAATGTAATTCCACATCATGTTCAGGAACCGTTCCAGCGGGGGCTTATCAAAGCCAAACTCTTTTTCCAGTTCGGCGATAAAGTCAGCAGGCAAGCCGCGCGCACCGATATAATCGTCGCTCGCACCTGCGACGATCTCGCTGCCACCGCCCGAGATACCTTCAAACACATCACCGCCGCCTTCCATCTCGGCAATGATTTGTTCGATCGGGCCACCAGGCACAAACTGTGTTAGCGCAAAATTGAGGATCATGATCCCGAGCAAGGTCGGGATCACAAGCAGCAGCCTGCGCAGGATATAAGCGCCCATATTGGGGGTGTCCTTGCTAACGGTCTATTGGAACGCGCCGGCGTCTTTCAACGCCGCAGCCGCATCAGCGTCATACCACCAGAAATCAAGGGTCCCTAGCGCAAACGGTGGAAGTGTTTCGGGGTGCCGATATTGGTCGTAATAGGCAACGGTATGCACATCCTTATACCATTGTGGAATCCAAAAACCTTCGGCGCGCAATACACGGTCCAGCGCCTTGGACGCGGTTTGAATGTTATCCAATCCTTCGGCGGCGACAACGGCGTCAATTACACGGTCCACAGCAGGTGAGCGCAGGCGCATCAAATTGCGTGAACTGTCATCGGCGGCCTCTGACCCAAACCACTGGCGTAGCGACTGTCCAGGTTCAAACCCTTGGGTCATCGTATGGTTTATCAAATCAAAATCACCCGACCGACTGCGTTCAACATATTGAGCATAATCGACACGATTAAGCGACGCATTCACACCGAGTCGCTTTAGGTTTTCGACCATCGGGTTAACGATACGGTCGAACGCCGGAGACGCTTGCAGGAATGAGGCATCCAACGTCTGCCCATCCTTCCGGCGCATCCCGTCATCGCCTGCAACCCACCCTGCCTCATCCAACAACGCAGACGCACGGCGCAGATTGCTACGATCCAACGAACGCTGAGATGTTGCTGAAGGTGGCGCCATCACGACATCGTTTGTCAACATCGATGCGGGCAGCAAGCCCTCATCAACCAACGGCTGCAAAATGGCCAATTCTCCCTGGGACGGAGCGCCTTTGGCCTCTAAGTCGGAATTCTGCCAGAATGAATTTACGCGCGCATACAGCCCGAAAAACAGCGACTCATTGGACCATTCAAAGTTGAACATAAGGCGGACTGCTTCGCGAACACGCGGGTCTTGCCACTGTGGGCGGTCAAGGTTGAATACAAATGCTTGGGCCGATCCGATGGACCCGTTGGGCAATTCTGCGACCTTCACCCAATCTTTTTCAACTGCTGGAAATTCATAGCCCGTCGCCCATTGCTTGGAGCTGTTTTCAGCGCGGAACGTGTATGCCCCCGATTTGAACCCTTCGAATGCAGCAGAGCTATCGGCGAAATATTCAACACGGATGGTTTCAAAATTGTTGCGGCCAATGCTGGCCGGATGATCAGCGCCCCACCAGTTTGGGTCTTTGCGATACACGATTTGGCGACCAATATCGACGCTATCCAACAAGTACGGGCCTGTGCCCAAGAACGGCGCGTCGGACGATTCATCCAACCTTGTGCCGGTTTCATCCCACCACGCCCTGGACCACGCCGATGTGCCGCCTACCCAATTGACCACATCGCGGCGCGGGGCATCTTCGGTAAAGCTGAACTTGATTTTATAGGGACCTAGGATATCGACGCTTTTGAGGAACTGGGAATACACTTCGCGGTATTCAGTGATGCCCTGTTCAAGAGGGAGATTGAAGCTGAACTTAATATCCTCGGCGGTCATGCCCATTCCATTCGAAAATTTCACATCATCGCGCAGGTTAAAGATAACCCAATCGCGGCTTTCGGGAAATTCCATTGTCGTACAGAGATAGCAATAACTGCCGTATGGGTCATCGGCGGTGCCGGCCAATATGGACTCGTACCCAATGCTGGCCAACGCTGCTGGCGTGCCCTTGCGAGTGGAGTTGTTAAAGCTGTCGAACGTGCCTTGGGACCACTGCGATATTTCACCGCCTTTCGGGGCATCAGGGTTGACGTAATCCCAATGCGGATAATCGGCGGGGTACATCAACTCGTCAAAGTTGGAATAACCATGGCTGACAGTCACTGGATCATGCCGATCAGACCGTACCTGCCCTGCCCAAACAACAGCGCCCAACAAAATTGCGGACCCCATAAGCATATGCCGTGTCGTCGAGGTGTCGGATTTAGCAGCTACGCGGGTAATTTGACGTGATTGCATGGTTCTCTCCCAAGGTGGCGAACGTGTTCTTATTACACTTATACGAAACTAACGGCCAGATTGCCAAACATTCAAGTTGAGATTGCGTGAACACCGCGTGAACACGGCGCACGGTGACCCAAGCAACACGCATAAAAAAGGCCGCCCCAATTGCTTGAGGCGGCCCGAAATTCAAAATGTGGCGGGATTAATCGTCCAAGCTGTCGAGGTATGCAATCAGGTTTGCGCGATCTTCAACTTTTCGCATCCCATTGTAGCCCATCTTGGTGCCAGGTGCGTAACCCTTTGGATTTTCCAAGAACGCCTGCAAGTTTTCCGGCGTCCAAACGTCGGCCACAGCCTTCAGCGCGCCGGAATAACCAAACCCAGCCTCTGTACCCACAGTGCGGTTCACTACGCCGTAAAGCGACGGACCAACCCCGTTGATGCCAGCCTCAAGCTTGTGGCAAGATCGGCAGCTTTTCCACAGTCCTTCACCGTCGGCGGCACTAGCTGATGCCAACACCAGAGCGAAATCAATTTCTTCTTCGGGTTTAGCCGCGTCATCGGCAGCTACAACCACTTCAATTTTGTAGCCTTGCGCTTCGTCGCCGTGGCCGCTTGCGCCGCCGTGATAAATCGTCTCAGAGGCCCAGCCCCCCAGCAGAAATACCAACAAGGCACCACAAGCGCCGCCCATTATTTTTGTCATCGTCATTGTGTCGAACATGTCGCGTTCCATTCCGTTCGCAGTTTTGCGTTATCTATCCGCTTCACACCTCTTTATGCAAGGTATAGTGCCGCGACCAATTACCCATTTTTTCGTCAATACACAGGAGGTGCCCTCAGATGTCATCAAATATCGCATTTCAAGGCGAATTAGGCGCCTACGGCCATCAAGCTTGCGCCGACGCACGACCTAACTTTTCGCCCCTTCCTTGCGAGACTTTCGATGATGCAATCGAATCTGTACGCAAAGGCGATGCCGATCTGGGAATGATTGCCGTCGAAAACTCGACTTATGGGCGCGTGGCCGATGTACATTCGCTGTTACCGGAAAGTGGTTTACATATCGTGGACGAGGTTTTTGTGCGGGTGCACGTCAACCTTTTGGTCAAACCAGGCGCGCAACTGGCCGCCATTAAGACGGCCTATGGCCATCCTGTTATCCTGCCACAATGTGCGGGATTCTTGCGCGAGAACCTAATCACTGGGCGTGCCACGTCCGACAATGCGCGCGCTGCACGTGAAGTTTCCGAAGGCGATGATCTAACCGTTGGCGCTCTTGCGTCGGAATTGGCGGCTGACATCTATGGGCTCGACATCATAGCGCGGCACATTGAAGACGCCGACAACAACACAACCCGTTTTTTGGTCATGGCCCGAGAACCAGACTACAAAAAACGCGGCAACCATGGCATGATGACCAGCTTTGTCTTTCGGGTGCGCAACATCCCTGCAGCACTATATAAGGCGATGGGTGGATTTGCGACCAATGGGGTCAACATGATCAAACTCGAAAGCTACATGGTCGGTGGCAGCTTTAAGGCGACACAGTTTTACGCGGAAATCGAAGGGCATCCTGACGATCGCAACGTGCAACTCGCGCTCGAAGAGCTATCGTATTTCACGGACCATTTGCACCTGATGGGCGTCTATCCAGCGGCAGCAAAGCGCCACGAACGTTAAGCGCCCTTGCGGTGGAATTCTTCTACATCTTCCACAAAGTCAGTTACGCGCATCCCAAAACGGCGGCTTAGGCTATTTTTAGCAAGCTTCAGTGATTGCAACAAAAGGCGTGCAGATAGGCTTTGGGGCGACAATTCCAAAGACACTGCAATCCGCGTACGATTGCGGGAAAGCGGCACCAGTTCAATTTGCGTAACGCCATCAAGCCCATTCGCCGCAGTATAAAGACGGTTCTCAGTCGGTTCATTAAGACGTGTGATTATCGTCTTTAAATTGCGATCTTTGCCTCGAAATTTGAACGCCACATCCCACGACGATCCTTCGACCGGAACAGGTGCATTATCAATGCGTTGGACATTTACGCCACGTCGCAAGGCTTGGCGTTCAAACCCCTGAAAATCCGTCATCCGCGAGTACACGAAGTCAATTGGGCCTCAAACGCCATGGTTTCTCGTAGCTGATGTATGTTAAGTAGTTCAATCCAAGCGGTCAGCCAGCCAATTTTCCAGTAAAAAATGTGCAATTGCGCCTTTTCGGGCCGGATTTATTTTTGGGTGTTGCCCTGCAAAAACACGAACCATCTCTTCTCGGCTAACCCAAAGCGCATCTTCGATCTCAGACGGGTCAATTGTGATATCGCTATTCAACGCGTTACCAGCGCAACCAAACATCAATGACGCAGGGAATGGCCAAGGCTGGCTGGCCAAATAACGCACATCACTTACCCGGACACCGGATTCTTCAAAAACTTCGCGGCGCACCGCAGCTTCCATTGTTTCACCTGGCTCAATAAAGCCGGCAAGCAGGGAATACATGCCCTCTGGCCAGCCCGGAGACCGCCCCATCAATACATTATTTCCGTTCGTTATTAACATGATGACAACAGGGTCCGTACGTGGGAAATGATGCGATCCACAGGCCGCACAGTCACGCTGCCAGCCTCCCGTCATGGCGGCACTTTCTGCGCCACAACGCGCACAAAACCGGTGACTACGGTGCCATTCCATCACGGCTTTGGCCGTCGCTGCCAGTTCGGCGTCGCGTGGCGATAGACATGTCATCACAGCGCGAATATCCGCAAACCCGGCATCAGGAACGTCAGGATGTACCTGTCGCGTATCGTCGGAAAACGAAAACCCAGCCGATGGATTAAACCCATCAGGTACCCACGCAGAAATATCCGCGGCGAAAAGTGGGCTCTCGCCTTCAAGGCCTAACAAGATCAAGTCTGCCGACGTACCTTCCAAAATCGCTGCAATCATTGGCAAACGGCACAATTGATCCAGGCCCGTCATCAAAATTTTGCCCCGCCACAATAGGATCGTGCGGGCGTCCGGTTGTTCAGCCAGCTTTTCCGCTTGCCCCCGCAGGTGCGCAGCCCGATCAAGTCCGGAACCACCAAATGTCACTGTTTCTGCATTTCTCATTCTGTTGTGAATGCCACTTTTATGTATCTTTTTCAAACGATTGTTCCACGCGCCTTGGCAATTTCCAAATATCCCGCTTAGGTTGCATTCAGTAACAGCTTCGACACCTCATCAAAGTGATTTTTGGCCATTCAGAACAAGGCGCACGCGACGATTCGCATCCTTGAGACAACGGACTTGCACATGCAGCTGTTGGGCTACGACTACCTTGCAGATCAACTGACGCCGGGGATCGGATTGATCCCACTTACCGCAAAAATTGAAGCTCTCAGATCAGATAACCCATCTGCCACCTTTCTTTTTGACAATGGGGACTTCCTTCAGGGAAACCCGCTGGCCGATTACATCGCTGCCCACCACGTCCATAACGACCCACACCCCATGATTTCTGCAATGTCTGCACTGGCTTATGATGCAGTTTGCTCAGGGAATCATGAATTTAACTACGGCTTAGAGTTTTTGTCTAAGGCCTTAGAGCCAGCGCCATTTGCGTTGTCTGTGCCAATGTAACCTACGCGGACGGCAGTGAGTTTTGCCCTCCCTACACGATCATCCAACGCGAAATACTGTGCAGTGATGGCGTATCCCGTCCGCTTAACCTTGGTGTAATTGGTCTCGCGACTCCGCAAATCGTAAATTGGGATAAAACTGTTTTAAGCGGTGCCATTGTTGTAAACGATATTGTCCTAACCGCCCAAGCTGTCGTCGCCAAAATGAAGGCCCAGGGCGCAAACATCGATGTTGCATTATGCCACGCGGGCATCGCTGCAGAGCAGTGGTCGGAGGGCATGGAAAACGCCGCAGTACCACTGGCCGCGATTGATGGGATCGACGCAGTCCTTACGGGGCATACGCATGATTTGTTCTCCAATAATCATGATCAAGCCAGTGCGAACGTTGGCTCCTCAAACGGCAAACTGCATGGAAAACCTGCTGTGATGGCAGGGTTTTACGGGCCTCATGTAGGGGTCATATCTTTGGACATAACATGGTCCGAGGGAAATATCGCCATCAGTGCCTCGCCTATTGAACTTGCTCGCGTGAATCCGAATGCTACGGCGACGCAACTACAAGTCCGCATGACCAAGGACGTCATGCCCGCACATACAAAAACGTTAAACTATATCCGGCAACCATTTGCGGCGACTGACGTTCCAATCAACAGTCATTTTGCGACTGTTGCGCCGAACCTTTCTTTGCAGATATTGGCCCAAGTTCTTCTTAATCAGGTCGCAACACTGGCAAAGGGAACCCAGTGGGAAAACCTTCCAATTCTGTCTGCCGCCGCACCATTTCGGGCAGGTGGACGCGGTGGGCCTGAGCATTACATCGACATCAATCCTGGCCCGCTAACCTTGCGTGACGCCGCTGCGATTTGTCCGCTTTCCAACCGCCTTTATGTGATTCGCCGCACTGGGGCGCAAATTTTTGCTTGGCTCAATCAATCGGCCAAACTGTTTCGGACCTTGAAATGCGGGATTCCTGACCAAGACCTGTTGCGGGCGGGCGTTGCACCATATGATTTTGATGTGATGTTTGGGCTGACATATTCAATCGATATCGAGCGCGCAACAGATCGGATCATCGATCTTTGCCTCAATGGTAAACCTGTGTTGGCAGACGATATTTTTATTGTTGCGACGAACAGCTACCGCGTAAATGGGGGTGGCGATTTCTTCGCCACGCCCCCACAGGACATAATGCACGTCACCGCAAACGGCACACGTGACATCCTGATTGAAAGCTTGCGTAATTGTGGCAAATTGCAGGCTTCACCAATTAGCAGCTGGAGCTTTGCACCCTTAGCCGACACATGTGCGCTATTTTTGTCCGCGCCACATACAACTGTACCTACCGGGCAAGACAAAATCTCTGCGACAAACCGTAATGTTGATGGGTTCGCCTAATTTCGACTGTAGATGTGACCCTTGCACCGCACCACACATCGGCCTATATGGGTTTTGAGAGGTTGGCGCGGGCGAGTGCCTCGCCAACCTGGTCAGGTCCGGAAGGAAGCAGCCACAACGAGCCCCACTTGGGTCGATGTCCAGCCTCTCACCTAATTCACGCGGCAGGCCACAGGAGGGTTGATAATGACTTTAATTACACATCTCTTGGCAGGCGCGCGCTAATTCTGATCTGCTCCGCTCGCCGTTTTTGGGCCGCTTGTACGGTGGAAGAACGTTTCCCCATGCGAGGGCACCACGATGACATCTGAATTGACGCGCGCAGACCTAGGCTGGTCAGCATTTTATACATCCCAGCTTGAGGTCGAAGAATTCGAGGCCGCGACGCCAGCACGCGTCAGCGCCGTACACCGAACCCAGATTGCGGCGTTGACCGAAACAGGCCCGATCAGTCTTTCGCTTGATCCAGGCATGTCTTCGGGTGAAATTGCGGTGGGCGATTGGGTTCTATGTGACCCAGAAGCAGCCCGCATGATCCGCCGTTTGGACCGTCAAAGCACGCTGCAGCGTGGATCAGATTACCATTACGGTGAACGCCAGTTGATTGCCGCCAATATTGATACGCTGTTTATCACCACATCTTGCAATGCAGATTTTAACGTGGCGCGATTAGAGCGGTATCTTGCTCTCGCACATGATGCAGAAATCACGCCAGTCATAATTTTGACCAAAGCGGATCAAACATATGACACCGAAAGCTACACGGTACAAGCGGAAGCATTGGGGCGCGATCTATCAGTGGTCACACTTGATGCGCTGCACGGCGACGTCGCGGGCGTACTCGTCCCGTGGATCGGGACCGGCCAAACCGTTGCCCTTGCTGGATCATCGGGTGTCGGAAAAACAACGCTGGCCAATGCGCTGACAGGCGACAATGCGGCGACGCAAAGTATCCGCGAGGACGACGCGCGCGGGCGGCACACAACGACAAAGCGCTCTTTGCACCGTCTGCCAACGGGTGGTTGGCTGATTGACACGCCTGGTATGCGTGGTCTTGGTGTGGCCGATGTCGCCGCAGGAATTGCAGCCACATTTCCCGAAATTTCTGAGGTTGAAGGCAATTGCCGGTTCCGCAATTGCGAGCATGTGAGCGAACCAGGATGTGCAATTCAGGCGGGCATCGCGGCGGGGGATATCGACCCAGAGCGGCTAAAGCGGTTTCAAAAGCTGGTGCGCGAAGATGCGCAAGCAACCGAAACAATTGCGCAGGCTCATTCACGTGGCCGCAAATTTGGCAAGATTGTCAAAGCAGCCCAGTCGCGTAAAAAGCGCTAGAAAGATGGGTTAAAACCCATCCTACGCAGTACGCGCCCATTGCATCTGTGCGTCTGTTTCAATCGCACAAGGTCGCACCGTACGCAGGCGCAGCAAGGCTGCATCGGCATCCTCACCCGCCGCAATCATGACCCGCAAAACGGCCATGCCAGAGCGCCCACAGCCCCCGCGACAATGCACTAAGATACGATCGCCGGCAGACAGGCGCACCACAGCATTTCCGATCACGTCATCCCAATCGGGGTCATCATTCACAGACGGTGTTCCGAAATCGACCATTGGCAGGTGACGCCAGTCCACGCCCGCTTGCGCAAGGCTTGCGTCCAAATCAGCGGCACCCTCTGCATCCAACTCGGCCTGCTCAACCAGTGTAACCACAAGATCAGGCCGCCAAGCGATAACGCTCAGCAAATCCCGCCCAAAGTCACCATCGCCGCCCGGCATCGGAGACAAAGCAATCACGCCGCCACCCACCGCCACTTCATATATTGCGAAATCCGTCATTTTGGCCCCTGCTCTGCCTATTTGGGGACAGTGGCCCATAAGATTGCCACCGTAAACACGGTGGACGTGGCCATCTGTGCACCGTAACCTCACCCTTGGCCCCCGAATCCAGATGAAAGCGCCCATGACCGACACCCCCGCCTATCAAGTCCTTGCCCGTAAATACCGCCCAGAGACCTTTATCGATCTGGTTGGTCAAGACGCGATGGTGCGCACCCTGCGCAATGCGTTCGCAGCAGACCGGATTGCCCAAGCATTTATGATGACGGGTATTCGCGGCACGGGTAAGACGACAACCGCGCGGATCATCGCCAAGGGGATGAACTGCATCGGCTCGGACGGGACTGGCAAGCCCACAACCGAACCATGTGGCACATGCGAACATTGTGTCGCGATCATGGAAGGCCGCCATGTCGATGTGATCGAAATGGATGCGGCATCCAATACCGGCGTCGCCAATATCCGTGAAATCATTGACAGCGTGCATTATCGCGCCGCATCTGCCCGCTATAAAATCTACATCATCGATGAGGTTCACATGCTGTCGACAGGTGCGTTTAACGCCCTGCTGAAGACACTGGAAGAACCACCTGCACACGTCAAATTCCTTTTTGCGACTACCGAAATCCGCAAAGTGCCGGTGACCGTCTTATCGCGGTGTCAGCGGTTTGACCTACGCCGAATTGAGCCAGAAGACCAAATCGCACTGCTGCGCAAAATCGCAATCGCCGAGGGCGCCGAGATTTCTGACGATGCGTTGGCGCTGATCACGCGTGCTGCTGAAGGGTCTGCACGTGATGCCCAATCGTTGCTTGACCAAGCAATCAGTCACGGCGCGGGCGAAACCACCGCAGAGCAAGTACGTGCAATGCTTGGGCTTGCGGATCGTGGCCGCGTGCTGGACTTGTTTGACATGATCCTTAAGGGTGAAGCCGCTGGCGCGCTAACCGAATTATCTGCGCAATACGCCGATGGGGCCGATCCGATGGCCGTGCTGCGCGATCTGGCCGAGATTACCCATTGGGTGTCCGTCATCAAGATCACGCCCGAAGCCGCTGAAGACCCTACCATTAGCCCCGACGAGCGGACCCGTGGTCAAGCCATGGCCGTCGACCTACCGATGCGCGTCATGAGCCGGATGTGGCAAATGCTGCTTAAAGCATTGGAAGAGGTCGCAATGGCTCCCAACGCCATGATGGCCGCTGAAATGGCTGTGATCCGGTTGACCCATGTGGCCGATTTACCGTCCCCCGAGGAACTCGTCAAAAAGCTGAAAGATGCGACACCGCCACCAACCAGCGGCGGCCCGTCTGCGCGGGGACCCGCACCAAACGGTAGGATGACACAGGCCCAATCCCATGCTCATTCACCAACACACAGCGGCCCATCAGGACCTTCTGCTTCTGGCGCGCAAGCTGCCGTGGCTTTGGCACAGGACGCGCTGGCGCATTTCGCGCGGTTCGAGGATGTCGTTGAGTTGATCCGCCAACACCGCGACGTCAAACTGTTGGTCGAGGTCGAAACCGGTCTGCAACTGGTCAACTACCAACCTGGCCGGATCGAAGTGAACCCCACAAGCGATGCAGCACCTGACCTTGTTGGACGGCTAGGTTCGCGGCTTCAGTCTTGGACAGGTAACCGCTGGGCGATCACGGTCGTCAACGAAGGCGGCGCACCCACAATCGCGCAAACTCGTGACGTCAAAGAAAATGCGCTACGCAAATCAGCCGAAGATCACCCGCTGGTTCAAGCTGTCATCGCCGCGTTCCCGCGCGCCAAGATCATCGACATCAAAACTGAAGCCGACAAAGCCCAAGACGCGATGGTCGAAGCCTTGCCAGAGGTCGACGAAGAATGGGATCCATTCGACGACGCCTAAACCTTGTGTAACTGTACAGCCGCCCATATCTTATGGCCAACACGTAAATGGAGACACCGATGTTCAAAGGTATGAGCGGTCTTGGCGACATGGCCAAGATGATGAAACAAGCACAAGACATGCAGGGCAAGATGGCCCAGATGCAAGAAGACATGCAAAATATCATGGTCGAAGGGCAATCTGGCGCTGGCCTTGTAAAAGCAACAGCAACGGCCAAAGGCGAGCTGAAAAGCCTCGACATTGATCCGTCCATTTTCAACGGTGACGACAAAGAAGTCGTCGAAGATTTGATCCTTGCGGCAATCAAAGACGCACAGCAAAAAGCCAATGATCGGGCCGCTGAGGAAATGCAAAAGATGACCGAAGGGCTTGGGTTGCCAGCGGGCATGAACCTGCCGTTTTGATATGACGCAAGGCACCCAAGACTTAGATAACCTGATAGCACTGCTCGCGAAATTGCCGGGTCTTGGGCCACGCTCAGCACGGCGCGCGGTCCTTCACCTGATCAAGAAACGCAGCCTTGTGCTGACCCCTTTGGCCGCCGCTATGCATAAAGTCGGGGCAACCGCACGCGAATGCCTGAATTGCGGCAATATCGGCACCACTGATGTCTGCGACATTTGCACAGCAGACAAACGCAACACCGGTCAGATTTGCGTGGTCGAAGACGTGGCTGATCTTTGGGCGATGGAACGTTCAGGCGTGTTTAAAGGGCGCTACCACGTGCTTGGCGGGACACTCTCGGCACTTGATGCCGTTGGTCCAGAAGAGTTGCGCATCCCAAAATTACTTGACCGGATCGCCTCCGAGTCCATCACTGAAATCATTCTCGCGCTCGGGGCAACCATTGACGGTCAAACCACCGCACATTACATTGCAGATCAATTGCCTGGCGTCGTTGTCACGTCACTTGCGCAAGGTGTTCCCGTCGGCGGAGAACTCGATTATCTTGATGACGGCACAATTACTGCCGCTTTGAACGCACGTAAGCCAATTTGACACTGGAAACGGGGCTAAATGCGCTTATGTAGCATATCAAATGTAATGTATTGAATGTTGCGCGATAATCGCGCGTGGAGCCCCAAGATGTCCAAACCAGCGACTAACGCCCCACTTAGCTTTGACACAGAACGCGGCGCGGGTAGGTCAAAATGGGTCGCAGGCCTCCTTTTGATCGGAGTTGGCGCTTGGATGGGAAGCGGGTTTGTCTCACCCGCCGCAGAAGAAATCGTCGCGACACCCGTGGAATCCACCGTGCGGATCATTTCCGTCGCTGTTGTCTCTTCACAAGCAGAAACGGTCACACAATATTTCGTTGCTGAAGGCCAAGCGATGCCGGACCGGATTACCTCAATTCGCGCCGAAGCAACCGGACAGATTGCCGAAGTCATGGTCGAAAAAGGAACACTTGTTGGCACTGGTCAACTGATTGCCCGTTTTGATGTCACCCGCAACGAGGCTGATCTGGCTCGCGCCCAAGAAGAATTGGCGCGCGCGCAACGTGACTTTGATAACTCCGAAACGCTTGTCCAACGCGGCGTCGCAACGGCCGACCGGCTTAGCGAGAACCGTGCAGCCCTTGCCAACGCGAATGCAGCCGTCATCAATGCCGGGCAGTCGCTCGCGAATTCCGAGATCACAGCACCTTTTGCAGGCCGCCTCGAGGCGTTGAACTTGAACGCCGGCGAATTCGTATCCGCCGGAACTGAAGTTGGTCAGATCGTTGATAACTCGCCGTTGTCCGTAACAATTCAGGTGCCGCAGCAATCTTTGAGCAACGTTAAGTCTGGTCAAGAGGCCAAGGTTAAATTCATCACGGGTGAAGAACGCGACGGCGTCGTTGCCTTTGTGGGCACCAGTGCTGATCAGGCCACACGGACATTTCTTGCGGAAATCACTGTCGAAAACGAAAACGGTGCGGTCCCCGCGGGCGTCAGCGCCGAAATCCGCATCCCAACTGGCGAAGCGGTAGCGCATTTCATGTCACCCGCGACATTGTCGCTTGGGTCTGATGGCACGCTGGGTGTGAAAACGGTCAATGCCGACGACGTCGTGGTGTTTTCCGAGATTAAGATTGAACGCGCACAAACTGACGGAATTTGGGTTAGCGGCCTACCTGACGCTGTCGACATCATCACCATCGGCCAAGGCTACGTGAATAACGGCCAAACAGTTGACCCTCAGCCAGAGGCAACGCTCACAGCGGAGGCGACCCCATGAACACGCTCATCGATGCCGCATTTTCACGCACACGCGTTGTTTTCCTAATCTTTGTCGCCATTCTGTTTGTCGGTGCATATTCCTACAGCAGCATCCCCAAGGAAAGCACGCCCGAAATCTCGATCCCGATCGCATATGTGTCTACTGGCATCGACGGCATCTCGCCCGAAGACAGCGAGCGCCTGCTAATTAGCCCCTTGGAAGCCGAGCTTGGGTCCCTTATCGGCCTAAAAACCATGACGTCCCATGCGGGCGAAGGTTTTGGCAACGTACAACTTGAATTTGAACCAGGTGGCAACGTTGACGAGGCCATCGATAAAGTGCGCGAAGCCGTTGACCGTGCCAAGACGAACCTGCCTGATGACGCGCGCGACCCAACCGTGACCGAAATTAACACAGCCCTTTTCCCGATCCTTACAGCAATTCTTTCTGGCCCTGTTCCGGAACGGACGCTAAACGATCTGGCGACCGATCTGAAAGACGACCTCGAAGCTCTGTCTGGCATTCTCGAGGTTGACGTGGGCGGATCGCGCACAGAATTGTTAGAAATCCTCATCGATCCGACAGTTTTTGAGACCTATAATATTTCATTTGACGAACTCATCGGACAGATTAGTCGAAACAACCGTTTGATCGCCGCAGGCGCAATCGAAAGCGGCGCAGGCCGCCTTGTTCTTAAGGTCCCTGGCTTGATCGAAAATATCGCTGACGTCATGGAAATGCCCGTCAAAGTACGCGGCGATACCGTCGTCACGTTTGCCGATCTGGCAACGATCCGGCGCACATTTGAAGACCCCACCAGCTTTGCCCGCATCAACGGCCAGCCTGCCTTGGCGCTTGAAATCAAAAAGCGGTCAGGATCAAACGTAATTGATACCGTTGCTGACGCAAAAGATGTGATCGCCAAGGCGCAAGCCAGCTGGCCTGACAGCGTTTCAATCAACTACCTCCAAGACGAAAGCAAGCAGGTCAAGTCCATGCTTGCGGACCTCGAAGCAAACGTTATCGCCGCAATCCTTTTGGTCATGATCGTGATCGTTTGGGCCCTTGGGCTACGGTCCGCACTTCTGGTCGGATTGGCCATTCCTGGTGCATTCCTGACCGGTGTCGCCGCACTTTGGTTTATGGGCTACACCATGAACGTCATCGTGCTGTTCTCACTAATCTTGGTAGTTGGTATGCTTGTTGACGGGGCCATCGTGACGGTCGAACTGGCCGACCGAAATCTGCAGGAAGGGGCCGAACCAAAAGCTGCTTATGCGGACGCCGCCAAACGGATGGCATGGCCAATCATCGCATCCACACTGACCACATTGTCGGTGTTCTTCCCGTTATTGTTTTGGTCCGGCATGATTGGGGAATTCATGAAGTTCCTCCCTATCACCGTAATTCTGACGTTGACGGCATCTCTGTTTATGGCGCTGATTTTCATCCCCGTCACAGGGGGCATCATCGGCAAAAAGCGCCCTCTGTCATCACGTGACAAAGCTACGTTCTATGAAACCGAACAAGGTGATCCACGCAATTTGCCAGGTCTGACAGGCATGTATGTCCGCGTGTTGAATTGGTCGATCCTGCGTCCAGGCGTCACTGTTATCTTGGCGCTCGTCATGCTGCTCAGTGGATTTAAAGCATATGGTGAACTGGGCAACGGCGTTACATTCTTCCCCGATCAAGAACCTGATTTCATGCAGGTGCAAGTGCGTGCCCGCGACAATTTCTCAATCTTTGAACGCGATGCGCTTGTGCGGCGTGTTGAAGAACGCCTATTTGAAGACCCCGCGATCGCGTCTGTCTATGCGCGTTCTGTCGCCGCTCAAAATGAAGACGCCGAGATTATCGGCACGATCCAGTTAGAGCTGACCGAATGGGATACCCGCCGCAAGGCCACGGTTATTACTGAGGATATTCGCGCCGCAATGTCGGACATTGCCGGTATTGATATTCAGGTCGAAATCGCTGCGGGCGGCCCACCATCGGGCAAACCAATTAGCGTCAAAATTAACTCCAACGACAATGATGCGCGGCTAGACGTCACCAATGAGGTGCTTCGCATTATGGGCGATATTGGTGGGTTCACGGACGTGACAGACACCCGCCCCCTACCCGGTGTCGAATGGCGCCTGCGCGTCGACCGGTCAGAAGCCGCACGTTTTGGCGCCGACGTTTCCCTCCTTGGGCAAGCGGTACAACTTTTGACCCAAGGGATCACAGTTGCGGACTATCGCCCCGATGATGTTGATGGATCAGTCGACATTCGCGTACGTTTCCCGTCCGAAGACCGAACACTGGAAGAACTCCAAAGCCTGCGCGTTCCAACATCGACAGGCCTTGTTCCAATCTCAAACTTTGTGACATTTGAACCGGCTCCACGCAGCGGCACAATCAACCGCATTGACCAAGAACGCGTCGTCAGCATTGAGTCCAATGTCGGGCCCGACATCAACGTCAACGAAAAAACCTTAGCCTTGCGCGCGGCGCTTGAAAACATGGATACCCCCGACAGCGTCGCGTGGTCTTTTGGTGGCGAGGCAGAAGAACAGGCTGATACAATGATCTTCCTCGGGGGGGCATTTGTCTCTGCGATTGTATTGATGTTCGTAATCTTGCTGACGCAATTTAACAACTTCTACCAAGCCTTTGTTGTCATGTCGGCAATCGTCTTTTCGATTAGCGGCGTGCTGATTGGGCTGATCATCACCGGACGCCCGTTTGGGATTGTCATGGGGGGGATCGGTGTGATCGCACTCGCTGGGATTGTTGTGAACAACAACATCGTTCTGATTGATACCTACAACGAGCTTAAGAAATCTGGCAAACCCTCGCTCGAAGCAGCGCTGCGCAGTGGGGCACAGCGTCTGCGGCCAGTTTTTCTAACGTCGATCACAACGGCACTCGGCCTTATGCCAATGGTCATCGGATTGAACATCAACTTCTTCACGCGTGAAATCGTTTATGGGGCACCGTCGACACAATGGTGGACAGAGCTGTCCAGCGCGATCGCGGGCGGTGTGATCATTACCATGGTCATCACGCTGGTCGTGACACCTGCTATGTTGATCTGGGGCGAATTGATGGGCCGTCGAATTCGACGGATATGGGCGTGGTTGTTTGGCCAAAGTTCAAACACCATTCCTGCCGAATAAACAAAAACGCCGCCTTGGGTTAAACCAAGGCGGCGTTTTCAGTTAAGCTATCAGACGACTTATTTGTCGTCATCACCTTCGACATCGTCAGGCAGGTTAAAGAAGCTGTCAGCATCTGACACATCAAGGTTACCCGATTTGGTTTCCAAATCGTAGTCGTCGTCACGCGGATCAGCAAGGCTGAATGTCTCAAGACCAGCCAATGAACTTGGCATCTTCGGCTCGGCGGGCATGCCAAGCGACTGCTCGGTGCTAACCAACTTGCGACGTTCATCATCAGACATCACGCCGCCTTCTTTGGCTTTCTTGTCACTGGCTTTCTGCACAGCAGCATCAAGCTCAACTTGCTTGCACAGACCCAAGGCAACCGGGTCAATCGGGTCGATGTTGTTGATGTTCCAGTGGGTCCGCTCACGGATCGCCTGAATGGTTGGCTTGGTCGTACCGACAAGCTTGGACACCTGGGCATCGGACAATTCTGGGTGAAACTTAACCAACCAATAGATCGAAGCTGGGCGGTCCTGACGCTTGGACAGCGGCGTATACCGTGGGCCGCGGCGCTTTTCTTCGCCCGCAGATGCAGGGTTATAAAGCAGCTTCATCCGGTACTTGGGATCAGCCTCAGCACTGTCAATCTCGGACTGAACCAGCTGTTTGTTGCTGATCGGGTCAAAGCCTTTGACACCAGTCGCCACATCGCCATCAGCAATGCCCTGAACTTCCAGCTCGTGCAGGCCACAGAACTCGGCAATCTGCAGAAACGTCATTGTTGTGTTATCACAAAGCCACACGGCCGTGGCTTTCGCCATAATTGGTAGATTCGACATCTCTGTCTCCTTTTGTCATCAGACATAGCTATCCAGCGCCCTTAATTTGGGCTGACCCCTTATTGGGCCGGTTCGCATTGTCGGGGAACTTGGATGCCTTATAAGGGGGCAAATACGTTTATGAAAGATCAAAATGTTTCGCCTGATGACCTCCCTTTTTCTGTTCACCAGCCCCGCATCCGCGCAGGATGAGGCAGGCACGTTTGACTACTACGTTATGTCCCTGTCGTGGTCCGCCAATTGGTGCGCATTGGAAGGGGACGCACGACAATCCCCTCAATGCAACGGCACCACTGAAAACGGTTGGATATTGCACGGGCTTTGGCCTCAATATGAGCGGGGCTATCCGGCCAATTGCCGTACATCTTTGCGCCCACCATCGCGCAGTCAAACCAGCGAAATGGCCGATATCATGGGCACGTCAGGGCTGGCATGGCACCAGTGGAACAAACACGGCGTCTGTTCCGGTTTGAAATCTGCGGAATATTACGCCCTGTCACGCGAAGCTTACGGTCGGATCAACCGCCCCGAAGTGTTCCGTAAACTCTCCAAAACAGTCACCCTGCGCGCATCATTGATTGAACAAGCCTTTGTAAATGATAACGTAGGCCTTTCGCCTGATGGGGTCACCGTGACTTGCAAATTCGGATATATTCAAGAGGCCCGTATATGCCTGACCCGCGACCTGGAGCTTCGGACCTGTGGGCGCGATGTCATCCGAGACTGCACCCTAATTAACGCCCAATTTGACCCGATGAGGTAGACCCATGAAATTAATTATCGACACCGATCCGGGAATCGACGACGCAATTGCAATCGCACTGGCCCATGCGTTGCCACAGGTTGACCTTATTGGGATGACAGCGGTGTTCGGGAACACGCATGTGGTCCAATCTAGCCGAAATGCGCGCTATCTTGCTGACCTCCTTGGCTTTGACGTCCCCGTGGCCGAAGGCGCAGCCCTGCCCTACGGCGAAGTTAGCTATGCGCCATCAGATTACGTACATGGCCCCGAAGGCTTAGGCGATTTAACGACCATCCCGCAGATCGGTCAAAACGACCCGCGCAACGCGGCACAATTCTTGTGTGAAATGGCAGCCAAATACGCCGGAGAATTGGTTATCTGCGCGATAGGGCCGCTTGCGAACATCGCTGACGCAATCGCGCTTGACCCGTCGTTCGTCACAAACGTGAAATCATTGGTTATAATGGGCGGCGCGTTTGAACATGCAGGCAATGTGTCACCATATGCCGAGGCCAACATCATCCACGATCCCATTGCAGCCGATGCGGTTTTTGGATCGGGCATGACCATCACCATGGTCGGGCTTGACGCCACAATGAAAACTTTGCTGACACCAACTGACTTTGACGATCTCGAAAAAGCTGCACCAAAAATTGGCGGGTTTATAAAACGGATCGCCGATTTCTATCTCGGATTTTACCGCAGTGTCGGTGTCAGCGATGGCTGCCCAATGCATGACGCGTTGGCCGTGCTGGCCTGTACCGACCCCGAAAAATTCACGTTTCAGATGACGGGTATCAAGGTTACCCAATCGGGCGACGAAATCGGCGCAACAGTTACTGACACCACGCGCAAACCCGTCGCTGTCGCCATGGGATGTGATGCAGTTTGGGCGGTAGATTTGATGAAAACGCAGATCAGTGGACTAGGCTAATTTCGCCCCAAGATCTAAGCCAAGCAGCGCTTGATCCGCGTCCATCGCGGTCTTGCCGGCCCGTTGGACGCGCGTCACTGCAACGGCACCATCCGCACAGGCAATCGTGAACCCGTTCATAACTGTGCCTGCGGCATCTAATCCATCTGCAATACGCGATGCCAAGAGCTTCACCCGCTCATCGCCGACCATGCACCACGCCCCCGGAAACGGGGACAGCCCGCGAATCTGGCGATCAACCTCGACAGTAGGACGGTTCCAATCAACGCGCGCCTCTGCCTTGTCGATTTTCGCGGCATAGGTCACGCCGTCATCCGGCTGCACCTGTGGCGACAAATCACCAAGCTGCGTTATGGCCTGCACGATCAGTTCTGCGCCCATCTGTGAAAGCCGGTCATGCAACGCGCCCGTGGTTTCGGCCGCACCAATGTCCGTGGCCTCACGCAGCAAAACTGGCCCAGTATCCAGCCCCGCCTCCATCTGCATGATACAAACACCCGTCTGGGCATCGCCCGCCATGATCGCGCGGTGGATCGGTGCTGCACCACGCCAGCGCGGCAACAGAGACGCGTGAATGTTCAAACATCCCATTCGCGGTGCATCCAACACGATCTGCGGCAGGATCAAACCGTAAGCAACCACGACTGCGACATCCGCATTAAACGCCGCAAATTCAGCTTGGGCATCGGCATCGCGCAATGACACCGGATGGCAAACTGCCAATCCCAGCGCTTGCGCACGCGCCTGTACGGGACTTGGACGATCCTTTTTACCACGACCGGCTGGACGCGGCGGTTGCGAATAAACCGCGACAACGTCGTGGCCCGCATCCACAAGCGCGTCCAAAACTGGTACCGAAAAATCGGGCGTCCCCATAAAAATGATCCGCATCACATTCCCTCTTTGGTTGACAAGTATCCCCGCCCCAGGCGCCGACGCCGAACTTTAGGCGCGCAGCTTTGCAGCCCTTTTGATCAGCATATCGCGCTTAGTGCGGCTAAGATGATCAAAATACATTTTGCCCGCAAGGTGGTCGATTTGGTGCTGCACCGACGTGGCCCAGAGGCCGACAAATTCGTGGCGATCCCAAACACCATCAGCGTTCATAAACCGGACTGTCACGGCACGCGGGCGCGTGATCTTGGCGCCGACACCGGGCAAGTTCGGGGACGCTTCCTCGTGTTCGCGCGGCTCAACGGAGCTGTGCAAAATCTCTGGGTTCGCCAAACGCATCGCCTGTCCGCGTTTTGTGCTGGCGTCAACAACTGCCAAAGCCATGCCGATCCCAAGCTGCGGGGCCGCCAAACCATAACCGGGCATCGCGTCCATCACGCCAATCATCTCGTCCCAAATGGCACGAATATCGTCGGTGATTTCAGTCACAGGGGCGGCAGGGGTGCGCAGGGTTTTATGCGGGTACATCACAAATGGGCGTTGTGTCATGGGGCCTCCGGATAATCGGTGCAAAAAATACCGTCTAGGTGGTCGCGCTCGTGTTGCACACAGGCAGCGGCAAAACCGGTGAAAGTGCCAACCTGCAAGGCACCATCCAAATCCTGCCACCGCAAAGTCACCTGCGCAGGGCGCGCAACACGGGACGTGCGATCAGGGATCGAAAGACAGCCTTCAGCCAACACGGCAACCTCGTCAGAACAGTCAGCCAGTTCTGGGTTCACAAACACTTGCGGGTCGGGCACGCCTTGTTTCCAAGTCGCATCCATCACAAACATGCGCTGTGTAATTCCAACCTGAGGGGCGGCCAAACCGCGCCCCGACGCAGCGTACATCACATCCAACATGTCCTTTGCGAGTGCAGCCAGCTCTGCGTCGAAAACCGTCACTGGCGCACACACAGCGCGCAGAACCGGATCGGGTACAAAGCGTAGTTGCAGATCAGTCACGTGCCATTTCACGCTTCAGCTTTTGCATCTTGCGGGTGATCATCTGACGGCGCAGCGGCTTAAGGTAATCGATGAACAATTTACCATCCAAATGGTCGATCTCGTGCTGAACACATGTGGACCAAAGCCCGTCAAATGTCTCTTGAACAATCTTACCGTCCAAGCCGGTCCAGCTGACCTTAACGGACGTAGGGCGTTCAACCTCGGCATATTGATCAGGGATAGACAAACAGCCCTCATCATAAACTGACAGTTCGTCGGACGACCAAATGACGGACGGGTTAATTAACACCATCGGTTCGGGCGTTGCGGCGTCTTCCTTTGCACAATCCATCACCAACAGGCGCGTCATCACGGCAACTTGTGGGGCGGCCAAACCTATGCCCGGCGCATCATACATCGTTTCCAACATATCGTCGGCCAAACGGCGCACGTCATCGGTCACATCAGCCACGGGGGCGACGGTTTTTTTCAAGCGGGGATCGGGGTGGATCAGGATATTGCGAATAGTCATATGCCACGATCTAGCGCTTGCATCCTTGCCGCGCAAGCCGCACCAGTATCTGAATGATAACGCCGGAGAAACCCAATGAGCTTTGACACCACCCCCGACCGCCGTGGCAGCCATTCCAGTAAGTGGGACAGCATGGAATCCATATATAGCGTTTCCCCCGATGACGGCATTGCAATGTGGGTCGCGGATATGGAATTTCAACCGCCGCAATGCGTACAAGACGCGGTCAAGGCGATGCACCACCACGGTGTTTACGGCTACTACGGCGACGAAGGTGACTACCGCGCAGCAATCCAGTGGTGGATGTCCGAACGCCACGGCTGGCAGATTGATCCGTCATGGATTTTCACAACTCACGGTCTCGTCAACGGGACAGCCCTTTGCATCGATGCCTACACTTCCACTGGCGACGGAGTCGTCCTGTTCACGCCTGTATATCACGCATTCGCCAGAGTGATAAACGCCGCGGGCCGCCACGTGGTATCTTGCGAGTTGGCCAACAATGCGGGCCGCTATGAATTCGACTTTGACGCCTATGATGCGCAAATGACAGGCAACGAGCGGATGCTCATTTTGTGTTCGCCGCACAATCCCAGCGGGCGTGTTTGGACCAAAACCGAACTGCAAGCTGTCGCAGCCTTTGCCAAACGGCACGAACTGATTCTTGTGTCGGACGAAATTCATCACGATCTGACCATGCCTGGCTACACGCACATCCCGACGGCCCATATCGACGGCATTTCCGACCGGCTCGTGACAATGACCGCCACAACCAAGACGTTCAATATCGCAGGCGGCCACGCAGGCAACGTGATCATCAAAGACCCTGATTTGCGCGAACGGTTTGGTGGGCGCATGGCGGCGATGGGTATCTCGGCGAACAGCTTTGGCCTGTTCATGGCAACGGCCGCCTATTCGCCAGACGGGGCTGCATGGGTTGATGACCTGCGCGCATATCTCGATGGAAACCGTCAAGTGTTCGACGCGGGCGTGAACGCCATTCCGGGCGTGAAATCAATGGCCCTCGAATCGACCTATCTGGCTTGGGTTGATTTTTCCGGCACAGGTATGTCGATGGAAGAGGTGATTGAACGTGTGCAGAAAAACGCTAAAATCGCAGCAAGCCATGGGCCGACTTTCGGGCTAGGCGGGGACAATTTCTTGCGCTTCAACATTGGCACAACACGCGCGCAAATCGAAGACGCCGTCGCGCGCTTGCAAGTCGCCTTTAGCGACCTGCAATAACTTAACTCGTGATTAGGCCGGCTGGTACAAAGTCGGGGCGTTCATAATCAACAGGGGCTGCATCTGTCACAGGGTGCAGCCATTTAAATTCGAAAATGCGCTCTTCACCCTCGACAGATGATCCAACGATCAGGCACTGATACAGGTGACGGGCACCGTCATAAATTTCGACGCGGCCGCGCAATTTTTCTGCAACATCAATATCAAGCGAAAATCCAGCGTCCCAAAAACGGCGGATACGGTAGACATTATCACCGTCATGCACGCACAAACGATCCTTGCGCTTTAACGCTTCTTTGCGGGCAGCGTCCAATCCTTGGCGCACGGCTTCTGGCAAAAAGTCATTCATCGGTCGTCCCCTTTGGCCCAACAATGGACCGCAAAGTATGAAGATCAAGTGACAAAATCCGCCGCGTTGCAGCGAAATTGTGCAATACCCCTACGAATTAACGGCCGCCTTTGGGCGCAAAACATGCGGACGGGACGCATCATAAAGCGCGCTATCGGGAAATCCGTGGTTTTCAGCCAAAGCAGGACCAACGAGAATCAGCGCAGTGCGCGTAATCTTGGCAGCGCGTGCTTTTTCACGCACGTCCATCAACGTGCCGCGAATAATCAACTGATCCGGCCAGCCAACGCGGTAGATCACAGCGACCGGACAATCCGCACCATAATACGGGACCAATTGGCGTTCGATCTCGCGCATCGCACGGATACCAAGATGAATAGCCAACGTGGCACCTGTCTTGGCAAAATTCTCAAGCGTTTCACCTGCGGGCATACCTGTCGATTTCATAGACATGCGCGTCAGGACGATGGATTGGGCAACTTCTGGCACCGTCAATTCGGTCCCCAACGCAGCCGCAGCGGCGGCATAAGCAGGGACACCGGGGATGATCTGATAGTCAATTCCTGCGACTTTTAGCCGACGGATTTGCTCCGCAATTGCACCATAAAGCGACGGATCACCCGAATGCACACGGGCGACGTTTTGGCCCTTCGCATGGGCCTCTACAATCTGGCCGTGGGTTTCATTCAACGTCATTGGGGCAGTATCCATGACCAACGCACCTTCGGGGGCGCATGCAACAACGGCCTCTGGTACAAGTGATCCGGCATATAAACACACGGGACATTCACCGATCACACGCGCGGCTTTGATGGTCAAAAGTTCCGGATCACCCGGACCTGCACCGATAAAATAGACTGTCATTTAGGATGCCTCCTCGGACATATATGGGTCATCGCGCTTGGCAGTCAAATCGCCGTCAATTTTGCGGGCATAGCCACGCGGTGTGAACATACGAGGGCCCTCGCCCATCTGGGCAAGGCGCGAATTACTGGACCCAATAAGAACCACGGTCAGCATATCAACTTCATCAACCTCAAGCTGATCTAGGCGGCGATAACGTACATTTTCCTCCGGACGGCCCAGCGAACTGGCAAGCATCACTGGCGTGTCCGCAGGGCGGTGTTGCAACAAAATGTCGCGGGCCTCAGCGAGCAATGTGCGGCGGGTTTTCGACACCGGATTATAGAACGCAATGACAAAATCGCCCTCAGCTGCGGCATGCAAACGGCGGATGATATCGTCACGTGGGGTCAGGAGATCAGACAAGCTAATGGTGCAAAAATCATGCCCCAATGGCGCGCCGGCTCGGGCGGCAGCGCCCTGAAGGGCGCTCACGCCGGGCGAGCAAATAACTTCGACGCGGCGAGCAGCGTCAGACACGCCTTCTTCGGCAGCGGTTCGGTCCAACAGTTCAAACACCAATGCTCCCATCGCATAAATCCCTGCATCACCCGAACACACCAACGCTACGTTCTTGCCCTTGCCAGCTTGTTCCAGCGCATAGCGACAACGGGCCTCTTCTCCGCCCAGCGGGAAATCAGACCGATCCTTGCCAACAGCCAAGGGACCAAGCAGATCGATATACAACCCGTAGCCCACAAGCTCCTCAGCCTCAGCCACCAATCGGGACACCTCTGGCGTTCGCCAAGCCGCTTGCCCCGGGCCGATGCCAACGACCGACAACCGACCACGGGCGCGACCCTGCATGGCAACCAAAGGCGCTAGAGCAATCGCAAGCGCACAGGTCGCATTGGCAGTCTTATGTTTGGCAACAAACAACGTGGCAGCCGGCCCTGCTTGGGCCAATGCAGCCGCCTCGGACACACCGTGGGTACCTACTTCGGCAAAAACAACATCAGACGGATTTTCCAAACGCGGTGTCTCGGCTTCTAGAACATCCGCCTCAAACAATCGCATTGGCGCCCCCATGCTTGCAGCCAACTGGATAATTGCAGGTTCATCCGCCTTAAGCGTAATCGTATTCACAGAATGGATCGCCGCAGGCGTGATATTTGCAGCAACAAGAACCTCATGAACCAGTGTAGCCAATTCAGCAGGGTCGCAATCGCGTGCGCAGCCAACACCCAGTGTCAGGCGCTGCGGGGCAAACTGTAGATGCGTTTCGCCCAAATCGGCGATGCGGTCCATCGTCGCTGAAATCTGCAACGTGTCACCGACTGGCAAATTAGCAAGCCAAGGTGCATCACCAACGACCTTGGCACCACCACCCGATAGCAGCGCAGCCATTGCACCCTTTGCATCATCACGGTTGACCAACGCCCAACCAGCAGGCGGCTCGTCCAAGGCAACACCCAAGGCAACATCACCGGCCGTCGTGACAGCAGCAACAGCGCCCAACGCGTCGGCAATTTGTGCGGCCAGCTTATTTGCGCCGCGATGCCCGCCCAACAAAGGAACAACAACTGCGCCATCATCGGACACAGACAACACCGGAGGCTCCGCCAGTTTATCCATCAACAACGGGCCAACGGCGCGGATCAAAATGCCACTGGCACAGACGCCGATCACTGGAACACCAGCAGCAAACAAATCACGAGTGTGATCCAATGCATTGGTGAAAAATGCGTCCGCTTGATCAACACGGCCCTTACGGCCATGAACCTTGGCACCCAGTAAGGCGGCAATCTTATGGGCTGTCGATTCTCCCGAACGGGACAGTGTTAGAACAACAGGGGCTACAGCCATGGGTCGGCTCCTTTAGTGAGCAAAATCATCGAAAAATAAGGGGCCTTTTCAGGGGCATCCGCCAAGGGCAAGACCACCTCTTGGGGCAGGGTCGCGCGTTCAACGTAAACCGCATGGTCAGTCAGACCCAAGCCATCGATCACATTGCGAATTTTGGCCATATGGCGGCCAACCTTCATTATCACAACGCTTTCGGCACCATCAATGCGTGCGCGCAATTCGTCCGCCGGCAACGGGCCCGGCAATACCGTCAGCCGCTCATTGCGGGCTGCAAGCGGCATACCAGCGCTGGCTGCACACGCAGTGATTGATGTAACACCCGGTACGACTTCAACTTGGTATTTGCCCGAAAGGCGCGCAAACACATACATAAACGAGCCATAGAAAAACGGGTCACCTTCGCACAAGCAAATGACATCTTCACCTGCGTCTAAGACAGCCGCAATATCAGCAGCACCCTTGTCATAGGCCGCCTGCGCTGGTGCACGTTCCACTGTCATAGGGACATCCATGACAATCTCGCGGCATGGCGGGGCAATCAGTTCGGCGGCAATAGATCGCGCAAAACTATCACCGCCAGCCAACGTTGGGTATGCGATAACCGACGCGTTCTCAATCAAGCGGGCAGCGCGGAGAGTCATCAAATCAGCAGCTCCAGGGCCAAGACCAACGCCGTACAACGTACCTTGGCCAGTCTGGTTTTGGGACGGTGGGTGGGGCGTCGGCGTCAGCTGCGCGTCATCAATTGTCATCGTTTCACAAGACTCCATTGGGTAACGGGCATCGCAGGACGCCAACCAGTCAATCGGCCAACGGGCTCTGCACGGCACACAGAAATGCGCACAAGATCGCCGCCATATTTAGCGTGCAACTCCATCAAGACCGCTTCGCTTTCCAACGTAACAGCGTTGGCCACAAGACGACCAAGCGGGCGCAACGCAGCCCATGCAGCCTCAAACGTCTGCAGGCTCAAGCCGCCGCCAATGAAAATCGCATCCGGTGCAGGCAAACCATCTAGGGCGGCGGGCACAGTCCCATCAACCAATTCCAATTTCGGCGCACCAAGCGCCAAGGCGTTGGCGCCAGCCATGGCCCGCCTATCTGCGCGCGGCTCAATGCCAATCGCGCGGGCATAACGGGCCGCGCGCATCCACTCGATAGCAACCGACCCAGACCCGCATCCGATATCCCACAACAACGCGCCACGCATCGGCATTAACTTGGCCAATGTGGCTGCACGGACTTCTTGCTTGGTCATTGTACCATCAGACTGGAACAGTGCATCAGCCAAACCGGGCACACGGGGCAACAGCGCGGCATCAGGAGCCGCGATACACTCGACAGCCAATGTATTAAACGCGGGCACGTCGTGATCCCAGCTTTCAGCCAACCCATCAAAGCGAAGCTCATCTTTGCCTCCCATCGCAGCCAGCACAGTCATGGACGATTTACCAAACCCACGATCCGTCAAAAATGCGGCGATCTGCGCAGGCGTCTCGGCCCCAGTTGTCAGCACCAACAACCGCGCATCGGGCTGAATAAACGCAATCATCTGCTCAACAGGGCGGCCATGTACGGTCAGGGTTTCGACGTCCGGCAACGACCAACCCATACGGGCAGCAGCCAGTTGGAACGCAGACAGCTGCGGGTGATAAACAATCTCAGACGGATCGATTGACCGACCAATGCGTGCACCAACCGAAAACCAAAGCGGATCGCCCGTGACCAAAATCACGGCGCGACGGCCGCGCATACCTTCAATCGCGTCGATCATCGCATCAAAGGGCGATGGCCACGCGATGCGATTTGCACCGATCCCATCAGCCAAAGCGTGGTGTCGCTTCCCGCCCAAGATCACCTCGGCAGCCTCAACCACAGCGCGGGTTGCAGGAACCAAGCCGTCCAAACCGTCTTCGCCAATCCCAACGATATGCAGCCACGGGGCGGTCATTGTTTGTCCTCTGGCAAACCAGCAGCCAACGCGTTCACCGCAGCAGACGCCATAGCAGACCCGCCGCGACGGCCACGCAACGCAACAAAATCGCAACCACGCGGGTTGGCAGCAAGTTCGGCTTTGCTTTCAGCCGCCCCGATGAACCCCACCGGAAATCCAAGTATAACCGCAGGCTTCGGGGCACCCACATCGATCAATTCAAGCAAATGGAACAACGCCGTTGGCGCATTGCCAATAGCCACAACTGCACCGTCAAGATAATCTGCCCAAAGCTCCACCGCTGCAGCAGATCGCGTGTTGCCGATCACCTTAGCACGGTCAGGGACAGATGGGTCATTAAGCGTGACAATCACCTTATTATCCGCTGGCAGATACCGGCGGATAATGCCCGCACCAACCATTTCGCAATCGCACAAAATCGGTTTACCGGCCTGCAAAGCGGCGTGACCCGCGCCATATGCGCCTTTCGACCAAGCAAGCCTGTCGGCCACCTCGATCATGCCGCAAGCATGGATCAACCGCGTGATCAGCGGATGCATATCCGCCTGAAACCGGTCCAGCCGCGCCTCTGCGCGCACAGTTGCAAAACTGGCCGCGTAGATCGCGCTTGGGTCTTTTTCATATGTGCGCACGAGCGTGAGCTTTCTGCTTGGTGCCGGTGTTGGAGCCTCCGGCGGGAGTATTTATAACAAAGCGAGGCGTTAGGACCGCTTTGATTTGCGTGCGCTTTCGGGGCCATGTGGGTGATCGGCGTGCGGATAGACCGCGTGCGCATGATCGTGGCCGTGGTGATGGTGATCCCCGTGATCATCATGATGGTGGTGATCATGCGCCGCCTCAAGTCGGCACACGCCCGTGCAGAACGTATCACACAATGCGCAATCCGCGACATTTGAGCCGGGGGCGGATGCGCCCTGTCCTTCGACGTGGTGGTGGTGCGATTCTTGTACAGCGCCGACTTCGCCTTCAAAGCCCAATACTTGGGTGCGGTATTTGCACAGCACGCAAGTCGGCGGCGGCGTATCGGAAAATGCAGGATGCTTTTCGCGCATATCCGCTGGGATCGTGACCTCTTTGCCACCGTCCATTGCCAGCACTTGGGTCCGGTACGCACAGGTGCCACAGTTGGGCGGCGGGTTCTTACCCGTCTGCTCAATAATCCGCTCAGCAAAGGTTTCCAGCACCTTGGGATGATCACCCAAATAGCCTGCTTTGATGAACTGAATGTCACTGTGCTCAGTCGCGACTTGATCGGTGAACCCATAAATACGGTCGATCAGAATGCCGGAAAATAGGAAATATGGGAACACGATGATCCGCTTATAGCCCAGCTTGGCCGCATGGGTCAGGCAAGGCTCAACCAGCGGAAACGTCACGCCGGAATAACCGACCTCGTGCCAGCCAAAACCGATACCTTCGTGCAGCATCCGCGCTATCTTCGCGACATTGCCGTTGGCATCAGGGTCCGACGCACCACGGCCAATTACGACAAGACAGGTGTCGTGCAATGACACATCGCCGTGCTTGGAATTAGCAGCAGCGACGGCATCATTAATCCGGCTCGCAGCGGCGGCGATCATCTTGGGATCAACACCCAATTCGCGGCCATAGCTGACGGTCGCACCGTGCTGCGTGGCATATGTGTTCAGAACCGTGGGGATGTCGTTTTTGGCGTGCATGGCAGCAAACAACATGCCCGGAACCGCGAGAATACGGTCGCAACCGGCTTCGCGCAAGTTATCAAGGCCGTCACGGATCACAGGGTTCGCAAATTCCAGATAGCCATAGTCGCACATCCAGTCGTCCGGCAAATACGCAGGCAACTTTTGCGCCAGTGTCGCGAATTCATCAACAGCAGACTGGGACCGCGAGCCGTGCCCGCAAATCATAACACCCGTTTTCATGCTGCTTCCTCTTCAAGCTCTTCTTCGGCTTCTTCGGCTTCGTCGCCGCCCTTAAGGGCACCCCAAATTCCAGCCAAGATCGCCAGACCGATCGCGGCGCCACCGATCCAGTGGTCATGACCTGCTAGCTCAATCAAATGGCCCGGATCCGCAGCCGCAGCTCCGCCAGTCAAAATGAACAATACTGTCAGCATATAACGCATGGCGTGGTCCTTTTTCATATCACAGCCAGACGGCCTGCGCGCACGCAAGGTGGGAAGGTCAACGACAAGACGCTCCGGTCCCCAACATGGGTCAACCCTGCGCCTTCAACCTGTCTGGCCAATTGGCTTCGTTGGTGCGTGTATATGAGGGACGTGGCCCACCTGCAAACGGTTAAACGGCATCGGACAGTGGATTCCCGACACGCAAACCGTCTGTGCATGAATGCACCAATCTTGCGCGCGGCGCGGGGTTTGCGTTCGCACGTATGCAGGCTAACTACTGATCAACTGATAAAAACAAAGGAGATCCCGATGGGTCAGCTTGTAGACGGCGTCTGGCACGACGTTTGGTATGATACGAAATCCACTGGCGGGGCGTTTAAACGCGCCAACGCAAAGTTCCGCAATTGGATCACGGCTGACGGATCAGCATGGCCATCAGGAACAGATGGTTTTCCAGCGCAATCACGGCGTTACCATCTTTATGTGTCTTATGCTTGCCCTTGGGCACATCGGACCTTGATCTTTCGGGCGCTCAAAGGGCTGACCGACCACATCAGCGTCTCAGCCGTGCATCCAGACATGTTGTCAGACGGATGGACCTTTGAAACAGATGATCACGGGGCAACTGGCGACACGCTGTTTGGGCTACCATTCGCGCGCGATGTCTATGTGCGGGCTGAACCGACCATGACTGGCCGCGTGACCGTCCCGATTTTGTGGGACAAAGAGCGCGAAACAATTGTGTCCAACGAATCGTCCGAGATAATTCGGATGTTCAACAGTGCCTTTGACGAGATCACAGGAAACACGGATGACTACTGGCCCGTCGAACTGCGCGATGAAATGGAACCAGTGAACGACCGGATATACGACACCTTCAATAACGGTGTTTACAAATCCGGCTTTGCGACATCGCAGGCGGCTTACGACGCAGCGGTGCACCCATTGTTTGACACATTGGACTGGCTCGAAGCACGGCTAAGCGAAAACCGCTATCTGATGGGAGACGTCATCACAGAAGCAGATTGGCGGCTGTTCACAACGCTGATCAGGTTTGATCCGGTCTATCATCTGCATTTCAAATGCAACCGCAACCGGATCGTGGATTACCCGAACCTGTGGGCCTATACCCGCGAACTATACCAGTGGGCCGGTGTCGCCGACACCGTGAACATGGACCATATCGTGCGGCACTATCACTATAGCCACGAGACGATTAACCCACACCGGATTATCCCTGTGAACCCCATCCTTGACTACGCAGCGCCGCATATGCGCGGCTAGCAGCTTGGGCATAATGATGAACAATCGCGGCCAAGTCGTCTGGCGGGGTCGCGGTTTCTACAAACGCCCGTGCGTTGGCACATAACGCAAAGATTGAACCGTCGGAAAAGAACGTCGTGTCAGTTACAAAAACCACATTTGCTGCAGGTTGACTAAACTGGGCAAAGTCAGCGACCGTCAGCGCGCTGCCCTCAGACAGAACCAGATCAAGCACAATTGCGTCAAAATGTTCTACCTCAAGCAATGCTAACGCAGCTTGGCCAGTTTGTACGTGGCGCACGCTTGCGCCCAACCGTTCAACATGACGGGTCCAAACCTGACCTAGATCGTAGTTGCTTTGCACGATAAGAATGCGCATGAATGCTCCGTTAGGTATTGCCCAAATTTCGACTGAAATAGGGGCCTTGTTAACACTATATCAACTCTGTCCGCCTTAAATCTTAAGAAGTGTTAACACCTACACAGACCTGACCTAAAAGACAGGTACGCGCCCAAACCTGCCCGATTTTGGCAAAATTCCGCTTTAAAAACGCCCCTAACAACAGGCCCAGACATGACCACATGGAT
>Ga0115003_10000295_pt1 | contig 42741 bp, 42 predicted proteins | sample ArcticOcean_MG_C_7_FD_88736 | JGI IMG/M metagenome (GOLD analysis project Ga0115003, IMG submission 88736) | Marine microbial communities from western Arctic Ocean - ArcticOcean_MG_CB11_88 | ecosystem: Environmental > Aquatic > Marine > Oceanic | place: Arctic Ocean: Canada Basin | collected...
AACCAGTTAAGCTGGTTGATTTACCCACAGATTTACCAAACAGGCTACGGACGTTTTAGGCCCAATAAAAGCGACGACCACTTGAGCTGCCGGTATTACCGCGGCGGCTGGCACCGGTCTTTCCCAGCCCTTATTCCACAACCGATTAATAGTTGAGAAAAGGCTACACAATGTGCAGTCACTTGGAGTTCCCTCATCACAGTTTCCTGCAGTGTGAAGTTTTCGCGCCTGCTGCACCCCGTAGGGTCTGGATTCGTGTCTCAGAATCCATCTCCGGGCTATTGCTCCCACAACCCGTACGCGTCGATGGCTAGGAGGTCCGTTACACCCCCTACGACCTGATACGCCGCAGACCCATCCTATGCCGTGACCTTTCAACCACACACCGTTCCAGGCGTTGTGGTCTATCCGGTATTCTTCTCAGTTTCCCGAGGTTATCCCAGAGCATAGGGCAGGTTATCCACGTGTTACTGAGCAGTTTGCAATGAATCTAATTCATTCTACTCGCATGGCTTAATCGAACTCCAAAAGCGGTCGCCTCTGGCAGGATCAACCAGATTTCTCTTGTTATGATCCTTGGGCTACTTGTCGCTGAAATTCATTTGAATTTGCTGTCCTAAAAAAATTGGCGAGAGTATAATGCACTAATGCTTCTTGCACAAATTAATGCGTCATAATCTCGATCACCTACCTGACTCTGAGCGAGCTTCCGTGGGTGGAAGGGTTCTCAGAATCGCAATCGCTTCGGCTCCACGTGTCAAGAGGATGGCGGCTGTCATCGTCCTAGGACTCTGCCGCCAACGCCGTTCTCAACTACGCAAGCAACTTGGCCACTCACCTCCCCTATATCAAGATAACCGACAGGTTCGGAGGGGGAAAAAAGGCTACTGCGCCCCAAATCTATCGGGCCAAAGGCGCATATGAGGGGGAATGATTCTAAAACGGGCCTGAACCGGGCCGAAAAGGCGGTTTAAAGACCGAATGAGGCCTTTGTTCATCTAAGCAGCGCATCAGGTTTAATCACCAGAGGGGGCGGCCCCTCGCAAAGGGCCAGAAAGAAATGCTCGTCAATGGAACAGGTTCACGCTTTGATCCAAAAGAGGTGTCATCATCCTTCAATCCCGGTATCCTGGTTGGCTTTGAAGGAGGTTGGGCAGGTGTTCACTCCAAACACTCGATAGAATGGACACCATCCAAAAACAGAGGTCATGACGCTCCAGGCACCAAAGAGGAGGAAGACAACTTCCCAGCCTGCACTTGCAACATAATCAAAGAGAACGACACCAAGTCCAGCGGACAATCGTGTGACACGATCAAACAAGCCAATGTTCATCTTTTCCCACCCTGCATAACCTAAAATCAGGCTACTTTCCATATAAAGACCCGTTTTTTCCTTGTATGGACGCTATCAACCGCAAAGGAATGAGTTCATTAGCGATTCTCACAGAACTATTTTCGATCAAGAATGTGCCTGAACATCATCTCCAAATGTTCAGTTTTAGTGTCATTTCTTTGGTGACTTCTCGTTCCAAAGCCACTGGTAGCACACTGTCGTTGAATGGTATTCAGCACGATAAATTACTGAACCTTCCGAGGGCTTTCAAGGGCTTCAGGCCATGGGCGCTGATCGTCCCAATCTGCCCAGTGCTCAACCCATGTTTCCATGAACGGCTTGGCGTCGAAGCCCAGGTCGGCCATCACTTCGGACGGAAGCGCAGTCCCCCCCTTACGTCGCAAACCAGCGCGCACCAAGGCAGAGGAACACACCGTGTCCCCTTGTTCCACCGTGTGCTGGAAATAGAAGAATTTCTCGTCCATGCCAACCAGTTGAGTTCGAATCAAGGCCTTTCTAAAAGGGCGAACTCGTTTCCGGTAACGGATTGTCGAACCACCAACCACAAACGCCAGGTTGTGTGTTCTTGTGTAGCGCACCAAACCGATGGTGAAAGCCAATTGGTAACGGGCCATGTCAAACATCACAAAATGGCGCCCATTATTCACTTCAGGATAGACATCTAAGTCGCCAATCATTGGCCGATAGAAGGTATGGAATTCAGCACGCCAATCGACATCAGTTTTCTTGCCGAAAGCATGCCAAATGGCCATTCGCAACACTCGAAGGTAAGGGTACACAAGCGGTCGTTTCGACCAGCGTTGATGAATGCTCGCCCGTACTGCAACGAGTCAAGTGAAGCAAAACCACTCACATCAGAGCAGGGCCTCATTCCGAGTCAGGAAGTGGGCATGTGCTGATCCCAAGCATGTGGTAAATGAAGCAAGTGCCGAATAGATCTCTTTGCCCCACAGTATCAATGACCGTACCTCAGCCTCATTAGAGGCCGTTCGTTCGACCACCACATGGAGCCAACAGATGAACAAGCAGGTGCCTGGACCAAAGCCTTTGATTCAGGGAAGTTTATTCGTAAATCAAGTGAATTTCGCGACCAAATTGAACCCAATGGTACCTTTGATGTTGAAAGCAACAGATACCATCTGTATGTGTCGCATGCTTGCCCCTGGGCGCATCGAACCCTCATCGCCCGTACCCTCCTTGGCCTTGAAGATCATATCACCACAGATGTGGTGGATTGGAGAATGAATCCAAATGGTTCATGGTCATTCAACGAGGAAGAAGAAGGGGCTACAGCAGATTCACTTCACAGAGAGGAGAGTTTGGAAGGCGTCTATGCTCGAGCCTTTCCAGGATGGAAGGAAAGTGGAAGGATTGGGACTGTCCCGGTACTTTGGGACCGGAAACACTCAACCATCGTCAACAATGAAAGCCGTGAAATTATCAGGATGTTTGACGCATTGTCCCAGTCAGGGCTTGGAAACGGAACGAGCTTGTGCCCTGAGCCTTTGAAAAAAGAAATCGATGCAATGATCGATGCGAATTACGAAGCGGTCAACAATGGCGTCTACAAGTCGGGTTTCGCTCGCACCCAAGACGCCTATGATGAGGCAGTTACGGCTTTGTTCGACCGACTTGATGAATTAGAACACCACCTCAACGGTCGAGAATGGTTGGTTGGGCAAGGAACTGGTCAACTCACTGAAGCTGATGTGTGCTTGTTCCCAACACTTGCTCGCTTCGATTTGGTGTATGTGGTTCACTTCAAATGCAACTTACGCAGAATCATTGACTATCCAAATTTGCAAGCCTTCATTGAGCGAATAATTAACTTAGAGGGCATTCGGGAAACGTGCCATTGGCACCACATCAAAGCCCACTATTTCTGGTCCCATCAGAACATCAACACGTTCCGGATCATCCCTCTGGGCCCACTCGATGGCGTTCACACCAAGTGAATGGAAATCGATTTCTCACCCGCATAGCATTGGGAACCAGCCGGGCTTGATTCCGATACCAAACAGCCAGTCCAAAGCTGTCTACGGAACAATACCTCCAGCCCAGCATAAGAGTCGACTTGCATCGAATCAACCACCGCCACCGCCACCACCATCGCCGCTGTCTACGGTGTAGTACACTGTGTAAGCGCCCAATGAGTAATCACTGCTAAGAATGGCCTCAGACAGCACAAATCTTGAACCCTGGCGACCCATACCCGGACTCCTGATCCACTCAACCCATGCGATATACTTGCGATTAGGATCAAAATACTGGGTTCGTGTGTACTTTTCAAGGGGTTCTGGTCTGAAAAAATCAACCACGATTCCGAGAGCAAATTTGACAGAAGGGATGAATGTGAAGAATCCAATGACTGAAAGAATCAGCGCTAAGAGAAGGGGTACTTCAGAATCACCAAAAAGCGTCAATGGGAGCATGAGCAGGAAAAGGCCCGAGAAAATGGTGAATCCAAGCGCAAACCAAAGACCAAAAAAAGTCCCGAATACATTCTCAACCATGGTTGTTCCACGGTGGCCTTTGCGCTGTTCCAGCAAATCATAGGAGTCCAATTCTCTATTATCGGCGAGGGACGTCAAGAGATTGTCACGGTCCGCTGAGTACCAATCAAAGTGGTCTTGCGAAGCAGATGTCAACTCCGGTTTGAACTCAAATTCAGAATCGCAATAAGGGCATACATTCGCCTCCTCAAACGGCGCTTGAATCGAAAGATGTTCATCGCAATACGGGCAAGCTACATCATAGGATTTATCCGGCCCCTTGTCGATGTTAAGGACCCGGTTGTGAAGCTTTTCAGGGTCAAGATCATCGTCGCGATGGTTGAATGATGGTTCACTTGAATCCGTTTCGGGCATCGTAAGATCCAAGCCAAGGCGTTTCGACCAATACACAGCGGGGTTGGTCTTTTTCTCTTTCATTGCCGGTAGAGATACATTCCCCTCGGAACCTTTGAGAAAATAGAATGGCCCTGCAAGAGGCATATGCCTTTACCTGCTTGTGCTTATTTATAAGGATGGGACCGGCGGTCAGACAAACAATACGAAAACGGCATGCGTTGCTCAATCAAGATTGGCTTGGCGATAGGAATTGCTTGAAGCAAATACCCGATGGAGTGACACTTAATGTTGATCAATCAGCGCCGAAGAACTGACGGATCATTGGGTGCATTTCCATGGCCTGTTCCTTCTGAATCTGTTCGTATGTCCTGAGGATGATACCAACAGCCAGCAAGAGACCCGTACCCGATGCGTTACCCACCGTACCGAGCAAGTCGGCACCAGCAGCTAACAGCCCGACGAATGCACCTGAGAAGTAGGTGACCGGAGGAATGTAATTCTCCAAGATTTTCTCAAGGATTTTCGGGTTCTTACGGAACCCAGGAATCTGCATACCTGTTCGTTCAATTTGCTTGGCGACGTCCTTGGTACCCATGTTGGTAGTATCGATCCAAAACTTCGCGAAGACCATCGAACCAACCGTCATCAGGGCGACATAGAACACCACGTGAACCATGATTTGTGTCAGGCTATGCCCGAACACGTCCCCCTGTTGATTAAGCAATGGCAGCATCCAGTCGTTGACACCGTTGACCATACTCGCATACCAGGCAAACCCTCCAGAAGCGGTGGTTTGACCTGCTTCATAGGTTCCTATGAAACTCGATGCTGACGCCCAACCTTGACGACCGAGGATCGGTGTCTGAGAGAGCGTTGGGTGGCTCCAGAAGAGGAGTGAGAACATGTTGATGTTCGCAAGCAAAGCAGCCATTAAGATGACCGGAATGTTGGAAGCGTAGACCAAACGAATTGGGTATTTTCCACGATGACCACGTACCTTACCGTGGGTGAGTGGTAGTTCCAGTTTCGAGGATTCAGCATAAGCGACAACTAAGAACACGACAATCGATGAGAACAAAGCCGCAATCGGATTGACGTGCGTCAGCAACATCGTTTCGAAACCATTGTTGGAAATCATATCGGCGTTCGTCGCTTCACGGAACATGTAGAAGATCATCGGCAGTGTGCCTGATGGAGGGTTCTGAAGGGAGTAAGGAACACCAGTGGTGGCTGCGAGAGGTGAGAGTGTACCGACGAAGGTTGATTGCGCCACACCAGCAGCGATGAAGAGGGATATACCAGATCCAATACCCCATTTGCTGACCAATTCGTCAAGCAAGAACACAAGGTAGGAACCTGCGAACAACTGTGCTACGATGACAAAGTTAGCCCAACCAAGCCCGTAGGTATCGATCAACATTTCTGTTGGGTCGAGGAAACCGTAGGTCTGTGGAATAGATTCGATTGGGATCATAATCAGAACCAGAAGCTTCTGCACCCCTTGGTACATTGCTTTGTCTTCTGTGTCACCAAGGTCCAAGCGGATGATCTTAGCACCAGCAAACAATTGCATGATAATCGAACCGGTAACGATCGGTCCAATACCCAAGTGCATGATGGTACCAGAAGCACCAGCCATGATGGAACGGAACCCACTGAACAAGTCAAGCGCTTGGCCTGACAGTCCGTAGAGCATGACGTTGGTCATGGCGAAGTAGATGATGAGAACAAAAGTTGTGGTCCACATCTTTTCATTAAACCGAACGTGACGCTCTGGCTTGGTAATGGTTGGGTACACATCGACGAAGCGTCGTAGAGCGTACAAACGGCTGCTTTTGTCGCCACTCCACATGAAACATGTGAGAACCGCTGCAGCACCGAATCCGAGCAAGAGGACTCCTACGAGGAAGAATCCAACGCCATCAGCATAACCGCCCCATATCTCGGGGAGCCATACTTCTGGACGGACGTAAAAGACCGCTGTTCCGACCATTGCAAGCCATCCAAGAAGCTTACCATAGCGTCCGATAACAGGGACATCCTTGAGTCCCTCGATCATATCAAATTGGAAGCACGCCATGAGATAGGCGACGTAAACCAGGGAGAAGACAATCCCGAACAATGCGGCATCGCGAGCTGCACCGACGCTGTTCAAATCATCTTTCGACCAGTAAACAAGGAGACCCCAGTAGAGTACCCCTGTCAAGGCAACGGCCCATGGAATTGGCTTGTGCTTCATTGTTCATCCTCCTTTATTGGTTGTGTCACGTGGTTATGAAAATTGAGGTCCATTCTGTTGTAAGAACTCAGTCTTCGTTCTGTTCTTCGTCGTCGCCAGAGTCCACGGACCCACCGGCGGCTTCGATCTTTTCAACGGCCTTTGCACTTGCTTCCTCAACGATAACGGTGAGGGCAGAGTTGATTCGACCGCTGCCAAGGATCTTGTCAATCCCTAGTTCTGTGAGGTTGATGGTATCTTTACCATCCGCCATGTCTTCAAGTTGGCTGACGTTTACGGTAATGTAAACGGTCCGGAGTGTTGGGTGACGGTTGAAACCGTGCATGCCCCAATGGTTGGGCATGTACTTGATTCTGGTCATTACGCGGTGCTTGTTGATACCAGCGTTTCCTCGACCACCACGCTTACCTGCTCCACGACCAGCTTTCTTGCCACGGCCATGGTATCGGTTGCGTCCACGATGCTTGTTTGCTTTTGTTCCCATTCATCATCACCTCAAATCATTCGCTCAACGAGCGCACCAATTGCTTCGCCCCGAGGGCCGAGAGCGCCTCCAACGACAAAGGAGCGCTTGATGCCGCCCCATCCTTTCGGACCTCGTGGAGGGTGGAGTCGGAAGACTCTCTTCAAATCTGGACATGCCTTAACTGTGGTTTCGCCTGAGACGATGGCCTTAGCGAAGGCAGCCATGTTTGCGTATTCTGTGTGTTCTGCAACAATCTCGTCAGTCAGTGGAGCGTCGCCGACCATTCGGCCACGACCGCTCAACATCTTCTCGACCAGTTCTTCAGTTGCTTCGCCCCATGTGACGTAATCCTTGGCCTTTTGGAGCATGCCACGGTACTGTTCATTGTCTGGGATGATCACTGCGTGGTTGACCTTTGTCAGGTTCAAGTGCAACATCGTATCTTTGATGGTGCGCTCAACGCCCACGTTGCTTCGTGCTCGTACAACAATCCAACTCATTCGAGCATCCTCCCTTTGTGGATGAACAATCGTTCACGTAATTCCTCAGGAACACGGGTGGTGTTGAGGTTGTGCAGAGCGTTGAATGTCGCTGCTGCATAGTTGATTGTTGTGCGGGTTTGTCCCTTTGTTCGTGAAAGAACGTCGGTGACGCCTGCAAGGTCAAGAACACGCTTACCGGTTTGACCGATAACGAGGCCTTTGCCCTTTGCTGCAGGCATCAAGGTAACTCGGGTTGAAGCCGAGCGACCATGAGTCTTGAAAGGAATCGAGGTACCTGGACCAGACGATGATTCCCAAAAGCCGTTTCCGCGTTGAACCGCAATGAGGTTCAGTTTTGCTGCGGTGATGGCCTTGCGAATTGCTGTTGCAACTTCCTTTGCCTTTGCCATACCCAAGCCGACGTAGCCGTCTCGGTTACCGACGCAAGCCATGACGTTGAAGCGGACACGTCGTCCACTGTCAGTCATCCGTTGAACCATGTTGACCTTGATGACGTCGTCTTCGAGGTTAGGGATCAGTGCATCGACAATTTCGACTTCACGGATTGGCAGGCCAGTGGCCAATGCTTGCTCGTAAGTCAGGATTTCTCCAGCCATGACAGCGTGACCCAAGCGAGTGCGTGGGACCCACTTTCGTAGGGCGAGGATTGGATCGTCTTGGTTTCGGCGTCGTGGACGGCGACCTTCGACTTTTTCCTCAGGTTCTTCAGGCGCATATGCTTGCATAAGACCTGGGGCCATTTGTTGAACTTCTTCTTCTGTCATCAGTATGCCTCCTCGATGGATTTCTTTGTGCTTTCAACGGCGCCAGCGATGTTGTCGCCGATGTGTGCTCCGTTAATGCGGTCTTCTTCAGGCAAGACTTGTTCCCCGTGAGGAACTTCAAGGCCTGCGTCGACCATACCCTTGAGCGCTGCAAAGACACGACCGCCAACTGGGGTCGCTGCAAGGCCAACGTCAAGAACGGCTTCTTCGTAGCCATGAGCCATAGCGGCTTTGCCCATTGCAAAGCCAACAAGGTAGGATGCAGGGACTGACTTCTGAGAGAAGTCTTCAGGCCATCCGTACTTTTTGGTGAGGTCGGAACCTGTGACGGTCACCTTGACGAGGTCACCAGAGACTTCCCAGTCCACCAATTGGCAGGTTGTGCGGGTGTTGGACACTCGAACAACGGCGCGGGACTTGCGTCCACGCAGGAGCTTCAAGCGGCGACGGTAGTCGGTCAGACCGGCCTTTCGTCGGCGGAAGATGGATCGGCGTTGTGTACCTCGCATCACTCATCACCTCCGCTAAGGGTTACGCCTTCAATGGTCATCTGAGAGCGCAGGTGGGCAATGGAACGGTATGAACCGCCCTTGGCCTTGAGGTAGTAGCGGCGGTATTGAGAAGAGAGCAAAGTGCCGTCTTCTCGCATTTCCTTGAGGACACGTCTCTGGGAGCGAATGGTGCGCATCCAACGGTTCTTTCGAGGGTTACGAGCGTTAGCAGTACCTGCCCGCTTTCCTTGTCCCTTGCGTCGTCCCTTGCGCTTTTGCAACAGACGTGCACGGGCACGGACTCGGGAAGTTCCCTTGATTGGCTTGGCCTTAATCCAGCCTTCTTCGATGAATTCACGAATGTCGTCGGTCTGAACGGCCGAGGAAATTTGGTCAACATAGGATGGGTTGATCCACACACGGTGGACTCCACAGCCAAGTAGTCGTGCAGCGAGTCGCTTTTGGTTCGTGATTTGCATCAAACATCCCTCCTTCGGTTGAGCACACGGATTCCGAGTTCATCGGCTCGTGAGTAAATGTATTCTCGCTTGCGGCCTCCGACACTGCGGCCAACACGTGCGGCCTGGGTTTCGGGGTCCATTGGTTCGAGATCAGTTGTGTTTTGCACCATGACTTCTTGGAAGCCTGATGGGTGCAATCCACGTGCCGTAGCGACCTTGCCGTGTCCGACACGAACAAGGGAACCTCGGTACTTGTAGTTGCGTCGTTGCTTGCTGTCCATACCATGGGGAGCACGCCATCCGGAACGAGACAATCGCTTGTATCGGAACCATTCGGTTCGTCGGAAAGACGGTGTGAGTTTCTTTTGTTCTGCACGGAGGGATAGCGCCGCCTTTATGTCCTCATCAAGGACAGGCTTTTGCTTAGCAACGTGGCCTTCAACAGCCTCTTCTTCCCAGTCCGATTCATCGTCCCATGCTTCGTCTTCGGCTTCAGCCACAGGAGCGGCTTCGCTTGCTTCGACGAGTCGAGCGATGAGATCGTCCTTCTTACCAGAGACTGGCAAGCCTGCTTCTTTGAGGAGCTCCTTGAGTTGGGCAACGGTCTTTGTATCATAATCTTCTGCCATTCATATCACTCCTTGTGGACGAGGTAAACCCCGTCTTGGAACACACGTCGATCACGGTTCTTGATCGTGGTGCTTCGTTCGATGTTTGCTGCTGTTTGGCCAACAAGTTCCTTGTCAATACCAGTTACAGTAACTTCCACCTTGTTGCTGACTTTCACATCAACACCCTTGAGGATTGCAGATCGTCGAGGAACACGTTCCCCGAAGTAGTTCTTGACGACGAAGGTGTCGCCATCAACTGCCATGGTCATAGGGAAGTGAGAGTAGAGAGCCTTCAACTTGTAAGTGAAGCCTACAGTTACGCCCTGAACCATGTTGTTGATGTGTGCGTTCCATGTCCCAGCCAAAGCACGTTGCTTGCGGCGGGGCATGTCAACTCGCACAATAAAGCCAGTTTCACTTTCATAGACTTTGCATGAAGTGCTGACGAAGGTGCGGGACAAGTTCCCTTTAGGTCCGGTTATGGAGACGACGCCATCTTCACTGAGCGTTGCTGTGACGTCTTCAGGGATGGTTACGAAATGTTCGATTCTGTCGAGTTTTACCATAATATTCACCTCAGTATACGTAAGCCAGAAGCTTACCACCAATACGGGCGTCTTTTGCATCGTAGTGATGCATGACACCGGAGTTCGTTGTTAAAATCAGAAGGCCAAAGTCTTGGGCTGGCAAGTAGCGTGTTTCCCATTGGTCGTATTCTTGGCGTTGGATGCTGTGACGGGGTTTGACCGTGCCGCATCGGTTGATAGCGCCGCGAAGTTCGACGGTGTAAGTGCCACCTCGACCGTTTTCGATTCGGTCGATGGAGCCTACGTAGCCAGACTTTTGCATGATTTCTAAGACATTGCCTAACAACTTCGAAGCCGGTGCAAGTTCGACATTGAACTTACCAGCTTGTTCAGCGTTGTACATCTTAATGAGTGCGTCGTTGAGTGGATCAAATTGCATTTCTTTCTCCTCCTTAATTCATTTTCTTGAAACCGATTGATGGTGCGATGTCGCGGAAGCATTGACGACAAACACGTAGTCCGTGTCGTCGAATCATTCCTCGTCGTCGTCCGCAGCGTCGGCAGCCAGTGGTTCGGCCGATTCGTTCTCCATGATCTCTTGCCATATTCATTCCTCCATGATTGTAAGACCGTAGTTTTCAACAAACCAGGCTCGAGATTCATCGGGCGTGACACGATGGTCCATTCCGACTTTGCCCTTTGCACGTCGACGACGGCTGACACGGTGACCAGGTCGTTCGAGGACGACGGTGATGTCCATGCCGTAAATTCCAATATCTGGATCGTACTTTTGTCCAGGGAAGTCAGTGTAATCACTGATACCGAAGGAAAGGTTTCCTTCACGGTCAAAGTTCCAGTGTGGGATGGTGTTTTCACGGACCCAGAAAGCATCGGTCAAGAACTTCTTGATGATTTCTTCCTTGCGCATGGTAGCTTTGCAACCAATAGGTGCGCCAAGGCGTACTTTGAGGTCACGGTTTTGAATGCGGCCGAGGGTTCGTTGTGGCTTGACACCAGTTACGATTTCCATAACGCTCTCAGCGTTCATGAGGCGCTCTCCGCCTTCACCGACACCGATGTTGACGCTCACTTTCGTGATGCGGGGAACAGACATTGGATTGATGGTATCGCTCATTCAACCACCTCGGTGTTTGGGAGGGTAGCATCACCGACTGCGAACACATTCGTAGCGACAGTACCAAACTCTTCGAATTGGACTTCATTGGGCATGCTGGAACGCTTGACATCGTACGAGGTCATGTTTGCAAAGCCGCCAACGTGAGCACCACCAATGAGGTAGCAGCGAACGCCTTCAGAGAACTTGATGTGTTCAAGGATCTCTTGGCTCGGCAAAGCGAGTTTCAGTGAGCTTCCGGAGGAATACTCTGCAGCATCGTCAACGAGGATGTTTCGACCGTCGTTGAGGTTGAGTTGAGTCTTACCACCTTTGATGGTGCTCTTGCTTTCAATTCGGCAAATTTTCCACTCAGCCTCAGCTGCGGAAATCTGGCGGTAACGAAGGCGGCCGTTGTGATCGAGCACACATCGGTAGTGGGCATCGCCAAGAGAGAGGACGTCCATCAAGCCAACACCACGGCGGGTGTCTTTGCAGATTCGTCCGTCGACCTTAGCAAGTCCGTTGTGGAGGATGTGTCGAACTTCACGGGTTGAATGAGCAAGACCGAGCACGTCACGGATGACGAGGTTGATCGGCATGCATAGTTCAAGTGAGTGTGCACCAGGTGCTGGGCGTGTGACCCAGATGGTGGTCTTACGTGGGAGTGGCCAGCTACGTGGCATGGCCAATCGCTTCAAGTGGTTACTGCTTCCCATATTCTTCAGCTCCTGTTCCCGGTGAGTTGTTGCATACGCAACTTGTCTGTCTCGTCCATACGAACAACGACGACATTGGAAGAGTGGACCGGAACCGCCTCTTCTTTGTTATCGGCCTTGGAGGCCTTGGCTCCCTCAATGTAGAGGCGCCCTTTTTCTGAATCGATCCGAATCACAGTTCCAACAAGTGGGTTTGCTCCTCGCTTACCGCCGTGTCGCTTTCCGCCACTGGCGAGATCGCCACGGACGACCTTTACGGTGTCTCCGACACGAACAGTAACGGTGCGAACACCGTCGAACCGCTCGTCTCGATCTTTGAGTTGGAGGCGTGCGGCTACCCGCTTGCGCTTTTCGTGTAGTGGCGCGTTAAAGTGCGCCTTGCGTTGTTTTCCTGGTTTCATACTCTTTACCATGCTTTCACCTCAGATAATTTGTTTTGCATTTGCTGCAATTCTTGGCCAGCGTTCGGCGGCTTCACGGGACACAGGCCCCTTGATATCCGAACCTTGGACGTCGCCCTTTTCGTTCGTGATCACGCAAGCGTTGTCTTCGAACTGAACCCAGGTTCCATCGACTCGACGGAATGGGCGGCGTTGACGAATAATAACTGCGTTGAACATTTGTCGACGGGTCTCAGGCGTACCTTTCTTGACCGAGACCTTAGCAAGGTCACCAACGCCACCAGCTGGGTAACGTCGAATGGTGTTTCCGAGTTTGAGAATGTTGATGATTTGGACGATCTTAGCCCCAGTGTTGTCAGCAACATGCAATCGTGCAGCGGTTGGTAGACCACGGGTTTGGCGTCCTGCAATACCACGCATCAGGCCTCACCACCATTGATTTCGATGACGCAGAATGAAACCGTCTTTGAAAGAGGGCGGCATTCCATAACCTTCACGGTGTCACCAACGGCGACTTCACCAATGCACGAGGGCAGGTGAGCGGAAAGGGCGCTTGTTCGCTTTTCGAAACGTTCGTACTTTTCCATGAAGCGAACGTTGTTTCGCTCAATGGTGATCGTTTTCTGCATACCGAGGCTAGAAATCGTTCCTTCAAGCACTTGGCCACGAAGGCGCAAGCTACCATAAAAGGGGCAATTTTCATCTCCGTCCCACTCGTCGGTGGGGTTTTTCACGTCTACTCCGATGTCTCGCATAGTATCAGTCCATCCTGTATTTTCGGTTGGTTCGGTCTTCTGGGCGCTGACCAACCAGTGCGCCTTGAACGACAACATCGCTGTTGTCGAGTTGGAATGTAATGCAGGACTTGCCGATCCGGACGCAGGCGTCGTTTTCGAGCATGACCAGTGTGTTTTTGGTTTCGTCAAGGACAAGACCTGAGCGTCCGACAAGGGTTGGGTCATTGGATTCGACAACGTTCATCATCGAACCAATCCAGGTGCTGTTGTAAATGGACATATCATCGCACCTCCACATTGAATCCTTCGTTCTTGAGTACGCCAGCAGCTTTCTTTTTGTGGTCGCCTTGAAGTTCGATAACTCGTCCTTTCACAGTTCCACCGGCTGCGCACTTGTTCTTGAGAATCTTAGCAAGCTTGTTGATGTCAATCGCCGAGTCATCAATGCCTTCCACCTTGGTGACAATTTTCCCATATCGTCGGCGGTCGGTTGAGAGGATGGCTCGTTGTTGCTCTTTGGCAATCTCTTGGCAAATGCACAGCTCATCAGGGAGTCCGCACACGTTACAAATAGCTGCCATAATCAATCATCTCCTGTTGGTAATTCACTGATTCATGTGCGTCTTAAGACGAGCGATGCTACGGCGTGTTGCCTTGTATGCACCGAGGCTGGATGGCGTACCACCCAATGCTTTCTCAGCACGGAGTTGCAAGAGTTCTTCTTGAAGTTCGAGCATGCGAGCTTCACGAGCTTCTGTGCTCATCGAAGTGATTTCTCTGTTGGATACGAAACTCACTTTGCCGCCTCCTTAGGAGCAGCAGCGCTTGCTTGTTCGGCTTGCTCTGCTTGGATGCGCAAATCTTCGTTGGAGAAGATGTTGATTTCGTGAGGTAGACGGGTGCCGGGTCGCATGATAGCGACGGTGCATCCGATGGTACCGAGCTTCTTGACAGCAACTGAGTAACCGACATCCATGTGTTGTAGTGCGGTTTCACCACAGTACTTGACGTGGCCAAGAATGAATTTCTGTGTTCGGTTTCTCGAACCAGTCAACTTTCCTGCGACGGTGACGATGACACCACGGGCGCCAGCGTCCATGATGTTCTGTGCAGCGCTGTGCCCAGCACGGCGATAATACCAGCCACGCTCAAGAGCGGAAGCGATCTTTTCTGCCATAACTTGAGCGTTGAGGGTGGCCTTTTCGATTTCCTCGACCTTCAGTCGTGGGTTCTCGAGATCGAATTCTTCATTCAAGCGCTTTTGGAGCTCGTTGATGATTTTTCCCTTTCGGCCAATGACCATTCCAGGGCGTTCTGCGTGAACGGTCACTTCGGTCCCTTGAGGGGTTCGGCGAATGTCAAGAGCGCCGAATCCGGAGCGCTTGGTGTTCGCCATCAAGAATTCCTTGACGAGGTGTCGTTCGACGTTGCGGTTAACGATGGTGCGTATAGTGCTTCTTTTTCCAGCCATAATCAATCACCTCAGAAGTCGTCCTCCAACTCATCCTCTTGTACAGTGAAGTCTTCGAGGAAAATCTCGAGATTCACACGGTAATGGTTTGAAGGTGTTGCACGGCCACGGGCACGAGGAATGAATCCTCGCTTGATTTGACCACGGTGGGCTGCGATGTGAGTGATTTCCATTTCTTCTGGATCCACATCTTCGTATTGGTGTCGTGCGTTTTCCATAGCGCTCTGAATCAACTTGATGATTGCTCGGGAAGCTTTCACGGGGTATCGGCCAGGACCGACGCCACCCTTACGGTGACCGACCATAGAAGGTCCGTTCCGCTTCTTCTTCTTGTTACCGCTTCCAAGTCGGAAAGGCACAGCCACTGCCTTTCGGCGGACGTCAGCTCGGTCGGAATCAATGCGAAGAACCTCGTTGAGGAACGCAATGGCCTGACCGGCCTTCATACGCTTGAGGTGGCGGCAAATTTCGAAACAGTGCTTGACGTGCATGTCCACGTTTGTGGAGCGTGCGGTTGCCAGGCGGCTACCTTGAAGGAGTTGCGTGTATCCCTTTTGCGGGAGTGCACGGCGCTTTGATCGGCGATCCATTTGTTGTGTCTTAACCATACATAACACCTCACTTTAGCGGTACGTGCTTTGACGACCGAGTTGCACCAACACCAGGGCCGCTGTGTGCGACGCCTCTGCGGGTAATTGCGAATTCTCCAAGGTAATGACCAATCATTTCTGGCTTGATCTCAACAGGGACGAATGCTTTCCCGCTGTAGACAGAGATGGTCTTACCAACGAATTCTGGAAGGATAGGCATGTCACGTCGGTGGGTTCGAACTGTGGACCCATTGGACCGGCGCATACGGCTGAGGAAATGTTCGTTTTCCTCTGAGAAACCTCGAGCCATCGAGCGACGTGCTCGTGATGGAAGGAGGGTGATCACCGATGGAGCAGATGAATCTTCAACTGGCCATAGGGACATGTTGGACAACTCTTCGACCGTGTAACCACGGTAGGTGAATTCTCTCTTGACCCTGCCAGATGTTGTCGACAACCGCTTGCGTGCCTTTCGGCGACTAGCTTTGGGTGTCATAAAGGACTTCTTATTCTTGCGTGCCATACATCATCACCTCAAATTTTCTTTCCTCGTCCTCGACCGGATCGGCTTGGTGCGATCAGACCGACCTTAGCACCGGGTGGGGTGCCACGAGCGACTGAGTTCGGACCGTGAACGGCTTGGTGATTTCCACCGCCGTGCGGGTGGTCAACAGGGTTCATTGCAACACCGCTGACGTGTGGGAAGAGCTTACCACGGGCCTTGGCCTTGTAGTAAGCAGCACCTGCAGTTCGCAGAGGCATTTCATCTCGGCCGTGACCAGAGAGCACACCGATGGTCGCTCTGCAGTTGGCAGGGAGTTCACGAAGGCTTCCGGACGGCAAGCGTACACGGACCTTGTCACCAATACGGGCTTCGACAAAGCAAGAGTTTCCTGCTGCGCGAGCGACCTTGCCACCGTCACCAGGACGAAGTTCAAGGTTGTTGATTGCCGTACCTTCTGGGATGTTGCCCAGAGCGGTGATGTTTCCTGGACGAAGAGCTGCACTGTCACCAATAGCGACAGCGGAGCCAATTGCCAGACCTTCTGTAGCGACAACCAAAGTGGTGTCGCCGTTCGGGAGTTTCATTCGAGCGAGTGGAGCCGTGTGGACCGGACTGTGAATCAATTCGGTGATTTCACCGACGACATCACTCACACGGGGCATGCGGTTCGCACCTGGAAATCTATGACTCGCAACGCGGTAGCGTGGCGAGGAACCCATTCGTTGTGCACGTATTCTCTTACCCATGATAAATCACCTCAGAAAGCTCCCAAACGCATTGCTGCGTCTTCTGCGTCATAGCCTTGGGCAAGCTTTACGGAAGCGTGCTTGCCATGCTTTGTGTTTCGTACGTTGACTTTAGCGACTTCGACTTCGAAGATCGTTTCAATTGCACGAGCGATTTGTGCCTTGGTTGCACTTCGGCGAACAAGGAATTCGAGGCGTTGCTCGCTTGTGCGAGCTTCCATCGATTTCTCAGTGAGCCACGGTTGGAGGATAATATCGTATGCGTTCATCATCATCACCTCAGTTGAGTGCCTCCACGGCATCCTTGGTAAACACGGTCAATCGACCGATGGCGCCACCGGGCGCCAAATCTTCAGCGCAAAGGTCACGGGCTGCGACCACATCGACACCAGGGAGGTTTCGAGCGGCTTGAGCAAGACCGGATTTTTCCTTCACAACAAGAAGAATAGACTTGGGGGTTTTGTGGACACGGCCACGCATTGTGGCTTTTCCAGCACGAATGTTTCGACCATCTCGAGCCCGGTTCAAATCATCACCAAGGCCGATTTCGTTGAAGATTGCGAGAACCTTACGAGTAGCGGAGCCATGGTTGAAGGTTTCAATGCTGAACTCTTCTGTCTTACCGTCTCGAACCTCGGAGTAGTTACCGAGGATGATTGGAAGCGCAGAGATCTCTTCAGAGAAGCGATGGCCTCGAGCGCTCACAGTCGTCACAGAGGTTGTGGCGGTAAGAGCGGAGTTACGAGCAAGACGTCGTTCCTTGAGGTTGAGTTTTCGACCCCAGTTCTTTTCGACCTTAGGTCCGTGAGCACGTCGTCCACCTTTGGTGTGTGGATTTTGAGCTGCTCGGCTTTGACCTGTGCGACGCATAATACGAGACACACCACGGCCCTTCCCCCACCATTCGACGGAGTGCTTCATACCGGCCATTGGCGCTCGCTTTCCGACGTGAGCACGGGATCCGTACTTTTGTCGGCGGTTTGCCCGGCTGGATGCGATTGCTAATTTGACGAGATCCAAACGGATCTCTGACTCGAATGCTGCTGGAAGAGCAACCTTCTTTCCGTCTGAAACCGAGATTTCGAAGACATCTGGAAGTCGACCTGCATCGAGTTCTGTTTGGGAAATTGTATTGGTAATATCGAGAACATTCACCTTCATCTTCAGACCCCCTGCTTGGATGCTGTACTGACGTACGTAATTTCGATTGGATGAAGCGTTTTGTCGCTGCCACGGGTGGCATCACGGAAACGAATCAAGCGCTTGGCAGGCCCAGGGACACTGCCTTTCACGAGGATGTAGTCGGAGTTCACTTCACCGTAGTGGAGGAAACCGCCAGCAGGTGTGATCGAGTGATCTTCTGTGCTGGCAATACGTAGAATGCGCTTGTTGTACTCAGTTCGTTGATGGTATCCGGTTTGTCCACCTTGACGGATGGACTTTCGAACATATCCGTCACCGAAAGCACCCATGTTACCGTGCTGACGGCGTTTCTTTGAGTTCTTGTGAGATTGCAACTTTCCACCGAATCGCTTGATGACACCTTGCCATCCGTAGCCCTTGGTAATAGCGACAATGTCTGTGAGTGCGCCTTCTTCGAAAGCGTCAGCAAAGGAATACTCTTCACCGAGTTTTTCCTTTGCATAGGCGAGTTGTTCGCCCATGTTACCGCCATCAAGACCGACTTCCATCACATCAGGGACCTTGGTAGGTACGCCTGTGACGGAGTTGGGCTGGGTGGCGCAAATGAGACGAACTTCGACCAAATCAGCATCCATGAGGTTCTCAAAGTGCTTTTCTGCATCGTGTTCCTTGCGCACTGGGAGGCGCTTGAAGAGTTCAGCAAAAGCTTCTGCGATTTTTGCTGCGTCAGCCCAAACTTCACCAGCGGCTTGCTTACCGTAAGGAGTCATTGCATAGCCACGAACGCCAAGAATGCGCATCTTTGGGCATTCTACAACGGTGACTGGTATTCGAATTTCTTGTCCAGCGGATGGGCTGCTGGGGTTCAAATCACGAGAGAGAACGTGGGTCATGCCTGCTTTCCAGCCGGCAAATCCTTGCATTCTCACTTCGCTCGCATCGGTTGTGGGCCACGACTTCACATGTCCAAATGGTCGGTTCGCACGCTTTCGCGGGCTGAACGCCATTGATCCTCGTCGTGGGTGACTTTTCTTTGCCATGTCGGATTCCTCCAGGGTTTATACAGCGCATTGGCCCCACCGTAGGGGGGCGTACGAGGGCCCTCAGGTTGGGAGAAGCCGTGACACTGCGTTCCATTTCCACGAATGGGAAACGAGACTGTTGGGGTCCTCGGGGGATGGCCCAGTGTGTCTGGCTGCTCACCTTTGAGCAACCTTCCGACTTACCTCCCGTATATGAGTGGTTCGGTCTCCAATTGCCGACCTGTACCGTGAATCGCTATGCTGATGGACGGTCTTGAAACCTTTCGATGCGGAGACCCATGGGGGCTTATTGAAAAAAGAAGATCACAAAAGCCCTTGGAAAGTCATTAAACTGCACTGCCCGATGCTTCGATGAATGAGATTCAATTGAATCCGCCTCAGTATGCTTTAGAACCCTCGACCAAATGGGAAAGCCATGGCAACCGTCGTTCATCCGTTTCTCACGGACGGCGTCGAGGCTCGAGCCTACCAAATGAGAGCACTACGGTCTGCTCTCACCTCATCAACACTCATGGTAATGCCCACTGGCTTTGGGAAAACTGCCGTCGAATGGATGGCTATGGCTGAGGCCCTCAGGCTCAAGCGCGGAAAGGTCCTGCTCATCGCCCCGACAACAGGCCTCGTGGATCAACAGCGGCGGATGGCGATGGAAATGCTCGCTGTCAACAAGGATTCAATCATCACATACACCGGAGAGATCAGTCCGGCAAAACGCCCACCACTGTGGGAAAGGGGAAGCGTCATCATGGCAACGTCACAAGTTATTCGCAACGATGCCACGACAGGCACCATAGATCTCAGCGAGGTTGGCCTGTTAATTGTCGACGAGGCCCACCACAGCACTGGCAACCATGCCTATGCACAAGTTGGTGACCTTTACCTCAGCGCCAACCCTGAGGCGCTTGTTCTCGGTGCTACGGCAAGTCCTGGCTCGACAGAGTCTCACATTCTCGAGGTGGCTCGAAGGCTCGGCATCGAACGCCTTGATGTTTGCAAAAAGGAAGACCCGTTGCTGGGCCCTTACACAGTGAAGTTGGACAACATCCCTCATCGATTGACCTTACCACCTGAACTCAATGCCCTCCTCCACCCCCTGCAAGCTCATCAAGACGAAGAAGCGGAACATCTGCGCAGACTGGGTTTCCTCGCTCCAACAGGCCACCTCTCTTCCAAACTGATCGAAGAAGCTCAACGAAGAGCGAGCACGGCGATTCAACGGAGGGACCGACGCGGGTATGATGCCGCTCGACGCATAGGCGATTTGAGACGGACTCATTTGCTGTTGGACCTGTTGCGCACTCAAGGAACCACTTCCGCCTTGTCTTTTCTGCAACGAGCAGAGGACGATGGGCGAACTGGTGAACGAACCACCAATCGGTTTGTCGGCCTTCCTGCCATCCATGCCTTTCGAACCGCTGGAAAGGATGTTGGTGAATTGCATCCAAAACCTGCCTATGTGCAAACATTGGTTGAAAAACAAAGAACAGAGAACCCAGACAGCAAAATCCTCATCTTTACTGAATACAGAGACACCGTCGAACATCTTGTCGAACGATTAAGCAGTCTTGAAGGAATCAACGTTGACAAGTTCATTGGCCAGTCGGGCAAGGGCAAACGGAAAGGAATGACCCAGAAGGAACAACTTGCTCAACTAAATCGCTTTCGAGAAGGCGACCTCAACATCCTTGTTGCCACTTCAGTGGGCGAAGAAGGCCTCGATGTCCCCGCTGCTGATCTGGTGATTCTTTACGAACCCGTAGCAAGTGCTATCCGGGCGATTCAACGACGTGGACGTACCGCACGACAACGCGCTGGTAGCGTTCACACCCTCATTGCAACTGAAACCAGAGATGAGTACGTCAACATTGCTGCAGAACGGAGGGAAGCGAAAATGTACACATTGTTGCAACGCATCCATGACCGAGGGCGGTTGCCTCGGCGTCCACCACCTCCACAAGATGTGCTTCAAGCATTCACGGTAGTGCACGATGGCATCGAGCACACACCACAGGCATTCATTGAGGCTGAAACCGACCGTTTAACCCCTGAACCCGAAGCGGAAATAGTTCCCGAGGAATCTATAGAAGAAGGAGTTAAGAACTCCCCCCCGGCACTCAGTCCAATCGATCAGCGCCCTCGCCAACAGATGGGCCTTGACCAGTTTATCACCCCAGCAGAACAAAAACCAGCAAAGACGCCACCAATCGAATCAGTGCCAGCATCAGGCAGTGAACAATCCGGACCCGTACTTGATGGAAAGGCGCACAGGGAACGCGAACAACTTGCTGCAGCCGCTGCTGCTGCCAGCATCACGGCGATGCAAGCTGGAACTGTACCAAAAGCAAGCATCATCCTCGATCATCGAGAAGCGAATTCAAGTTTAGCCCCTTACCTCAAGAGCATGGGGGCCCATGTAGCCTTCAAACACCTCACAAGCGGGGACATACGGCTCTCTGAAAGGGTGCTGATCGAAAGGAAAACTGCCCGCGACCTCGTCAGTTCATTGAGCGATGGTCGGCTTCTTCACCAGTGTCGTCGACTGAATGCTGCCGCTTTGCGCCCCCTCTTATTGGTTGAAATTGGTGATGGCCACGGCCAAGCTGTTCATCCTGATGCGGTGCATGGCGCTCTTGCCTACATCAGCCTCGACCTCGGCATGCCAGTCATGATGACGAAGAATCCAGAGGAGACCGCTCGTTTCCTTGTTGCTGCAGCACGGCGAGAACATGACGTCATGGAGCGTTGGGCCTTTGAAAGTCTGCAGCGAGCACCCAATCTGGATGATGAACGGGCCATTGAACGAGCCACATCTGCCGCTGCAGCAGAAATCAAAGCGATTGAACTTGGTGAAGATGCCACGACACCGCTTGGTCAACGCTGGCCAAGTCATGCGAAGGAAGAACAGACCGCAGTGCTCGCCTCCATTGACGGAGTTGGGCCCACCAGGGCTGCGGCTTTGATCGATGCTTTCGGAAACATTGCGGGTGTATTCGCAGCCAGTAAGGAAGCGTTGCTTGGTGCAAAAAATATAGGTGCTACGACAGCGATGAGTGTCTATCGAATTCTTCACGAAGGCTGAATCAGCCGCCGATCACGAGTGCGCGAACTCGGAGTTGTGCGAAGCGATCTGGGAAATGGCCCAATGCAAACGCAATGAGTTCAGCAAGATGGACGATTGGCATTGAGGTGTCCTTTCCACTTACCTTTCCTGCTTTGGACTGATACGAATCAAGGTTGGAGTGGGAGATTGTGCAAGCGCTCACCATCATGTCTGCTCCGCTGCTTTTGGCATCGGCCAAAACAGAGGCAGTCATCTTCATCACTGGCTTTTGGATGGTCAACAAAGCAGGTGCACCGACGCTCTGGCACTTTGAGTCATAATCGACGGGTGTGCCACCAAGGGCCATGATCAGCTGTTCGAGGTACGACGGCATGAAGGGGTCGTCTCCGGCAGTTGCACCTTGACGTTGCATGTTTGGCCCATAGTAAGGGGCGACATTCAATCGAATAGGATTAATGACGGCATCTCGAATTTTATCGAGTCCGACTTCTTCGACCAGCAAATGCAACAAATGGCGTGGTTGTGATTCTCCTTGGTATTCGATGCCCGTGGTTCGAGCGATGAGGTTGTTGATGGTGTTTGCAAAGCCTACGTCGGACGCAAATTCATCGACGGTGTCGCACATGATTCCGTAACTTGTGGCGCAGGTGGTCATGACATCAACCCTTTGGTTTCGGCGAGGGCAAGGTTGCGAGCAACCAAAGCATGTTGCAATTTAGGAGAAGATTGCTTGATGATGTTGCCTCCATCGCTGGATGCTTTTGGGATTTCAATCAATTGGATCCCAAGGGTTTTGCACAGTGGTTGAAGGCAGTCCTCGACTTCTGAAGAGGCAGCCCGAGCGGTGTTTCCGGGGTAGTATGCAACTTTCAAAGCCATAGAAACACCTCAGAACCTCTGGTCGATTTCGTTGAACAAGCTGATCACTTCATGATGCGCTTCGATCTTCCTGTTGATCATGTTCGGAATCTTTCCGACACCTGCTGGAGGGGCGACAAGAGCCTGTAGGCTTCGAATTGGAGGGGCCCCGGTTCGTGTGAATCCGAGGAACATACGGGCAGATACACCGTCAAAGATGTTGCTGATCAGTCCGACAGGTCCGAGAACTTGGCGGTAGAGAGTGGTTTCATTGACGTTGCCGCTCCACTTGACACTGCGCCCATACCACTTGACGAGACGTCCATGTGGGCCAGTGTAGTTGGTGGCGTTGAGCAAGTGACTTCGTGCCGCATTCAGGGCTTTAGAAGCGGTGCGACCTTCAGAACCGTACCGGGCAATGGATGCCATGTCTGCTTCTGACCAGAGGCCATGTTCTGCATCCAACAACCCCGCAAGGGCGACTTTCTGTGCATCGCCAGTCCGAGGATCAAGGGTTCGAGTCCAATGCTGAAGAAGCACGCCAGGACCCTTGTATGATTCATCGAAGGGAACGGTGTCTGACATTGCATGGAGCAATTGGTAGGACGTTATGTCGGTCATGGCGTGAAGGGTTGAGGCGGTTTCAGAATCCATGGTACCCATGGCACTTCCATTGATCAGCGTTGCACCCTCACGCGGATCTGCTCGCAGCCAAGGCTTGCTTTGGCTACGGTTTGCTTCAAAGGTGGAATAGTCAACCATCAAATCACGAATGACTGGGTAACCTGGCAGTGGTTCAATCTTGAGTTCGCCACTTTCACCAACCAAGTCGCTGATGCAAGCCATGTCGGCTAACACCACTCGACCATTGACGCGCACGCCACTCGTTGGGGACCCGTTTCCATTTCCGCGTCGGAAGGAGAAGCTGCCGTCAACATCTTGTTGAATGGCTGTGAGGAGATCTTCGAGTGTTGCATGACCTGGAACAGCACAAGCGATTGTGTCCCATCCCGATTCATTGGCAGTGGGGCAGTATCTGAACAAAGAGAGCGTAATGGAAAGGTCTGCTTGGACGACCATACCCGGTGCGAAGTCCCCGTCATCAACTTCCTCTGAAGTTCCAGAGCCATAGGTGATCATCTCGTCGAGGAGAACTTCTTGGAGGGTTCCAGATTCGTCAACACAAGCGAGCATTGGAAGCGCTTGAGAGACCCATTGAGCCCAAGGTGTGTCGAAGTCAACATCGCAGAGTTGGATGTCTTGGACACGCTTTGCGCCGAGTTCGACATACTTGTCATCCCAGTCGGTTCCTGCTTTGCAGAATTCATCATAAGATGAATCGCCGATTGCACAGATGCTGAAGTGGACATTCGAGAGCGAAGGTTTTCCGCTGCTTACGGTGTTCCACAGCGTCTCTGCATTGTCTGGCATTTCGCCTTCGCCCCATGTCGAGGTGATGATCAGGGTGCGGGCATGGGCATTGAGTTTCCCTGCATCGAACCCGTCCATGTCATACACGGTTGGAACCAATCCGTAGTTTGCTGCCATTTTGGCCGTCTTCTCTGCTAAACCGGCAGCGTTACCAGTTTGTGAACCAAAGAGGATAGCAAGGCTTCTGTCGCCACCCATCAAGGCTTGGAAGGCATCGCTGCCTCCGGTTGCAACAGCCGCAGCCGGTGGTGCTTCAACTGCAGCAACAACAGGTGCTGCCGCTTCAATAGGTGCCACGCCGGCGTCACCGACCAGTTCGAATTTGATGACTTCGACAGGGCATGCTTCTGCTGCTTCGAGGATCATTTCACCGTATTCAGCGCCGAATGTTCCAGAGAGAAGTGAACCGGCTGTGTTCCGGTCAAATTGCCCATCAGTCCTGACAGCTGCTAAGATTTGGGACGTCTCGTCGGTGATTTCAAACACCTCCGGACAGATGTCTTGACATGCATCACAGGTGATGCAATCTTCATCAATCCACACCTTTGCCACGATGGTCATGTAAATCGCTCCTACTCACGTCAGTCGTAAGCAAAGTTTCCCACTGTGCAGTGGCCTTTGAAGGTTCGCCTTTCACCGTGTGAAAGGAACGGGAGAAATAAGCAAAAAAATGCGTTGGAAAATACAGACCTATGAGGGTAAAAATGGACTTAACTTCACATTTGGAAGTCGCCCATGCCACCCATGTCGTCGCCCATCGAGACGCCCTTCGAGGAAATGACGTCGTCAATTCGCAAGATCATGATCGCAGTTTCTGTAGCAGACTGAATCGCTTGTTCAACAACTCGCATTGGTTCAACCACATTGGCTTCCTTCATGTCGACAACGCCGCCTTCATAGACGTTGATTCCAGCGTGGGAATGGCCGTCAGCATGTGCTTTGCGCAATTCGATAAGGGTCGTCACGGGATCCAGTCCAGCGTTCTCTGCGAGGGTACGAGGGATGATTTCAAGGGCTGAAGCAAATGCTTCGATAGCCATTTGTTCACGGCCGCCGACACCTTCTGCATAGGTCCGAAGATCACGAGAGAGGGCTGCGAGCACACTGCCGCCACCGGTAAGGACTGCGCCATCTTCCCAAGCGACTGAAACCACACCAACAGCATCGTCAAACGCTCGGCGGATTTCATCGACCACGTGTTCGGTACCGCCACGGAGCAGAACAGAAACCGATTTTGCTTCTGGGCAGCCGGTGATGAAGGTCATATCGGATTCACCGATCTTGCGCTCTTCAACCTTAGCGGCATGGCCCAAATCATCAGGAGACAAATCGTCCAAGTTGGTCACAATGCGACCACTGGTTGCCTTGGAAAGGGCTTCCATATCGGATTTCTTGGCTCGGCGAATTGCGAATATTCCAGCCTTGGCCATGTAATGCTGAGCCAATTCATCGATGCCTTTCTGGCAAACGAGAACTGTTGCTCCTGCGGCTTGGATTTTCTCGACAAGTCCACGGATGTAATTCTCTTCCTCTTCAAGGAAAAGAGCAAGTTGGCTTGGGTCGGTGATTTGAATCTTAGCGTCGACTTCAGTCTTCTTGACTTCAATCGCTGAGTTCACGAGGGCGATCTTAGCATCTGCAATGGTGCGGGGCATGCCTGCGTGGACGCGCTCTTTGTCGAGCAGAATACCGTCGATAAGGGATGAATCCTTGATGGACCCCCCTTGCCGCTTCTCGACCTTGATATCGCTCAGATCAACGATGCGTTCATCGCCTTCAATAACACCAACAGCGTTCACTGCTCGGACACAAATGTCTGCCATGAAGCTCTTGACGGCCCCAGCGGACTTACCTGTCAAGGCCGTCTTTGCAACTTCGGTGAGCACAGCGTCATCATTGTGCGTTGCAATCCCGTGGTTTTGAAGCAATTCAACCGCTTTTTCTGCAGCAAGCCGGAAGCCTTCGCAAATCACAGTCGGATGCACGTTTTGTTCGATCAGGTCTTCACTGCGCTTGAGCAACTCGCCAGAAAGAACGACCGCTGAGGTGGTTCCATCATAGCAATGCTGTTCTTGCGTTTTTGCAACTTCGATGATCATCTTGGCCGCAGGGTGGTCGATGTCCATTTCTTTGAGGATGGTTGCGCCATCATTGGTGATGACGACATCGCCCATCGAATCGACGAGCATCTTGTCCATGCCCTTGGGGCCAAGTGTTGAGCGCACTGCATCTGCAACTGCTTTCGCTGCTGCAATGTTGTTTGATTGGGCACTTCGTCCACGCGTTCGTTGGGTGCCATCTTTGAGGATGAAGATTGGGGCTTGGCCGTTTCCGTACATGATGAATCGCTCCTTGCAATCTCAGCGGAGGTCGAGACAGTCTTGAACCCTACGCTTGTTCAGCAACGAAGAAAACAGGGCATCAAGCCATTCCGTTCTGCTCCAGCCACTTTTGGCCGTAGACTTCCCATTGCTCCATGGTCCAGCCTTCAGGAAGGCCGGCAGCAGGGATTGGAGGGGTCTTGGAGACTGGTGCAGCAGCGGCCGGGGCGGGCGCTGAAGGAGCGGGCGCCATAGCCGGTTGAGCAGCGGCGGGAGGCAGTGAAGAGGGCAAGGCACCAGGTACAGGCACTGTTGGAGCAGAAGCCACGGCTCCATAGGTCGCTTCCAGACTGTTTTCATAGCCTTCTTCGCCCCATCCACCGTATTCATCTTCCTCTTCTTCTGTACGTAAGATGTTCAAAATCACATACACGCCGACACCCATCATTGCAACAAATCCGACCCACATCAAGATGCTTCCAACTGGTAAGCCGTCACCTGCGCCTGCTGCGCCGTCAGCATCGTTTGATTTCTTGATCAGAATAACTTGGAGGTTGCTGTTTGCAGCATCACTGACAGTCTCTGAGCGGGCCCAGAGGGTCAAGTTGGTCGACAAAGAATCAGAACCGAGGTTCAGGAGTGTTGTTTCCGAGACTTCGAAGTACACGGTCACTTCACGCTCTTCCTCGACAGCAAGAACGAACGAACGGTCGTTGCTGGCGATTCGTGTTTGAACGTAGGCTGATGATTCACCGTTGTCCAAGTCGATGGTCACTGACTGGGCGGTTGTGTATTGGTTTCGCACCTTCACAGTCATGCTCCATTCTTCCGCAGGTTCTGCTTCATCAATGGTGATTGGTGCTGCCGGGAGGATCTTCAGCCAGTTTTGTGAACCGACGAGGTAGGTTGCCGAACCTTGAGCGCTGATCAGGGCATCATTGACGCTTGTAGCGATGATGTCGAGGGTGAGTTGGCCAGAGGTTCCCGATTCGAATGAGAAGCGAACGGTCACGTTGTAGCTTGCTGCGGTTTCAATCTCAGGGGTGGCACCATCAAACAAATTGGTGAATTCGATGGTCATGCCCTCTGGAACATTCGCCGTCATGGTGAATCGGTCCGGGCTGTTGCCATCGTTGCGAACTTCAAACGCCATCGTCTGCGCAGGGTCACCTGGGATGTAAGATTGGTCTGCATCTTCATCAGAGATATCGACGGCCGCAGTGTCGAGGATCTCAACAGTGAGAACGATTGATTTTCTGACCAAGGGATCATCGACGCTGGTGGCAGTCACCGTGACTGCGTAAAGGCCGGGACTGAGACCGACAGGCATTGGGAGGTTCAACTGGATGATGCCCTCGCCATCCCATGCATCAAGCACGGAGGTTTGAGCACCGGCGAGGTTTGCCCCAAGAAGCCAGTTTTGTTGAGTGAGTGAAAGGTCATACTGCTCATCGTCGTTGCCTTTATTGAACACGGTAATGTAGACTTTCTTAGCGATGCCATTGGCTGGAGCTTGGATGGTTACTTCCTCTGCCTCGAGGCTTAATTCCCGGAACACTGGCACCATGATGCTTCGAACGAGAACATCGTTACCGGAAAGCGAGGTTCCACAGGACGGGCATGTTGCACGCAGATTGAAACTCACATAAGGACTGTTTTCGGTCCCAAGCGCTGGCATAGCCATTGAATCAGCCGTGACATTGAGATTGAAGTTCGATGCTTGGCCCCTCAAGAGGACGATTGGGTTCTGGACAATCGCACCTTGTTCATCCATAACAAGAGCAGTCCAACCGAGGTCAGAAAAGGTTGTAGCGAGGTTAAACGCTGCGTCTTTGTTGCCTGAATTGAGCAAACGGAATGGGATCAGTCCGGATTCACCCGGTGCAAGGGTCTGAGCGAGGATACCAACCGTACTGGTGAGCGCAACACCGTATTGCTCAGTGACTGCAACAGGCATGGATAAACGGGATTTTTCGCCACCGTTTTGGTTGCTGGCATCTGTAAACCAAAGGTTCCAGGTTTGTTGTTGGACATCAGCACCGGGTGGAATAGAAAGGTTCACCCACACTTCAACGGTTTCGCCGGCTTTGAGGCCCGGCATGAGCACGTTGGTGTCGTGATCGTTGCTGTTTGGAACATCGATGCGGATCATCTGCATTGCTGGGTCCATCCATGTCAGGTTGGTCACATTTGATTGTACACGAACCGAAGCGGTCGAGTACCCATTGTTGGTGACTTGACAGCGCAAAATCAGCAGGTCGTTTGGAGGGGCTGTGTATCCATTGTTCGGATTGTTACAATCCACGCCAAGGGTGTAATCTTGGACCTTACTGATACCGAATTGAATGAAGTCGTCAACGTGGAACCCTTGTGAAGCACCACCAGAGTCGGAGTGGAGAAGCAAGCCCATGCTCCAAGAGTTGCCACCGAGGAACAAATCCGGGTTGGAAAGGGTGGGGATTTGCGACCAGTCGGCCTGTGGATCCCAGCTGAGATTGGTCCATTGACCTGGGGCTTGACTCGGATTTCCGTTGCTTAAGTCCCAGTGAAGCGATTCCATGGCATTGCTGTAATTTCCGGAACTGCGCCACAATTCGATGCTCACGCTGTCACCGGATTGTACACTGCCCCATGCTTGGAGATGGAATTGTGATGAAATATAATCACCAGCAAAGAAGGAGTTTCGACAAATCCAAGTTTGGTATGACTTGACGAGTTCATTGTCAATTTGACCACCTGAGCCACACTGGCTGTTTGGATTGAGGTAAGCGTAAACGAGGCGATCATGGGCGCCCGATGGGTAGTTGCTGTCCGAATCAGGGGAATTCGCCCAATGGTCGGACCCAACGGCTCCTCCAGCGTTTGTCTGCCACGAACCTTGGCCATAGGTCTCTCCTTGAGAACTTCCAGTTCCATCAGCCATGTACCGAGCCGGGAAGAATGATGGTTGGCCCGTGAAGGAGGTGCCATCAAATGAATCGCTCATAATAGCGACAGGGACGGAAGTTTCTTTCATGTCATTGTCGTTTCGGTCATCACCGTTTGAGTCTTTGTCCGTCATTGCTCTGATGATCATACCCCCGGAGAGGTCGTTGGTGGTGGTGTCAAGGATGGAATGGGCTGCAGTAGCCGTCCAAGCAAAGGAGGCCGAGTCGCCTTGACCACCGATGAGATCATTGGAGGTCCAAGTAAAGGTCTCGACAACAAAGCCGATTGGGTGGACGATTTGAATCATGGCGTCGGTGCTCTTTCCGGAGAATGAGGAACCACCACGGGCAATGGTCATGGAAATCTCGATGGTTTGACCTTGGAAGATGTAATCGATGGTTGTCCCGTTGGATTGAACCCACGTATCAGCACTTGTGCTTGCGTTTCCTAGCGAAATTCCGGTCACGCGGAAATCATCGTTCGCACCAGCACGTGCTGACGCAGCGCTCGCAGGAGCGGCGATGCCAACAGCAAGGGTTTGCAACAACAAAAGGGCGACGAGGGTTAACGGAGACAAGCGACGCATAAACACCAACGAATCATGGGAGCATTGTGTTGCATATAGTCATGGCCGTCTGATGACCCCGCAGGGGCAAGGGGGAAACACCAATATTTCCATCTTTTGAAGTTCACTCTGGTTTACGCAATCCAGTAATCGAAGGTTGGTCGAACGAAGGCGAACCAGTGCTTTCAATCACGTGGTTGACTGCATCCATCTGCGGCGAAGAGGTGATTTCAGATACCTGCTCGAACGCATCCACTGAACGCCCAAGATCATCAAGTGGGGAACGTTCATTCAACGCTTCAAGTGGAATCGTATCGATGGTTGATCGAACCTGTTGAATCGCGCCTGGTGCTTGAGTTAACGGAGCAGACCCTCCAATGCCGGCAAGCCCCTGAAGCGCGGTGGATGTTTGTGCTGCGGCGGAAACGGCCGCACCTGTTGCAACGGTGGTGATGGCACCCACGGCCATGGTGGCTCCTTTACCAACAAGCGAGGGTGAAGAGGGAGCTTTTGCTGCAGAATGAGGCTCTTGGGCCGGGTTGTGATCATAAATCCAGTCAGGTGGTTCAGCCCCCGCCCCAAGTGCGGCAAGGGTGGTGAAAGCAGCAAGAGGCATGACGGCCAAAGCCGTGAGCAAGTCGACGAAGGAGGTCTCAGGGATGGAGCGAATCGCAAAGAAAGATTCAAACAATTCTTTCTCGACTTGGATGCTCAAACTAATGTCTTCACCCATTGAACCAAGCACGGCGACGTTCGCCATTCGACCAAGGATATACAACATAAAAATTGGCGTCAAGCTGGCCACCGCTCCCAACGAACCAAGCCACCGACGCGTCACTGTTGCAAGTCCGATGTACCGCCGGGCAATGAGCGGGAACACTTTCATGGCCAAAATGAAGCAGGCCAAGTACACCAGAATCGCCATTTCAAGACGACGGTCTTCTCGCATAATGGTTTCTGGCACTGCGAGCACGAACGCTAACGGCACCGTTGCGAGCATAACCTGTAAAGGTATAGCCAACAGAACCAGACCGCCATGCGTAGCGGTGATCCGATGGCCTGACAAATGGCGCTGATGGACCAACAGGGACAAGCGACCGTGAGCCGAAGTAGCGTACCGTTGACGGGCTTCTCGCCGAAGTGATGCGTCGCCTTGTCGGCGAGTTAACCGGAGGACTGAAAGCCATCCACCGCGCTCAATTACGCTCAAAGGCCGGAATCCACCTCCGAACGTCAGCGCCAACACAAGCGCCATCATGGCGTAAACCAGAGATGCCGTGAAAATCCAAGGAAGCATTTCCTTTCGGAAATCTAAATCAAGGCCTGAACCGTTGATTTGTACGTCGAAAAAATAAGTGAAAAGGAACGCCAAAAACGGGGTGATAAGCACTTGGCCAACCACCCGGAAGGTCAGCCGTAACAAACCAGAAATTGATTTTCTCGATGCGCCTCCCATGGCCCTCCCAGAATTCACTTAGACCACAAAGATTCCCCCTCGGACTCCGTGGTGGTGAGGGTTTGAATGCCTTGGATAAAACGCCAGAATTACTCTTCCTCGGATTGAGCAATGAGCGGATAGCCATCGCTGATCAACAGACGAAGGTAACCAAAGAACCGACCGTCCCTTCGCTTCCTTCCAAGGTCAGGACGGGCCATAATCAACAAACGTTTGTCACAATTGGAACATCGAACGTTGGTTACGCCCCAAACAGGAGTTGACCAAGCACAGCAGGAAGCCTCGCTGCTGCTCAGGTTGATGACCCCTTGGAGTTCTTCAGCCATCGCCCTCGTCCATGGTGGCTTGGCGCCACCGATGAGGGACTGCAAGCGATTGAGAACAAGCCATCCTGAGGCGAGCCAAAGGCCGAACCCAAACGCTGGATTGCCCCAACGAACCGAAGCAAGGCCAACCGCCATTGGCACAACCACCACAACAAGACTCAACCAGTAAAACATCCTCAGATGAAGGACCCTTTGATTCAGATGAGGGCCAAGGGGAACCGGTTCGGGGTGTGGGGGAAAATGAAGGTTGAAACCACGCCCTCGACTCATCAAGAGCACTGGAAAACGAGGGAGAAAATGACCGAGGAACGCACCAAAAAGAAACAGGAGGAACTGACTGATCATGGCCATCAAAACACCTCAACTGGAGTTGAGTAAACGATCCAAGGTTGATTCAACCTTATCCATTCCTCGAGTGATGTCCCCTTGACTGATGGTGTAAGCGAAACGAAGGTGACCTTCTCCTGATGGTCCAAAGGCGGAACCTGGTGAGCACAACACGCCATCTTTCAGGAATTCAAGCGCCAAGTCCTGTGAGTTCATCCCCGGTACGGTGATTTTTGGGAACACGTAAATCGCCCCTTGCGGTTTATGACATTCCACACCGGGCATGGCATTGAGTCGATCAACAATCAAATCACGACGTTGTTTGAATTCAGCAGCGACCATGTCCGGATAATCGCTGGCATGCACCATCGTTGCCAAAATCGCATGCTGCATAGCATCGTTCGAACATGCTGCGATGTAATATTGCATTTTCGTGACCTGTAGCATCGCCTCAAGGTTGGATGAAATGATGTAGCCCATGCGCCAACCTGTCATAGCGAACGTTTTGGAGAAGGAATTGACGATAAGAACCCGGTCATAGCCAGCCCCCATGAAGGAGACGTGGGGCCCATCGAAGACAATGCGATCATAGACTTCATCACTGATGATCCAGAGGTTGTGTTTCTTAGCGAATTCAAGCAATTCATTGCGTTGAGATACATCCAGAGTGCCACCGGTCGGGTTGCTTGGGAAATTGTAGAGAATGGCGACGGTCTGTTCATCGACCAGTGCTTCCAGATCGCTTACTTGAGGGATAAACTCGTTTTCAAACAGGCAAGGATAGAATTTTGATTCGCCGCCTGCAATGGACACGTCTGGACCATACAGTGGAAAGTATGGCTCGGGTAAAAGCACATTGTCACCGGGATTGACGAGGGTAAGGAACAGGTTCAGCAAGGCATTGGTACCGGACATGGTGATGCACACATTGGCTTCATCCAAACCTGATTGATAGGCGTCCCAAGATTCCGCTATTTTCGCGCGGAGCGCCGGCAAACCCGCCGTGGTCGTGTACTTGTTTTTCCCGTCCAACATTGCTTGATGAAAAGCCTCGATTGCAATGGCTGGAGGTTGGAAGTCTGGTTCGCCCAAACCAAAGGAAATGACATCATCGCCGGCCAAGTCGAACATTTTGCGAACGCCAGTTGGTTGTATTCCCAACGCTCGGTCGCTGAAGTCGCCCATGCATTCCCGTTTCGTTGTTGGCTTTTGAAGGCGAGGGTGGATGACCTCGCTGTCAGTGATTTCTTTGGAGCCTTAATCGCCGCCGTCGAAATCCTTCAGGTCATCCTCGATCAGCACAGCATCAACCACGGAAGCGATATCTGCATCTGCAGCGAGCACAGCGTCGATTGAATCGTTGGCATCCATCGAGGTGATGGAGAGGGGGGGGTCGATTCGAGCGCCTCGTGCAACCCCAAGAAGGCAGAACAAAACCAAAACGCCGGCAAGAGCGACATACTGTGAGGTCGACCAACCGAAGCTTGCTCCGTCCATTGCCGCACCTGTGCCTTGTACGGTTGCAAACACTGGTAAGGATTGAACACCCTGATCGTTAAGGGCACGCACTTCGATGGTGTTGTTGCCTTTGGCCATGGCGTCGTGGTCGAGAGCGACGGTCCATGTGAAACGTTCAAGCGCACTGAGTTCGCCACTTGATTGGTTGAATGAAGTAGGTTGCCATGCCCCTTCACCAATTCGGAATTCAACAGCTTCAACCGAACCGGTTTGGCCCCATGCTTCACCAGAAAGGATGTGAAGCCCAGAGGTGTTGTCCATGGCTTCGCTGAGGATGTGAACCTGAGTGCCAACATCGACTTGGCCGGTGAGGCCGCTGTCATGAAGGTAAAACGACAATTCTGTGGCTGCTAAAGCATCGATCATGCCCCATCCGAAGTCTCGGTTCCAAAACGGATCGACATCAGGTTGACTTGGCTCGCCGCGTCGTTCTGCAGTGAGTTTGATAATTTCTTTGACTTCTGCTGGAGAGAGTTCCGGGTTTGCTTCAAGCATCAAGGCAATGATACCCGTTACAGCGGGGGCTGCATAAGAGGTTCCAGAGCCACGCCCTGTGTATCCGTTTTCTGATGCATCACCGCCGAGGAAGTTCACACATGTGCCTGATGTGACGCATCCTTCTGCTTGGATGATGTTCGTGCCCGGTGCTGAAATTTCTGGCTTGAGTTCATTGAGTGGGTTGCCATCGGCGTTGTCACGGCGAGGCCCACGCGAAGAGTACGAGGCAACGGTGTCGTCTTCTCTGTCAACGGTGTTGATGTCGTCGGTTGCACCAACCGTGATGGCCAAGTTGGAGGACCCCATTCCAGAAAGACCGTCGTTGTCAGGTCCATCGTTTCCAGCAGCGACGCTGACCACGATGCCCGCCTCCATGGCTTCATTGAGAATTCGACTGTGCATGTCTTCGCCGTCTGAGCCACCGCCTTCGTGGGAAGTGATGCCCCAGGAGAGGGAAATGATGTCAATGCCGTAGTTGCTTTCATTGGCGCCTTGCCAAGCCGTGTCTTTGTTATCGATGATCCATTGAATGCCATTCATAGCAGATTCATAGAACTCTTGCTCGAGGACATAGTTCTCAAACGGTCCTGCGCCAGCATCGGTTCCAATGCGCACATCAACAAGGGCTGCATCGGGGGCTGAGCCGTAGAAACCAGTTTGTTCACCTGCTGCGTTGATGCCGGTGGCGGCTGCCATGCCCATGCAGGCCGTACCGTGTTGGTTGCCGTCATCGGGATCAAAGGTTCCATCCGTTTCCCGTCCAGGGTTGGTGAATACGCATGTAGGGTCGGTTGGATTGTAACAGACTGCATCGTAACCGGACACGAACTTCTCGCTCAGCCCGGGGTGTTCATTGTCGACACCAGTGTCAACCATGGCGATGTTGATCCCAGCACCGCTGACACCCAAATCCCAAGCACCCATCGGATAGACAGAGGAGTTGCTTGCTTTGACCGCAGGCGTTTGAACGTCGCCATAAAACACAACGCTACCATAGTGTTCCACCATCACGACATCCGTAAGGCCAGCCAGAGTTGGGGCGAGAGCCACTTCAATCTGGCCCAACAACACAGCGTTGACGGATTCGATCACGTCGTTCACCGTAAGGTTGAGCGCTTGAAGGTCTGAAAGGTGGAGGTCGGTGACGGGTACACCGTAAGAAAGACCGATGCCGGTCGTACCCTGAATCAATTCAAGGCTGTCATGGATTCCATTTCGATTGTCATCCAAAACGGTGCGCTCCCACCAAGCCATTGTGTCTCCAACCCAAGCAGGTGTAGTCTGTGCGGGTGTTTCAAATGAGGCATCGACAGGCATCCAAACCAGTCCTGCTTGATCCATAGCCATCCATTCTGAACGGTTTTGGTCGGCATGAATGGTCAACGAACCCGTCACGGGGGCCATCAACAAAGCGAACATAATGAGTGCAGTGATGCGGCGCATGTGGGTTCCTCTGTCCAATGGGTGGCGCCTATGCATCATCAAGATATGGTATGACTGATATGTCGTTAAAGACCATGCTGAGCGCTCTTTGTCTGTTGAAAGGTGGGGGCAGAGGGATTTGAACCCCCCCCAGCTGGTTTGGAGCCAGCGATACTACCAAGCTATACTATACCCCCAGTGGGTAATTCACTGTCAAGATCAGTTCTTGGCAGCCTTACGAGCACGCTTTCGTCGGCGCAACTTCTTCTTGCGCCACTTCCACCGTTGATTCCCGGTTTTCTTCCAAGCACGTGAGCCTCGCTTCATGGTGAACGAGCCTCCGACCGTCCCTCCATATATGAGAGCATCGGGTTGAACAACTGATGATGCAGTGGCCAATTCCCTCGGATTGCCAATGAGGGGTGCCATGTCGACATCCGTTATTTACCAACCCTGAGGCACAAACTGGGCCACATACCGTAGTGAAAGAGTAGATATAGTCGAGTACCCGAATTTAAATCATGCAAAAAATCAGCGACGACGGCAAATGGCTATGGAACGGAACCGAATGGATCCCAAACGAAGAACCACAAGCACCGGTTGCTGCAGCACCCATGCCAGTCCCAGCAATGACCATACCTGCTGCGGCCAGCCCTGGTGCTTCAGCGCCGATGGAACCCATGGCACAGAATCACATGAGCGCCGGTGGCGTTTGGGCAATCCAAACAGCTGACCACGGTCTTTTCTTCACCAAACTTATCGCCTTTTTCATCAAAGCGTTTACGATTGGTTTTGCAATGCCATGGGGTGCGTGCATGGTCATCAACAAATGGTGCAACAATGTTCGCATTGATGGACGTGCCATTAAATTCACAGGCACCCCAATGGGTCTGTTTGGAATCTGGATGAAAGTCTGTGCTCTTAGCATTGTTACCCTTACATTGTACTATTGGATTGCTGGGAAGAAGCAAGTTGCAAAGTACATCGATGGCCACCTCGAATGGGCTTGAAGTTGGTGACTTTGATGAACAGAATGATACCGTTTGCGCTCGCCATTTTATGTTCTTTTAGCAGCTTAGCAGGGTGCATCGAACCTGAGATGGAGATGATGCCAGAAGAAATTGAACTCTGCAGTGAAGGCAACAACCCCGAATGGCATGTTGGTTGTCAGTTCCCAAGTTTCGAGTTTGAAGATCAGAACGGAACTCAATGGAACGAATCGTCTGCGAATGGGACGGGCCGCTGGGTCGCGTATTTTTCGGCCTCCTGGTGCACGCATTGCAAGCCAACAGTCGATGCTCTTGATCAATCCATTATGCCGAACCATTTGCTCATTTTTAACAAGCAAGCGGGCAATGACAGTTCGAACATGACAGAATGGCATCAAATGATTGAAGGTGAACTCAATCGCTCGGTCGACCGACCGTTCTTGCACAGCCCACTGTTGTCACAAAACCTGTCGGTTGCTTCGATTCCTCATGTGTTGTTGATCGAGAACAACACCATTCTCTCTGCTCGAATCGGTTTGTGGGACAGCGCCCATGAAATGAGCATGTGGTTCAACGCTACTGCCCCAACAACGGGATACACTCAAGCCATGGGCTCAGACATGTCTGATAGGGACATGGAATGACCCACCACTGGTGTTCTTTCTGGTATTCAAATTTCAAATTCGGATTTCCAAACATACATGACTTGCCAGTCCTACGGATCTTAGCACCTGCATCCGATCAAGGCAGAGTGGGTTGAATCAGGTGTTCGATGCACGAGAGGATTTGGTTATTCTCATCCTCCATGCGCACTGCAAACCGCACGAATTTTGAGTCGATGGTCACGCCCATGTTTTCCGCATCCCTCACATATACACCCCGTTCACGGCACGATTGAACAAATGCTCCTGAGGAAACTGAGAGGTTTGTTGGCAGTTCAGTGAGGATATAATTTGCGACACCTGGATAGACTTTGAAGCCTAAAGAAGCCAGTGATTGAGACAAATGAGTTCGATTCCGATGAATAATCTCGTATTGCGCTGCATAATATTCTGGTTGATCGAGTGCCGTAATCGCTGCTAATTGCGCAGGAAGACTCACGGCCCATGGTGGTATGAAACGACGCAGGAATGGGGCTTGTGACGTCACGGCGTACGCCACCCGCAGCCCTGATAATGCGTAGCATTTACTCATGCTCTTACAGATGATCAGTTCTTCAATTTGGCTCGTAAGGTCTTCAAGAGAGTCACCGTCTTGGAGGTATTCGATGTATGTCTCGTCAATCCAGATGGTCTTGCATTGGGACTCGCCTTCCACGATCTCGCGAACGATGCCCCTCATTTCATGAGAATAAACTCCAGTTGGACTGTTTGGATTGACAAAGATCACAGCATCGTGTTTTCTTGATTCTGCAATCAGGCCTGCTCGGTCAATTTCAAAACCATCCTCGGGGTACAAGGGGAAGTGAGTGACGTTGCATCCGATCACGTGGGAGAGGATGTGTAAGTATTCACCATACATTGGCGATAAAATCAGAACATTCGAATGTTCCTGGACTAATTTTGGCAAAAGGGAAAACATCAGAGAGGAGGACCCTGAAGAAACCAGCACGTGATCAGAGGGTACGTGACGCACGCTTGATATTTTTTCAATCAATTCTTGGCATTGGGTCGGTGGTGATTCTTGACAACATGATTCTATGTTCTGTGAAATGACCTCGATCACTTCAGGACATGGCGGGAATGGACTGTCGAGAACATCAGCAACGACGAGTTTGTTTCTAAGATGAAAATCAAACCCTGATGCATCCCATGATGCGCCTCCATGGTAACATGGATCATCTTCTTCGATGTGATCCTCAACCTCCATGGCATCGACAAGGTTTTCAGTGTAGGCAAGAGCTTCGGCAATTGATAGATGCATTGGATGGAAAATGACTTCTCCTGCAGTCACGTGATGCTTTTCAAGAACCGTCATTCCAAATTTCTTGTACATTTGCAGCACATCGGTGTGACCCATTGCGATCAGGTCAGTCGCTCCCTCGGTGATGGAAAAACGAAGGGCTGCCTGCATGAGGGTGAAAGCGTGACCTTTGCCTCTGAATTCCTCTTTGATTGTCAGCGCTCTTATTTCAAATGTTTTTGAGTCATCACACGTCGACAACTGTAACAATTCATTCATCACCTCCTCTGAATAATACGTGGCCAGGCGAAACCCTTCAGCCCGTTCAGGAGCATTGATGCTGACGTAACCAACAAGAGAATCATCCGAGAGTAAAGCAATAAAATACTGCCCTGGATCTTCTAGTTGACCACTGTGGTCGACACCATATTGGTTGAGCTCAACTGAATAGACCTCATGGCGAAGTGTGGATATTTCGGCCCATATGGTTGCAAAGGAGCCTTTTTCATCTTGCAAGTTCAGGTTGGGACGACCAAATTGTACGAGCCGTGGCATGTTTGGTGCATTCCCCTTCGGTTCTTCAATGATGGCTTTTCAGCCAAGAGCATAAAGACTGAAATCCTCTCATTTGGGTTGTCCTTGGGTCCTCAATTCCATCGAAATCGACCCGATTCCTTAAATGAAACGCCGGATTAAGGAAGTCCATGGACCTATCACCGACGGATTACGACTTTGGAAAAAAATCGAATTACGCCTTCGCAACAACCATCACTTGCGCCAACGATGAAGCACGTAAAATGTTCATCGAAGGTTTCGGCCACATGCTCAACTACAACCACGAACAAGCAATCGCATGCTTCAGCAAGTGCGCTGAACTTGACCCAACGTGTGCCATGGCATGGTGGGGGATTGCATACTGTGTGTCTTCCAACTACAACTGGAGCCCGGGACTGGGATCTGGCCACGACTCAATTCAGACTGCCGTTTCACTCAAAGATGGCTGCACTGAACTTGAACAAGACCTCATTGATGCACTGGCAACACGCCACTCCGCAGCAGCACGCGACGCAGCAGACCCCTCAGTCCTCAACATGGGCAACGACCCAGAATTGAACGTTGCATTCGCTAAAGCAATGGAACCCCTTTACAGAAAGTACAGCGGCAACTTGGATGTCGCCGCAATCTACGTCGAGGGGCTCATGAACTTGAAAGCTTGGCAACTCTGGGACAAGAATGTTGCTACAGGTGAAATCACCCCTGCTGACGACAACACCTTGCTGTTGGTCAAGATCATGGAAGATGCATTCGAGAACGTCGAAGGTGCAAAGCAACACGTTGCATTGTGCCACTTGTACTGCCACGCTTTGGAATTGTCACCCTTCCCTGAACGAGCCCTACCAGCAGCTGATGTGCTCCGCACCGTCATGCCAGGTATGGGCCACCTTGTGCACATGCCATCTCACATCGATGCTTGGGTCGGGCAATGGAAAGAGGCAATTGAGTGCAACATCGCAGCGGTTGAAGCCGACGACAAGTACGTCGAACTCACCGGCAATGATTCTCAATTCTACAAGTTCTACCGAATGCACAACCATCACTTCGTCGTGTGGTGCGCTATGTTCGAAGGGCAATACGAAACTGCGCTCAAGTACGCTCGCAAGGCGGTCGATACACTGCCCGCAGGCGACGAAAACTCCGGTGTACAATTCATGCTCGCCGGCATCATCCCAATGGGTGCAATCTTCTTGGAATCCTACGTCACCATGCCATGGCACGTGATGATCCGATTCGGCAAGTGGGACGAAATCATTGCTGAACCAATGTACAGCGACAAGGATGTGTTCCCCTCCACCATCGCAACCCAACACTACGCTCGAGGTGTGGCTTACGCCTCCAAGGGCATGGTTGCTGAGGCAGAAGCAGAACAGGTCCTCTTTGATGAGGCACTCAAGAACCCAGCGCTTGCTGGCCGTGTGCTTCACAACAACCTGATGTACCAAGATCCAAGCGACGGTCCATGTATTCTCTTGGTCAACGCAGCAGTCTTGGCTGGTGAAATCGAATACCGCAAGCAATTCTTGGCCAAGGCCCGTGGTGAAGCATCTGACTTCACCGTAGCCTTTGACCACCTGCGCCGTGGTGTCGACCTCTCCCTCAACCTTGCCTACAACGAACCTTGGGGCCAGATGCAACCTGTGCGTCACATCCTTGGAGCACTTCTCCACGAACAAGGCGAAATCGAAGAAGCAGAAGCCGTTTACAGAGCTGACATCAAACTCTGGAAGGACAACATGTGGGGCCTCCTCGGTCTCAAACTGTGCCTCGAAGCACGAGGCGACGCTCCTGAAGAACTCGCTCAAGTCACCGCTCTGTTCAACGAACGCAGTTCTCGAGCTGATATCGTACCTGCAAAGACCTGCTTCTGTGCTCAAGACAGCATCGAGAAAAGTTGCTGCGACTGAGCATTGTGCAATCTTAACCAGATCGCACCCTTTGGGGGTAGAAGGCGGACGTACCAGGATTCGAACCCGGGTTTTCGGCTTAGAAGGCCAAAGTGATATCCAACTACACTATACGTCCTTGTTTCGATGGCAGGGCCAACCCTTGATGAAGGTTCAGCAAGAGGATGCCCCTCAAAGTGGTCTTGCACACTTGTGACAACGTGTTGGTCGTCGAACAGTCGTTCGCTTCCATTCATAGCCACATGATTTGCAGGTCCAATGCTGTTTTTTGGCATCACCAAGCACGCCGTCTCTCATCCGTTGAAGCAACGGTGATTCCTTGAACGAGGGGGCGGGGGCTACAGAATGGGTGAGGGCGTCGTGGTCTGCAGAATGGGCTGTGAGCCCGGCAGCATGAAGAAATTCATGGACAAGGGTGTGCGCATACATCCGTTCATCTTCTAAGAGAATTGGATGCAAACCAATCGTGACTTCACCCGGATCGAGGCGAAGACGACGACGACGAGCCAGTTCATTCGGCCCCTCCTCAAAGCGAGTCATACCGAGACGCTTTTCTTCACCTTCGAGCCAAATCACAGTGATTCTATCCTCGATCCACGGGCGAAACACAGCCTTAGTGGTTCCAGAAAGGGCAGCAATAGCAGCCTGAAACAAGCCATCAGGGACATGGGGTGCATGATTTGGAATTGGTATCTCAGCGAGTGAAAGACGCTTCTCTCCCTCACCGCTCATACCTTGCCCACTCGCACTCGGTTGATGAAATAAACGAATGAGGTCCGAACCTCAATGCATGAATCGAGCCCGAATTCTGTCGTCCTCTTCCCAGGGCTCACAACGGTTGAGGCTGCGTATCTCAAGCGTTTGTAAATCGAGAGCAGTTAGGACGGCTGGATGATCACTGATGTGAAAGACACAGGTGTCCATTCCAATCGAGGCTGAACGCCCATCTTCAAGTTCCACATCCGCAAACCATACTTCGCCCCATCGATCTTCAGAACGGGGATAGAGGGTCATCGTCGGAGTGTGACCAAACACAACGGTTCGTTCGGAATCAATTGGGTGCGTATTTCGGTAAAATGCACTTCGAATCCACAGCAGATCCTTTTCCGTTTGTTCTTCTGTTCCGCAGTCAGGGTTGTAACCTGCATGGACAAGGCGCCATCGATCCAAAACGATGTGGGCTGGTAACTCCGTCACCCAATCAATATCTTCTTTCATCATCCATTGGAGAGCGCCCCCCTGTGCATCTTCTGGAAAGGCTCGGAAGTAAGAAGCAACGGTTTCTCGACCGCCATTATGGTACCATGCGATAGCATCTTGATCGGGATGATCGATTTTTTCCATCGTAAAGTTTGCAGCCATCATGCCTTCATGGTTTCCCTTCACACAGAAAATTCGATGATCTTCTCGCGCACACCGAATCACGTCAAAACTGTCTGGGCCGCGGTCGATGAGGTCGCCTAACAACACCACGCGGTCCTCCGATGATAGGTTGAGTGTTTCGATCATTTGCCGGAGGGTTACAGAGAAACCGTGAACATCGCCAATCACCCAAACTTTGTGCCCTCTGTCGAGGGTACTTTGAAGCTCTTTTTCGATTGCAGAATCTCGTAACGCTCTCATCATAATAAAATGGATTGACACTACTTAAACCAACAAAATGAATCAAAAAAGGCGTGAACAGGGCGACGACTCACACACGAGCCATCCTAAGCGTTGAACAATCCTTATGATGGGAGGGCAGGTCGCAGGATTGCGAAAGCACCCATTTGGGCGTGTAGATCAGTTGGAAGATCGCTACCTTGGCATGGTAGAGGCCCCGAGTTCAAATCTCGGCACGTCCACCACCTTCGATATGAAGAGGCTATTTGCATCATTCTGATTCTTTGTGTCATCGTCTTAAAGGTCCGTAGGCAGGTAGTGTAGAACTTACACTTGATTGG
>Ga0115003_10000296_pt1 | contig 42676 bp, 39 predicted proteins | sample ArcticOcean_MG_C_7_FD_88736 | JGI IMG/M metagenome (GOLD analysis project Ga0115003, IMG submission 88736) | Marine microbial communities from western Arctic Ocean - ArcticOcean_MG_CB11_88 | ecosystem: Environmental > Aquatic > Marine > Oceanic | place: Arctic Ocean: Canada Basin | collected...
GCCCGGTGCGGTGTGGACTCGTTGGCGCAGGCGTGGCATGCGATGGCTGGCACGGATGAGGCGTTCGCGCAGCAAGTCGAAGTCAGGCGTACGGTCGAGGATCGTCACCGACGCGAACGTCGACGAGAGATGTGGGTCTTTCTCCAGCCGCCACATCAGGCCCTCAGCGTCGCTCATCTTGTTGTCGTACGCGATGTCGCTCATTACCACTCAGGATATGCGAGCAAACGCAGCGGTCTGCCCGAGCAATGAGCGCCAAGCCCACTGGGTGCTCTCGGGCCTCATCGCGCTGCTGTCAGGCGAGCAGGAGGCGTCGTGCGATGCGGCGGCCGACGAGGCCGAGAATGCGGCCAACGACGAGGCCGCCGACGACGTCAGAGGCGTGATGTATCCGCACATAGGCGCGGCTGGTGCCGACAATGCCGGCAAGGGTGAACCACACCGTGCCGGTCCGCTTGCTGTCCCATCCGGTCAGCATCGTGGCGGCGAAGGCAGCGGCGCTCGCATGCCCAGACGGAAACGACGAAGTCATCGGCTTGCGAACCTTTAACCGGTCGTCGCCATCGGTGGTGGGGCGAGTGCGCTTGAACAGGCGTTTGACACCTTGGTTGACAATGAGGCTCTCTGCGCCGATCAGAACGGCAAGCACGATGACTTGGTCTCGGCGGCCCTTGACGAGGCCCCGGGTGATACTGATTACATGCCAGATGAGGCTGAACTCACCGACATGGCTGGCGGTGGTAAAGACCCTGTCGGCGACTGGGTGACCGCGAACTTGCTCGAGGAGTTTGTCGGCGCGTCGATCGAATGCGTCAACGGTAGGGCCGAACGCTCCTTGGCCGGGAACGTCGCCGAGCGGTGGGTCGGCAATCGATTCCGGCGCTGCGTCTGTTACCGCCATCAGGATTCGAGGCTGACTGGGATCGGCGCAAGTAACGCTTCGTAGGCGGCTCTGGCCTCGGTCTCGGCCAGAGCGGGGTCGCCGTTAAATTCGGGGCACCACTGTTGGAATGAGCACCAGTTGCAGAGGTTGCTTTGGTTGGGTCGGAAATCGCCGGTGGTGCACGCACGTTCGACTGCAGCCCACACCGCCTTCGTTCGAGTCGTGATGAACCTGACCGATTGTGCGGACGGGGTGGTTTCAATCGTCTCGCCAGTTTTGAGGTACATCAGGCGAATCTTCGACGGAACCACGCCGAAGACCTGTTCGCAGAGGAATGCGTAGAAGTGCACCCCGGCGAGGCTTTTCTGTTCGTACCGACCCGACGGCGCTCGGCCAGTTTTGTAGTCGGTGACGACCAGCCCGCCGTGCTCGTCGAGTTCGAGTCGGTCAATGATGCCGCGGAGCTGCAGATTGCCCACGTCGGCGGTCATCCAGAGTTCGAGGCCGATCTCGCGGACCGTGCGCGGGTCTTCCATGCCGAAGTACTTTTCGATCAATGATTCGCACTCGCGACGGAACGATGTGGCACCTGCCTCGTCGAGCCGGAGGCCCACGTAGTCGGGATGTGTCGCGTACTCGTCGAGCGCCGTAGCCAGGTCAATGGCGAGGGAGTCGGGCGTGCGATCGGCACCTGAGCGAACAAACAGCAACTCGAGAGCCCGGTGCACGACGGTGCCTTTGGTGGTGGCGACGCCGGGCGGTTCGGGAAGCTTCTGGATGCTCGAGAAACGGAATTGCATCGGGCACGATGTGAACGACGAAACCCGCGACGGCGAGAGCGTCATCGGCACCGGGTAGGCCGGCTCGACGGCAGCTTCTGACATGTGTCTCACCCTACAGATCCGCTGTCGCAGCCGGATCGCAGTCAGCTGAGGGTGTCGCGAAGTAGGTCGGCAATGACGTCGGGTGTGATGAAGGGCGTGAGGTGGTTGCCCGCAGTCAGTTCGATGTAGGAGCCGTTCGGGAGGCGCTCGGCGACGCTGGCCGCGATCCCCGCGGGTGACCGTTCCTCATCAACCTTGCCCGATACGACGATGACCCTGGCCTCAACTTCGGGGAGGAGGTCCCAGAAGCCATGGGTGCCACCGGTTTCGAATGTCCGCGCTTCGTGTTCGGGAGCACAGCGCAACTCGACACCAGCCCCAGCACCGATCGGGGTAAAGCCCTGCTCGACGTATGCGCGAAGAATGTCGGCGTCGAAGAACTGCATCGGTGGTTTCGATGCGTACCGCTCGATCGCCGCCTCGTACGAGTCGAACGTTGCGCGGCGATTTCGGGCGGCGGCAATCATGGGAGTGGGCTCACCCTGGGGACCAACGTCGGGAGCGGGGAAAATTATCGGCTCGAACACGACCAGTGTCTCGAACAGGCCGGGGCTGGCGTGGGCAGCCATCACGAGCGAGGCGCCTCCCATCGAGTGGCCGAATGCGACAAGGCCCCCGTCCGGCGCGATTGCTTCGGCTGCGACGCGAGCGTCATCGCCGTACTTGGACCAGTTGACCTGCCAGTCGTCGGGTCGCGCGGTCATGCCATGACCGCGGTGGTCGAGGCCGAAGGATGTGAAGTCGTTGCTCAGGCGGCGGGCGATCGGCTCGTAGCAGTGGGCGTGGAAGCCGGTTGCGTGGGACCAGAGGAGTTTCCGGCCGGTGCCGCCGAACTCGTGAACCGCTACCTGAATACCGTCTGATGATTCGATCCGCACGACGCCATCATCGTTCGCCCAGGCGGCCGGGGGCCAATCGTGATCGCCGTTGTGGCGCTCGGGTCAGTTCTCGTTCTTGCGCTTGCGAGCGCGCCGCCACCAGGCGAGGAAGAGTCGATCAAGCAATACGCCGAGGCCGATCGAAATGGCGATGGCGACCCATGTTCGACTGTTGAAATCGAAGAACAGGAACTCGATCGAAGTTCGCTCGCGGTTCTGCAAAATAAACACCGCAGTGATTGCCGCGACAAAAATCGTGAGCACCAAAAAAAGCCCTGGCCCGTTGCGTCCAGCGGCGCCAGGTTGGTCGTTGTACTGAAGATCGTTGTCGCGCACGTCAACAGCATGTCAGAAACAGATACCCAAACGCGCCGAAAGTGCGATGTAGGTGCGAGGGCAGGTGCGCGCCGACCCCGCGCCTTCGGTGAAAGGTTGGCCTACCGGGCGCTTACTTGAGGGCCTTGAGGAACATTGCCGTCTCTTCGGCGATTGCGGCGGGAACTTCGTAGCCGGTCTGGTCGGTGACGGTGTCCCAGTTGTCGCGCAAGCTCTCGGGCGTGAGCGAATCGGATGTGTAGCCCTGGCACTCGGCAATGAACACTTCGGCAACGCGGCCTCCGCCGACCGAGTACGTGCGACCAGTTGACTCGCAGGACTCATGGCTCAGGTAGGTGACAAGCGGCGAGACAAGCTCGGGTTGCAGCTTCTCGCCGAGCGAACCGAGAAGATCTTCGGTCATGCGGGTGTAGGCGAGCGGGGCAATCGCGTTCGCCTTGATGTTGAATTTTGCACCTTCGACGGCGAGGACGTTGGTGAAGCCCACGAGGCCCATCTTTGCGGCGCCGTAGTTGGCCTGTCCGAAGTTGCCAAAGATGCCGGCAGCCGACGATGTGGACACGATGCGGCCATACCCCTGTTCGCGCATCAGCTTCCAGGCCGGGCCAGTGACGTTGAACGCCCCGCGGAGGTGGACGTCGAGAACGGGGTCGACGAGGTCGGGGGTCATGTTATGGAACGATTTGTCGCGAAGGATGCCGGCATTGTTGATGACGATGTCGACTTTGCCGTAGGCGTCGACGGCGGACTTGACGATCGATTCGCCGCCCTCGGGCGTGGCGACCGAATCGGTGTTGGCAACGGCGTCGCCGCCGGCTGCGGTGATCTCGTCGACAACCAGTTGCGCTGCGCCCTTGTCGCTGCCCGAACCATCGACAGAACCGCCAAGGTCGTTCACCACGATGAGAGCGCCACGAGCCGCCATCATCAGTGCATGTTGCCTACCCAGGCCACCACCGGCGCCGGTAATGATCGCTACTTTGCCGTCGAATCCAAGATCAGTCATAGAGATTTACATTACCCACGGGTAACCGAGGTCGACCAACCTTGTGCCATGTGGCGGCCCGTGGTCGGCCTCGCTTGGGCTCGCAAGAGAGATTTCCTACTTGTTGATCTGTACGGCGATCCGAACGGGGTTGTCGGCGCTGACGACGAGGCGTTCGCCGTCGACACGGAGCGGGACGCCGAGCCCGTCGGCCAGGGTGAGTGTGCAACCGTCGTGATCGAGGTCGACGCGGACCTTTGAGCCGTGTCGCGTCAGGTGAAAAGTGATGCTGTCCCACGCTGCTGGCAGACGAGGGGTGAACTCGATGAAGTCGCCGCGTTCGACCAACCCGGCGAAGCCGTACACGATGCCGGCCCACACGCCGCCGGCCGATGCGATGTGTACGCCGTCAGCGGTGTTGTTGTGGGAGTCGTGGAGGTCGAGGTACAAGGCCTGCTGGAAGTAGTCGACAGCGAGCTCTTCGTAGCCAACGTTGGCCGCGACGATCGCCTGAACGCACGCTGACAGCGACGAGTCTCCTGTGGTAATCGGGTCGTAGTAGTCGAAGTTTCGTCGCTTCTGGTCTTCTGAGAATTGCTCGCCGCGCAGGAACATCGCGAGGACAACGTCGGCCTGTTTGAGCACCCGGTGTCGATAGATCACCAGCGGGTGGAAGTTCAAAAGCAGCGGGTACTTGTCGGGTGGTGTGCCCTCCCAATCCCACGGCTCGAGGTCGAGGAACTCGGAGTCTTGCGGATGGATCTCCAGTTCTTCGTCGAATGGGATGTGCATCGCGTCGGCAGCTGCATCCCACGTATCGAGTTCGCCGAGGTCGAGCTCGGTCGAGCGCTGCACGTGTTCGAACATTTCGGGGTTCCACTCGGCGAGGAAACGCACGGTGCGCGCTGCGTAGCGGAGATTGAAACGCGCCATGACGTTCGTGTACGTGTTGTCGTTGACGACGGTCGTGTACTCGTCGGGGCCGGTCACCCGGTGGATATGAAAGCTGCCCGATCCGTTGGTGTTGTAGAAGCCAAGATCGGCCCACATCCGCGCGGTCTCGATGAGAATCTCGGCGCCCTCATGTGCGAGGAACTCGATGTCGCCCGTTGCGTCGAGGTAGCGGCGAAGCGCAAAGACCACCGCTGCGTTGATGTGATATTGCGCTGTGCCAGCGGCGTAGTAGGCCGACGCTTCTTCGCCGTTGATGGTGCGCCACGGGTAGAGCGCGCCGTTCTCGCTGAGCATCTTGGCCCGCGCTCGCGCGGTGTCGAGCATCTGCCACCGAAAGCGAAGGACCTTGCGGGCGGCCTGTGGGTTGGTGTAGGCGAGGAATGGTGCGACGTATACCTCGGTGTCCCAGAAGTAGTGCCCGTCGTAACCGCCGGCAGTGACAGCCTTCGCGGCGATGCCCTGCTCGTGTGTCCGTGCAGAAGCCTGGGCGAGTTGGAACAGGTTCCACCGCAGCGCCTGCTGCGCTCGATCGTCGCCACGCAGCTCTATGTCTGACGCAGCCCAGAAATCGGCGAGCCACGACTGCTGTTCGGAACGCAACTGGTCGAGACCGTCGTCGGCTGCGCGCTGCAGGGTCCGTCGACAACGGTCAGCAAGCTCTTCCGCCGGGACACCAGTGGAGGAGTGGTACGACGCAAACTTGGTGATTCGGATTGTGTCGCCCGGCTGCGCCTCGACGGTGAACACGGTCTTGGCGAGGTCGTCTTCGGTGCTGTACTCGATGTCGACAGCGCCTGTGGTCTCAACGACGTGTTGCATGCCGACGGCTAACGTCATGTCGCTGTTGACGCAGCGGTAGCCAAGGACGGTGTTGTCGCCGTCGTGCTCGCTCAACATGGGCTCGAGTACTCGATCGGCAAACTGGCTGGCCTGACGCGGATCGGTAGTGCCGTCGCCTTCGCCGAGCGCTGCGTTCGGAACGTGGTATTCGTCCTCGCCGTCTTGCCTGTTCATTAACTGCGAGGAGAGGACAATGGGTGCGGCGTCGTCGAGCAGCGTGACCTCGAACGTCATCGCTGCGACGTGGCGGTGTTCGAAGCTCACGAGGCGCGTGGAAGCGACGCGGACCCGCTTGCCGCCGGGCGTCCGCCAAACGAAGCCACGGGTCAACTCGCCGGTACGAAAGTCGAGTGTTCGCTCGTAGTCGATGAGTTCGGCACTTTCGAGCAGGAGCGGCTCGTCGTCCACGTACAGCTTCATCAGCTTGGCATCGGGAGCGTTGACGATCGTCTGACCAGTCGTCGCGAACCCGTATGCGTTCTCGGCGTGTTTGATCTGCCAGGTCTCGTGGAACCCGTTGACGTAGGTGCCGTGGGAGTGAGCGTTGCGACCCTCTTCTGGGTTGGCGCGCATGCCGATGTAGCCGTTGCCGACGGCGAACAGCGTCTCGGTGTGGCCGAGGTCGTCATCGCAGTATTCGAGTTCGGTCAGCCGCCACGGATCGACGGGAAATCGATATTCGGGAAGGGGAGTTGGGTTGGCCATGTCAGTTCAGTAGTTCAGTAGTTCGTCGAGGTCGGCAACAACGAATGTCGCGCCGTGGTCGAGTAGCGCCTGCGGGCCGGCGCCTCGGTCGACTCCAATAACCACCGCAAAGTTGCCGGCAGCGCCTGCAGCGACACCGGAGGCGGCATCTTCCACGACCACAGTTCGTGCCGGGTCGACGCCCAGTTGTTCGGCGCCGAGTAGGTAGCCATCGGGAGCTGGCTTTCCAGCGAGCCCCTGATCGGTGGCGACAATGCCATCGATCACGATGTGAAATCGGTCGCTGAGTCCAGCAGCTTCGAGGACCGGAACGGCATTTTTTGAAGATGACACGATGGCGTCGGGGATCGATGCGTTGATCAGCAGTTTGAGCGTGGCCGCCGAACCCGGATACGCGGCGATGCCGTCACGTGCGAGTACCTCGTTGAAGAGTGCATTCTTGCGGTTACCCATAGCGCAAACCGTGCTGTCGCCGGGAGCGTCAGATGGGTCGCCGTCGGCGAGCGTGATGCCACGCGAGGCCAGGAACGACCGGACACCGTCGTAGCGCGGCTTGCCGTCGATGTATTCGAGGTAGTCAGCCTTGGTGTAGTCGTAGTCGGCGAACAGCTCGCCCCAGGCGTGTTCGTGGATCTCGGCGGTCGGAGTGATGACGCCATCGAGGTCGAAGAGCACTGCGTCGTAGTCGCTCCACCGGAAGGTTGCGGCCGTCGGTTGTTCCATCGCGTTGAGGCTACGCGACCGGTCAGAATTGTGTATCGGGTCAGGCCTGTTTGGCAACTGTTGAAGAGACGCCCGTGCCTTCTGCTCTTCCTGCGTTACTACTGGGCGGCGAGGTCGATCGCGCGTTGCTTGAGGGCGCGATAGTCGAGCTTTCCATTGTTGGCACGCCCGACCGTGTCGATTTCAAAGACAGCCTTCGGTGCCTTGTAGGCAGCGAGGTTGGCCTTGACGTGTTCGCGCAGCTCTTGTGATTCGACCGAAGCGCCCGGGTGAGTTTCGATGAGCGCAGTGATCGATTCGCCCCACTTCTCGTCTGGCAATCCCACGACTGCGGCGTCGGCAACGGCGCGATGCCGTTTGAGGCACTCTTCGACTTCTTCCGGGTACACCTTTTCGCCACCGGTGTTGATGCATTGGCTTCCGCGCCCAAGAAGGGCGACGGTGCCGTCGACTTCGACCGTGGCGTAGTCGCCCGGGATTGAATAGCGCTCGCCGCCGATGATCACAAAAGTTTCGGCCGACTTGACCTCGTCCTTGTAATAACCAATCGGGGTGCGGCCGCGCAGAGCCACCCGACCACGCTCACCCGAGCCCGGACCGACGTCGTTGCCGTCGTCGTTGATGACTCGCGTGTTGGGGCCAAGTTGGAACTGAGCAGTCTGACGGTTCGGGTCGCTGGCTGACTCGGAGGTCGTCGTGTTCGTCGCCATGCCGATTGCTTCGCTCGATCCGAGGGCGTCGACCATGATCAGCCGATCGTTGTGGCGGAGCAGGCCGTCTTTGGTCTCTTTCGACCACATCACGCCGGACGACACGATCACGCGGAGCGACGAGATGTCCCAACGATCGGGCTCGGCCTCAAGAGCTCTGAGGATCGGCTTGGCGAACGCATCGCCGACGATCGACGTTGAGTTGATCTCGTACTGTTCGACTGAATCGAGGAATTCCGCGGCATTGAAGCTGCGGCCCACGACGGTGGTGACACTGCCGCCGACCATCAGGTTGCTAATTGCATTGAATAAGCCGGTTCCATGCATAAGAGGCGCCCCCGGCAGGTTGCGCGGGCCGGACTTGGTAGCGCGCGCTTCAACAGCATCGAGGTCCTGCTCGGGCGGAAGTCGCATGCGATTGTTGGCGTCGAGTAGGCCGAACAAGTCGTCTTGGCGCCACATGACGCCCTTCGGCATACCCGTGGTGCCGCCGGTGTAGAGGAGCATCAGGTGGTCGCCCGAGCGACCCCATGGCCCCGACACGTTCTCGTCGGTTCCAGCAACGGCAGCGACCTCATACGGCATTGCCCAGTCGGGGCACGGGCCAGCGCCGTCGTCGACCCAAAGCCATGTCGTGATGCGCGGGACACGAGAACGGATTGCCTCGATCTGGTCGACAAACGTTCCGTGGAAGACCACGGTGGTGACGTCGCCGTTGTCCCACAGGTAAACGAGCTCGTCAGCGGCATACCGATAGTTAGTATTGACCGTGGCGCAGCCGGCCTTGAATGCAGCGAAGGTCGACTCGAGGTACTCAGGACAGTTGTAGAGGTACTGGGCAATCTTGTCCTGCTCCGCTGCTCCAGGCGCAGCGAGCAGGGCAGCCGCAACGCCATTGGCACGCCGGTTCATCTCAGTCCAGCTGATCTGGCGAGCGCCTTGCTGCTGGGCGAGTGCATCGCCGAGGCCTTCGGCGATTGTCTCCCAGACGTCGGCGAGATTCCATCCCGTCTCGGTGGGGTTTGAGTCGATTGTCGTCACGCCGAACGACGGTAGCCAACTAGCTCGGCGGTCCCTGCATTAGCCGGTCGTATGCCGCATTTGCAGGGGAATGTTCAGACATCGCACCCCACATTGATTCGATCCACCAGGTGGCTCCGGCGTCTTTGTATGCCCTCGGCGAATGCTCGGTGCCCTGGCCCTCGACGACGATGTCGAAGTCGTTGGCGGTGCTGGGGTGCGCAGCAATTTCGGCGCGCAGTGTCGCGACCTCGTCGAGCGTCGGTTGACGGACACCCATCTCGGTCGACGGGTCGATGACCTGCGGGATGATTCCGTCCCAGCTGAGTGCACGACGCATCGACTTCGGTCGGTCGAGGGCTCCAACGCACCAGATGGGGACGCGCGGTTGCTGGACGGTGTGGCCGATGGTTGGAAATTCAGTGGACTGCACCGTGTAGTGCGTGCCCGCGTACTCGAAGGGCTGGCCCTTCCAGAGGCCGCACATAACGTCAAGACACTCGTCCATCAGCTCGGATCGCACCTTGCGGTTGCACTCCTCGCCAAAGGTGTCGAATCCACTGTTGGTCGCTCCGAGGCCAACCGACAGGGTGACCCGACCGTCGGAAATGCGGTCGACGGTTGCCACTTGGCTCGCCAACTCCCATGGCCGACGGCGTGACGGCGGTGTGAGCATCGTGCCCAACCTGATCTTGGAGGTCCGGACAGCGGCGAGGCCGAGCGAGATCCACGCGTCGACACCCCAGACCGGTTCCCACACAAAGAGGCCGTCCCAACCGGCTTGTTCGGCGGCAGCCGCGAGATCTCCGACGTCGGTGGCGTCAGCCCACGGAATCACAAATCCAAACTTCACGAACTCGACGCTAGATCACATCAGGCTGGCGTGCCCGAAAAGCTGTTCTACGTCGAGCTTTTGGTGCGCATGCCAACCGAATTGTCGATGCAAATTGAGTGAAGCGGTTCGCGCTGGGTCCTACAGTGCAGCGATGGTCACGCTTGTTGATGCCGCACACGATCTCATTGAACTCATCGAGGCGCATGCCGATCTTGCGGAACGCAACCGGCGTTTGCCGGGCGAGACCGTCAAGGCGTTGACCGATGCGAATTTGATGCGGATGTGTGTCCCGGCGCAATACGGCGGCCCGGAGGCGGACCCGCTCACGCTTCTGGAAGCAATCGCCACACTCGCTTTCGCCGACGGCGCAGCCGGGTGGTGCGCGATGATCGCCTCTACCACGTCGTCGATGGCAGCGTTTCTGCCCTCGAGCGCCGCACAGCAGATCTATGGAGACCCGCAGGTGGTCACCGGCGGCGTCTTCGCGCCGAACGGCAAGGGTCGCGTTGCATCAGTTGATGGCATCGACGGATTGAGCGTTGACGGCCGTTGGGCCTGGGGAAGCGGAACGCAGCACTGCCAATGGGTGCTCGGTGGAACCCGGTGCGACGACGGAACATTCCGGCTGTGTTGGTTCCCGCAAAGCGACGTCACCCTCCACGACACCTGGCACACCTCTGGGATGCGCGGATCGGGTTCGCTCGACTTTTCGGTTGAAGCAGCGTTCGCTCCAGCCGAATTTACCATGCAGCCCGGCGTCACTCACCCAGCGGTCGACACGCCTCTCGCACGCTTCCCGAACTTCGCACTCCTCGCGGCGGCCGTGAGCGCGGTCGGCCTCGGTATCGCGCGGCGCGCGCTCGACGAAGTGATCGAAACAGCACAGGGAAAGAAGCCCCAGTACTCATCAAAGACGCTCGCTCAAAGTGGATACACACAGATTGAAGTCGCCCGCGCCGAAGCAAAGCTGCGGTCGGCACGCGCATTCCTGCATGACGAAGTCGGCACCGCATGGGCAACCGTTCTTGCCGGCGACGGCGCCACAATCGAGCAGCGCACCTGCATCCGGCTCGCCGCCACGAACGCGGCGGCCGTCGGCGCTGAAGTCACCGACACCGCCTTTACCTTGGCCGGCGGTACTGCTGTCTATGACACCAGCCTGCTCGGCCGGTGCCTGCGCGACGCCCACGTTGTTACCCAGCACATCCAGACCGCACCCAAGCTGAACGAGAAGATCGGCCAGCTTCTGCTCGGCCAGGACACCGATACTTCAATGTTCTGAGTGTGCAGCTGCGCTGCAGGGCCGACTCCGTCGGCCCTGCGACTGGCCTCGCAGATTCAGAAGTCTTCGGGCTGGCGCCTGAATTCGCGTCGTTCCTGCGCTGCTCCTGCCACTTGAGCAGTGCAAACTCGTCGTAGCGCTTGCCGAGGATCTGGTCGGCGTCGGCGAGGTCGCCCGCTTACTCGGAGATGACGCGGTCTGCAACGAAGCCTGGGTGAGCCGGATCGTTGATGACGGCGTTGATGACCGATCCGACGTCGTTGACGCCGGTCGCACCGAGCAACGTTTGTGATGTGCCGATGTGCCGATGTGCCGATGTGCCGGTGTGCCGTCTCGAAACGAATCTTGGACTGCGTTGTCGTCGAGCGGTCGTCCAGCCGGTGAGCACGACGGCAGCCGCCTGAACGTCGACCTCTGTGTGGTTTCGCTCGCCGAGGCCAAAGAGTTCGAGAAGTTCTCGTCCGGAGTTCTCGGTGGGCGCTTCGGCGGTGGACGTCCGACTGGCCGGTGTTTGTCCACCATGCCATTCACCATGCCATTCACCATGCCATTCACCATGCCGATAGCAAGGCGCCGGCAAAAAGGAGCAGGAGCCCGGTGGGAACGCAACGGCGCAGCTCGCGTACCTTCTCGTGCATGGAGACGATCTCGCTTGCGCGCACTGGCCATGTGGTAACCGCCACAATCAACAACCCGAACTCGCCGATGAATGCCGTCGACGAGCAGTTGCATCACGACTTCGGCGAGCTGTTCCGCATGCTCAAGATGGCCGACGACGAATTGCTCGTCGGGGCGAGGGTGATCGTGCTGACAGGATCGGGCCGGGCGTTTTCCGCCGGTGGCGACATGGCTTGGTTCCCTGAACTGCGGACGCCGGATCGATTGACACGTTTGCGGCGCGAAGGAAAACAGATCATCTGGGATCAGCTCGATGTGGAGATCCCAATCGTGTGCGGGTTGAACGGCCCAGCGGTCGGCCTCGGCGCTTCGATCGCGCTCATGTGTGATGTGATTGTGATGGCCGAGACGGCAGCGATCATCGACCCGCACGTCCAGGTCGGCCTCGTCGCCGGCGACGGCGGCGCGGCAATCTGGCCACTCCTGCTCGGCCCGATGGCGGCAAAGCGGCACCTGCTGCTCGGGGACCCACTCACCGCCGTCGAGGCACTGCGCCTCGGCGTCGCAGCCGAGATTTGCCCGGCCATCGATGTTGGGGCGGGTGCCCTCCGGTGGGCAGAGCGAATCGCAGCGCAGGCGCCACTCGCGGTGCAGGGCACAAAAATTGCTGTCAACCAGCAATTGAAGCAAGCGTTGCTGACGAGCTTCGATGTGTCGATGGCTCTAGAGATGCCGTGCTTCAACTCAGCTGACCACGCCGAGGCTGTGGCGGCTTTCGTCGAGAAGCGAACCCCCAAGTTCGAAGGCAAGTGAGGCGAACCCCAGAAGTCCTGTCTCACCGCTGCCGACGTCGTTAACGAGCGCTGTACCGAAGCATCGAGCGCTGAAGTCGCGCTGAAGTCGCGCTGGTAGTTGGGTCATTGATCTCGATGTGCCTATTGTCACGTCATGAGTGCCATCGCGAACGTCGCCGGAATCGTCCGAACACACGGTGTGGGGAGGCCCGAGCACACCGCCCTGATCGAAGGGCAACGGCGTCTGTCCTGGGCCGACGTGTATGAGCGTGCGCAACGAACTTCTCAGGCGCTCGCGTCGGTCGGCGTTGGTGCTGAAGACCGTGTGGCATTCCTCGATAAAAACGGCATCGAACACTTCGATGTGTTCTTTGGTGCGTCGCTCCTCAACGCCGTTGCAGTCGACGTCAACTGGCGCCTTGCTCCGCCGGAAGTTGCCTTCATCGTCAACGACGCGGAAGCCAAGGTGCTCGTTGCCGGGCTTGATTTCGTACCGATCCTCGATGCCATCAAGGATGAGCTGACGTCGACGACGAAGATTCTGGTCATCGGTGGGGTCGGTGAGGCCAATGGGGGCTACGACGACTTCGAAACATGGATCAACGGTTTTGATGCTCAAGACCCCGGCGTCGAAGCCGTCGGCGGCGACGTCGCATTCCAGCTGTACTCGTCGGGCACGACCGGCCGTCCCAAGGGCGTCATGCTCTCCAACGACAACTTCTTCAGCTTGCTCCCGATGGCCAAGGAGATCTGGGAGCTTTCCGGCGATGCGGTCAACCTCGCAGCGATGCCGCTCTTCCACATCGGTGGCGGAGGCTGGGCAACGGCAGGCATGTATGAGGGTTGCACGACGGTGATCCTGCGCGAGCTCGACCCGGCTGGTCTGATCGACCTGATTCAGAACGAGAAGGTCACCCACGGTTTCGTCGTGCCAGCAGTGCTGCAGTTCATGCTGATGATGCCGAACATGGAGGGTGCTGATTTCTCCAGCTTGAAGATCCTTGTCTACGGAGCGTCACCGATCAGCGAAGAAGTGCTGGCGGCCTGCGTCGAGAAGTTCAAGCCGTGCAAGTTCTGGCAGGCCTATGGGCTGACCGAAACGACGGGCGCAGTGTTCAACCTGCCCCCCGAAGACCACGACCCGAATGGGCCGAACAAGCATCGCCTCCGTTCGTGTGGTGTTGCCGGCCCAGGGGTCGAGGTGCGGATCGTCGGCGACGGCGGCGAAGACGTTGAGGTCGGTGAGGTCGGCGAGATCTGGGTGCGCACACCGCAGAACATGCTGGGTTACTGGAAGATGCCGGAAGAAACAGCCAAGGCGCTCACCGACGACGGCTGGTTCAAGTCAGGCGACGCCGGGTACCTCGACGCCGACGGCTATCTCTATATCCACGACCGCGTCAAAGACATGATTGTCTCGGGTGGCGAGAACGTGTACCCGGCAGAAGTCGAGAATGTGCTGATGAAGCACGAGGCCATTGCTGACGTCGCGGTCATCGGCGTGCCGCATGAGAAGTGGGGCGAAACTGGCAAGGCTGTCGTGGTCGCAGCCGAGGGTGCCACGGCCGACGACGCCACGGCTGCTTCGATCATCGCCTTCGCCAAAACACAGCTCGCCGGGTTCAAGTGCCCGACGACCGTCGACTGGGTGACCGAACTCCCACGCAACCCCACGGGCAAGATCTTAAAGAAAGACCTGCGCGAGCCGTATTGGGTTGGGCGTGAAAGGCGCGTGGGCTGATTCGGGTCGAATTGGGTGAAACCTCAGGCCAGATCAGGTCGTCGAGCGACGGTCGCGTTCTGCTGGGACCGCGATGTGACGCGGGGCGCATCGATCGTTCGGTTGTGAAACGTGGATAGCGTGGTCAATCGTGTCTTCTACCGAAACAACCCAGACGCTCGCAGACGGACTGTCTTTGCGAACTGACATCCGCAACCTCGCGATCGTCGCTCACGTCGATCATGGCAAGACCACGCTGGTCGACGCCATGCTCCAGCAGTCGGGTGCTTTCAGCGCTCACGAAGAAGTCGTCGAGCGGGTCATGGACTCGGGCGACCTCGAACGAGAAAAGGGCATTACGATTCTCGCCAAGAACACGTCCCTTGTCTGGGACGACAAAGCGAGCGGCGAGAAGATCACCCTCAACATCGTTGACACGCCCGGCCACGCCGACTTCGGTGGCGAAGTTGAGCGTGCGCTCACCATGGTCGACGGCATCGTGCTTCTTGTCGACTCCGCTGAGGGCCCGCTTCCGCAGACCCGCTTTGTGCTGCGTAAGGCGCTTGCTCGGAACCTGCCGGTGATCCTCGCCATCAACAAGATTGACCGAGCCGACGCGCGCACCGCCGAAGTTGTCGACGAGGTCTACGAGCTCTTCTTCGATCTCGATGCCCGTGAAGACCAGGTCGAGTTTCCAATCGTCTACTGCTCGGGCCGCGACGGCTGGGCAACGCTCGACCTCGACGAGGCGCAGGCCATTGTCAAGGGCGACGTGACCGGCAAAGACCTGACGGCGTTCGTCGATGTCATTCTGGAGAGCATTCCCGCACCGACCTACACCGAGGGTGCACCACTGCAGGCATGGGTCACCAACCTCGATTCCTCGCCGTACCTGGGACGCATGGCGTTGCTCCGCATTATGGAAGGCGAGATCAAGAAGGGTCAGCAGGTTGCCTGGTGCAAGGTTGACGGCACGATTGCCCGAGCCAAGATCTCCGAGTTGTTCCTCACAGAGCACCTCACTCGCGTGCCGGTTGAGTCAGCTCGCCAGGGCGACCTCGCAGCCATCGCCGGGATCGAAGACATCTTCATCGGCGAGACATTGGCCGACATCGATAATCCAATCGCATTGCCGCTGATCACCGTCGACGAGCCGGCACTGTCGATGACCATTGGCATCAACACCTCACCGCTCGCGGGCCGCGAGGGTAAGAAGCTCACTGCCCGCTTAGTCAAAGCCCGCCTCGACCAAGAACTCGTCGGCAACGTATCGATCCGCGTTCTCCCGACAGTGCGTCCCGACGCCTGGGAAGTTCAGGCCCGTGGCGAACTGCAGTTGGCGATCCTCGTCGAGCAGATGCGTCGCGAAGGTTTCGAGCTGACCGTTGGCAAGCCGATTGTGTTGACCAAAGAAGTCGACGGCAAGCTCCACGAGCCGGTCGAGCGTGTCACCATTGACGTTCCCGACGAGTACCTCGGCGCCGTCACGCAGTTGCTGGCCACCCGCAAGGGTCGAATGCAGAACATGGGCGGCAGCGGCTGGGTTCGCCTCGACTATCTCGTGCCGGCCCGAGGCCTCATTGGTTTCCGCACACAGTTCATGACTGAAACCCGCGGTACCGGCATCATCAGCCACATTTTCGAAGGCTACGAACTGTGGGCTGGCGAGATCCGTGCTCGTGCGCAGGGCGTGCTGGTCAGTGACCGTATGGGTCCCGTGACGAACTACGCCATGATTAACCTGCAGGATCGTTCGGCCATGATGGTCAAGGCTGGCGACGACGTCTATGAGGGCATGATCATTGGCGAGAACTCCCGCGCCGGCGACATGGACGTCAACATCTGCCGTGAGAAGAAGCAGACCAACGTGCGTGCGTCGTCGTCCGACGACACTGTCAAGGTCACGCCGCCAAAGCTGCTGTCGCTCGAAGGCGCACTCGAATTCATCAGCGTCGACGAATGTGTCGAAGTGACCCCGCAAAACATTCGAATCCGCAAGGTCGAGCTTGACCCCACGATTCGCGCCCGCCACACCAAGAAGGTCAACAACGAGCTGAAGGCCGAGGACGAAGCCCGTAAGGGCTGAGCGACCAAGCTCGGGCATACTTCCGCTCATGGTTGCCACGCTCGACCCCGCGCTCGCAGCGAAGATCGATGCACTCGACGCTGGCCTGCGCCAGCTCGGCAACACGGTCATCGCTTTCAGCGGCGGCGCCGATTCGGCGTTCCTGGCAGCTACTGCTCGGCGCGTACTCGGCGCTGAACGTGCCCACTGCGTCACGGCGGTGTCGCCGTCGTTGGCGGGCGACGAAGAACGAGACTGTCGGGCACTTGCCCAAGAGTGGGACCTGCGCTGGACGCCGGTCATTACCCACGAGATGGAACGAGCGGCCTACCGGCTGAACGACACCGACCGATGCTTCCACTGTAAAGCAGAGTTGATGGACGTTGTGGGGCCCATTGCGAAGGCAGATGGCGCAACCATCGTGCTCGGTGTAAACATCGACGACCTCGGCGATCATCGCCCAGGTCAACAGGCAGCTGAGCAGGCGGGGGCAGTCTTCCCGCTCGTCGACGCCGGTTTCACCAAGTCCGACGTACGCGCAGCTTCGGCATATCTCGGGTTACGCACGCACGACAAGCCTGCAGCGGCGTGCCTCGCCTCTCGGATTCCGTACGGCACCGAGGTGTCGGTCGGGATTCTCTCTCGAGTCGACCGCGCCGAGGCAGCGCTCCATCGGCTCGGATTCGCCCAAGTTCGCGTGCGCCACTATGACGACACGGCGCGCATCGAGGTCGAAGCCTCAGAGCTCGTCGGAGCCGTCGAGCGGCGTGTCGAAATCGTCGACGCCGTCAAGGGTGCTGGCTACAAGTACGTCACGCTCGACCTCGAAGGTTTCCGCAGCGGCAACCTCAACGGGTGACGCGCTCAGCAGCCGCCCCAATTCTGCCCCGTCTACTCTGGCTCGATTGTTCGAGCTCGAGGCCGTTCACGTATTGTCAGAGTTATGAAGCTCTCGATGCAAATCAGCTACTCCGGTGACTTCCATGCCGACGTCGTAAAGGTTCAGGAACTCGAAAAAGCTGGCCTCGACGTCGTCTGGGTACCCGAGGCGTACAGCTTCGACTCGGTGTCGCAGATGGGTTACCTCGCGGCCAAAACCGACACGATCGAAATCGGTGCTGGGATCCTGAACGTGTTTTCGCGTACGGCAACGTGCATGGGTCAGACCGCCGCTGGCCTCGATTTCGTGTCGAGCGGCCGGTTCATCCTCGGCCTTGGGGCCTCTGGACCGCAGGTCATCGAAGGCTTCCACGGCGTTCCGTATGAGAAGCCGATGCCGCGCATCCGCGACTACATCAACGTCTGCCGGATGGTCACCAAGCGTGAGAAGGTCGTGTACGAGGGTCCGACCGTCCAGGTCCCGCTGCCCGATGGGCAGGGAACGGGCCTCGGCAAGCCGCTGAAGCTCATCAACCACCCGGTGCGCGAGCACGTTCCGATCTTCTGGGCCAGCTTGATGGGCCTGTCGGTCACGGCAACTGCCGAGCACGCCGACGGCTGGCTCCCGATCTTTTTCGACCCAGAGAAGTTCCACAACGTCTGGGGCGAAGAACTCAAGAAGGGCACCGCCAAGCGTGACCCATCACTCGGTCCCGTTCAGATTTCCGCTGGCGGAATGGTCGCGATCGGCGAAGACCTCGTGGGCGATAAGGCCAATGCCGTCCTCGACATGGCCCGTCCAAGCGTGGCGTTGTACGTGGGTGGCATGGGCGCCCGTGACCAGAACTTCTACAACACAATCATGCAAAAGTACGGCTACGTCGACGAAGCCATTGCAATCCAGGACAACTACCTCGATGGCAGCAAAGACAAGGCTGCTTCGCTTGTGCCTGCCGAGATGCTCGCGAACACGAACCTCGTTGGCCCAGCCAGCTACGTGAAGGAACGCATCGCGGCCTACAAAGAGGCTGGGGTCACGCACCTGTCGGTCAACCCGGTCGGCGCCGATTCGACTGCCATGATCGAGCAGCTCAGAGAACTTATCGACTGACGGGAACCAACCCGGCCGCTGCGACGTCCAAAGACGATGCTCCAGCGCACACAACTCCAACGTCTGGTGGCCACGGTCGCCGGGCTGACGTTGATGATGGCCGCGTGCGGCAGCGACGACCCCGAAGTCGGTATCGGCGAGGGCGTAGCGGCCTCGACGCCGGTCTCGACCGACGAAACAGTTCTCACGACAACGGCACCGGCGAGCGGTGGATGGATCGACGGTGAACCGGAGTGGTCCGGCGGCGCGGGCGATCCGAAGCTTGCTGCCGAATCTGGCGTACTTGAAGATGCTTCCAGTACGCGTGCCGAGCCGGCGCCCTTTGAGGACCGGCCGATCGACCCGATCGACCCGGTCGACCGCCCCGTCGACACGACGCCCCTCCGAGCGGGAAGCGTCGACGACAATACTGACTACAAGGGCTTTCTCGACTATCTCGACCGGATCAAAGGGCTCGGCGTCGTCACCCGCAACCTTGATGCTGCCGGTCGCACGATTGTCAACGTTGTCGACGAAGCGGGCAACCCGGTGCCGGGCGCAGTTGTTGAGGCATCGTCGAGCACCCTCACGCCTGACGGTGTTCCTATCAAACTTCGGACCACCGCCGACGGCACTGTCCGGTTCCACCCAGGCTTCTACGGCGGGTCGACGGACGGCACTGTCGACTTCGGTCTTGGGACGGGCATGTCCGACATGGAACTTGTGTCGGCGGCAGCGGGCCAGAACATTACGATCGTTGCTCCGTCTACAACGATTGCCGCGCCTGTGCCGCTTGATGTGTTATTTCTGCTCGACGCGACCGGCTCGATGGGCGACGAGATCGATCGGCTGAAGCAAACCATCGACACCGTTGCAGATCGCGTCGCTTCACTCGACCCGGCGCCTGACGTGCGCTTTGCAATGACGCTCTACCGTGATGAGGGCGATGCCTTCGTCACCGCCAATTATGATTTCACATCCGACGTCGAGCAGTTTCGTGCAGCATTGGCTGATGTCGTGGCCGAAGGTGGCGGCGACTACCCCGAAGCACTCGACGAAGGGCTCGCCGATGCACTCGCCAAGCCGGCGTGGCGGGATCCGGCCGAGGCAATCCAGCTGATATTTATCGTTGCAGATGCCCCGCCCCAGGTCGGCCGGCAGGTCGCGACGCCCTACACCGACTCGGTCGTCACTGCGATAGAGCGCGGGATAAAGATCTTCCCGGTCGCATCGTCAGAAAGCGATGACCAAGCCGAAGCCGTGTTCCGTCAGTTGGCGCAAGCAACGGGTGCCCCGTTCGTTTTCTTGAGCAACGGAGCAGGCGGAGCGGCGACCGGGGGGTCGACCGATATTGCCTCCACCGACTACGAAGAGCTCGCGCTTGACGAGTTGGTCGTGCGTTTGATTGCCGAAGAACTGTCGGCCTTGTCGGGCAGCGAAGCCGGAACGGTGACGGCGCCGACGACTGTCGTGTCAGCGAGCACGAACCCTGAGGGCCAGTAACACCGACAGTGACATGGAGATCCCACCGAAGGACCAAACGATGACGAGCGATGCCAGCAACGCCGATGTCGACTTGGGGCTGGTCGGATACGAGATGACCCTGTTGGCGCAACGCCTGAGCGATGTGCTTTCACCAGATCTGTTCGAGCAGTTGAAGAGCGCCCCGGCGCAATGAACTAAGAGGACGAGATCGAAGAGGGTGCCGAAGTTGTCCGGGCATTTATGGTCACCGAAGGGCGCACCGTCGCGATATCGGAGGAATTCGGGCTCGAGACGATGGTCAGCGCGACCGCTCACGGTCTCGCCAAACTCCACACTGTGCAGTTCGAGCGGCGGCAGATCCTTGAGGACTTCGATGAGCCGATCGCGATTGCTGCAATCGCCGCAGTCATGAAGCTCCCGCTGCGCTCCATGCAAATCGTCGCCAGCGAAATGATCAGCGACGGCCTGCTGCAACGTCACGAAACTATCCATCAGATCGAAACCTCGGTGCTCATGCGCATTCGAAATGCGATTGCGACGCTGTGATCGCTTCTGAGAGGCCGCCGATGACTGCCGTTGAACGCTTTCTGCATCACACACCTGCATCGAAGGCGGTGTCAGTCAAGACGACACCTCCGGCACGCTGTTGAAATTGTTGACCACGGTGGCGATGGACTTCGGTCGCATCTCGGTCGACACGTCGCGGATCGATGACTGCTATGCACCGACGTCGCCGTTCGGGCCTGGCTGCTTCGCGGCAACGTTTCTCAGTATTCTTTCGGCATGAGCGAAGATCTCGACAGCGCGACAAGCGCGACCTCCGACCGACTCGACGCTCAGGAACTCGCCGGTTCGGATGACGAGCTGCAAGCGCGAATTATCCGCGACCGGGAGGAATATCGTGCGTCACGGAAACTCTCTTCGATCGAAGCCGGTCGTCGCAAGGGTGGATTGCTTGGTGCAGCGTTGGCCGGTGCCATGGTCACCCTCAGCGAGCTGTACGAAGGCAAAGAGATCAAAGACGACATCGAAGAGGTGTCGGAGAGCGCGGGAAAAGTGGGCGACATTGACAAAGACGGCATCGGCCTGACAGTCGCTGGCGTCAACGTCCACACCGAGCTGCCGAGCTGAACCAGAGGTGTAACTGTTTGCACATCGGCGAGCGTGATCACGCACTTGTCGGCGAGCGCTTCTAACCTGATCGACGTGAACGAGACCGTGTCGACCGACGTGTTGGTGGTAGGTGGCGGCCCCGCCGGATCGGCAGCGGCAATCGCCCTCGCTCGGTCTGGGCGTGACGTTGTGTTGATCGATCGAGCGGCCTTTCCGCGCGACAAGTGCTGTGGAGATGGCCTGACCACCCTGGCGTTGCGTGAGCTCGAACTGCTTGCCTTCGACCCGGGTACCGTCGACGACTGGTTTGAGGTCGACGGCGCATCGCTGCGCTCGCCCTCAGGCCGTTCGGTCGATGTTCCGCTCGACGGACCGGGCACGTATGCCGCAGTTGCGCCGCGACTCCAACTCGACAACGCACTCGTCGAGTTGGCGCGAGCTGCCGGAGTCGATGTGCGCGACGGGCACGGTTTCGAGTCGATGATCGAGCACGACGACCGTATCGAGGTCGTTGCTGACCACCTCCACATCACCACTCGCTACGTGGTTGCTGCCGATGGCATGTGGAGCCCAGTGCGCAAGGCGCTCGGGATCAACGAGCAGGGATACCTGGGGGAGTGGCACGGCTTTCGGCAGTATGGGCGCGGTGCGACCGGCACAGCAGCCAAGCAGCTGCACGTCTGGTTCGAAGCCGACCTTCTGCCGGGGTACGCCTGGTCGTTCCCGCTACCAAACGGGCGGTTCAACATCGGTTTCGGGGTCCTGCGCGGTGGGGAAGTCAAGACCAAAGAAATGAAGCAGCTGTGGCTCGACCTGCTCGAACGTCCGCACATTGTCGAGGCATTGGGCGCTGACTTCGAGCTCGAGGATCGACACACCGCATGGCCGATCCCGGCGCGTGTCGACGAAGCAGTTCTCGCTCGAGGGCGGGTACTCCTCACCGGTGATGCTGCGATGGCCACCGATGTGATGACGGGCGAAGGCATTGGTCAGGCATTGCTAACAGGCCGACTTGCTGCTGAGGCGATTGATGCTGCGGGCGCACTCCACCCGAGCGTTGCTGCCGGAATTTACGAGCGGGAAGTTGAGTATCACCTGTTCGCCGATCACAAAATGTCGCGGGCGCTCGGCAAGGTACTTGCCAAGCCGTGGGGTGCTCGCGGCGCAATCAGAGTTGTCGATGCAAGCGGTATGTGGGGCAAACGCAACTTCGCTCGCTGGATGTTCGAAGACGAGCCGCGCGCCGTCGCACTCACCCCGATTCGATGGCACCGCAGGTTGTTCAAACGACCCGGCGTCAACCTCAGATAGTCACCTATGGGGTCACGTATGGGGTCAGGCCCCTTTCGCAACTCTGTGCGGGCTGTCGCCTTCGACACGACCAATCAGCTGGCAGATTCATACAGTCCCTGGCATGGCACGACTCTGTGAAGGCAAGATCGCAATCGTCACTGGAGCAGGCCGGGGGATCGGTCGCGAGCATGCGATGAGCTTGGCTCGTCACGGAGCGAAGGTTGTCGTGAACGATCTTGGTGGCGAGCGCGACGGTACGGGAACCGATGTATCGCCCGCCCAGCAAGTTGTCGACGAGATCGTTGCCGGGGGTGGTGAGGCAATTGCGAACGGCGACAACGTGGCCGATTGGGACGGTGCTCAGCGGATGGTCGACATGGCGATCGAGACCTTCGGCGGCCTCGATGCTGTGGTCAACAACGCCGGAATCCTGCGCGACCGGATGCTTGCCAACATGACGGAGCAAGAATGGGACGCAGTCATCAACGTCCATCTGAAGGGCACGTTTGCTCCGGCTCGTCACGCCGCTGCCTACTGGCGCGAGCAGTCCAAGGCGGGCCACGCGGTTGCTGGTCGTATCGTCAACACGTCGTCGGTTTCGGGCATTTACGGCAACGTCGGTCAGTCGAACTATGGCGCCGCAAAGGCAGGCATCGCGGCGTTTACACAGATCACGTCGATGGAGCTCGGTCGCTACGGAGTGACAGTGAACGCGGTCGCTCCGGTCGCGCTCACCCGCATGACCGAAGACCTCGGCCCGGCGCCGGAGACCGACGAGGAGCGCGAGGCCCGATCGCCGAAATGGATCGCCCCGATCGTCACCTGGTTGGTTTCTGACGAGGCAGCTGACGTCACCGGTCGTGTCTTCGAGGCATCCGGGCAGTTCCTCGCCGTTGCCGAAGGTTGGGTGCGCGGCCCGGCCGTCGTGCCCACCGACGACCCCGAGTCGCTCGGGCCGATTGTCGAGTCGTTGCTCACCAACGCCCGCGGGAGAACGGGGATGGACGGCAAGACCGTCACAGGCTGAGCGCCGGGAAACCCAAGGAAATCCGAAGAAAACGTCAACAAGCCAGGGAGCAACATCATGCCAATCAACCCCGATGCCGTCGGATCTGCGAGCGAACCGATCGAAGCGAGTTGGAACTCGAAGGACGCCTTGCTCTATGCGGTCGGCATTGGTGCCGGCCACGACGACTTGGCCTTTACGACCGAGAACAGCAACGACATCACGCAGCTGGTGTATCCGACCTTCCCCGTTGTGGTCGGGTGGGGCCGAGGTTCGGCAATGGGCAAGATTGGCTCGTTCAATCCGGCAATGCTGGTCCACGGTCAGCAGGCCGTCACGCTGCACCGCCCGATTCCCATCGAAGGTACGGTCACCTTGACCAGCAAGATCATTGGTATCTATGACAAAGGCAGTGCAGCTGTCGTGGTGTCAGAGACGGTTGCTGTGATGGATGGCGAGCCGCTGTACACGAACGTGGGCTCATCGTTTATGCGTGGCGAAGGGGGCTGGGGCGGCGAACGTGGGCCATCCGGCCCGAAGAACGTGCCGCCGGAGCGACCGTGTGACCAAGAGGTCACCTACGTGACCGATCGCGACCAGGCGTTCGTCTACCGCTTGTCAGGTGACCGCAACCCGTTACACACCGATCCGGCCTTCGCCGCGATGGGCGGGTTCGACACGCCGATTCTGCATGGCCTCTGCTCGTATGGCTTCACGGCGCGAGCGCTCCTCAGCGCGCTGTGCGACAATGACCCAGCGCGCTTCCAGCACATCGAGGGTCGCTTTGCCTCACCGGTTATCCCAGGCGACGCACTGACGGTCCGCATGTGGTCGACTCAGAGCGGCGAAGCGATGTTCACCACGATCGCAACGCCAGCCGGAGGCGGCGATGAGCGCGTCGTGATTGACCAGGGATTGGTGCGCCACGGCTAAGAGTTGCGAAAGGGGCCTGACCCCATACGTAATTAGTTGGCGAGGGCGATGAGATGATCAACGATTGTTGAGGTTGAGATGTCCTCGCGGTCGCCCGTTTTACGATCCTTGACCTCGATGGTTGGATCGTCCTCGTTGTTCAGACCGCGGCCCACAACAACGATTGTCGGGATACCGATCAACTCGGCGTCCTTGAACTTGACACCCGGTGAAGTCTTCGGCCGATCGTCGAGGAGGACGCGCAGGCCAGCGGCCTCGAGCAAAGCCGCCAATTCTTCGGCGTAGGGCCCGTGCGCGGTACCTTCCTTGCCGGCGCTCACGATGTGGAAGTCGGCGGGGGCAATCTCGCGTGGCCAGCACAATCCGTTGTCATCAAGCGATGCCTCAGCGACAGCGGCGAGGCAGCGCGACACGCCGACCCCGTACGAACCCATCGTGGGTGTGACCGGCTTGTCGTTTTCGTCGCGCACAGTCAGTTCGAGTGCCTCGGCGTACTTGGTGCCGAGTTGGAAGATGTGGCCAATCTCGATGCCACGTGCGATCTCGACGGCTGAGCCGCACGATGGACACACGTCACCGTCGAGGATCTCGGCGGCTTCGATCACTCCGTCTCCGGTGAAATCGCGACCTGCGGTGAGGTGGAGAACGTGTTGGTTGTATTGATCGGCGCCGGTGATCCACTGGGTGCCGTCGACGATGCGTGGGTCGAGAAGGTAGCGGATGCCGGACTCGTTGCCAGCGCCAAGGACGCCCGGCCCGATGTAGCCCTTCTTCAAGGCCGGGTACTGCTTGAAATCGTCTTCGTCGAAGGGTGCAACTTCGGCCGGAGCAACCTGAGCTTCGAGGCGCTTCATGTCGACCTCGCGGTGGCCCTCGAGACCCACGGCCAGCGGCTCGGTGGTGCCGTCGGGGTGCTTCAACTTGACGACGACGTTCTTCAACGTGTCCGCAGCGGTCCAGTCGCGGTCAGGGTGACGCAGCGTTGCATCGCTTCTTTCGCCGACTCCGTTCACGTAGTCAACAAGCTTGGCAATCGTCGGCGTTTTCGGCGTGTCGTGCACCATCGACGCGGGCAATTCGTCGAAGGGGATTGCCTCGGGCACAGGGGTGTGGACAGCCTCAACGTTTGCTGCGAAGTCGCAGTTCGTGCAGCGGACGAACGTGTCTTCACCAACCGGCAGCGGAGCGAGGAACTCTTCCGATGCGGAACCGCCCATGGCGCCCGAGGTTGCGGCGACAATGACGAACGGGAGTTGCATCCGCTCGAACAGCTTGACGTATGCGTCACGGTGCGCCTGGTAGGCGGCGTCGAGCCCGGCCTGGTCGAGGTCGAAGCTGTACGAATCCTTCATCGAGAATTCGCGGGTACGCAACAGGCCAGCTCGCGGGCGTGCTTCGTCACGGAACTTCGTCTGAATCTGGTAGATCACGAGCGGCAGGTCGCGGTACGAGCTGTAGAGGTCTTTCACCGTGAGGGTGAACATCTCCTCATGCGTCGGCGCCAGCAAGAACTCGGCTCCATGGCGGTCCGTGAGGCGGAACAGATTGTCGCCGTATTCCTCGTACCGGTTGGTGGCCTCGTAGGGCTCTTTGGGCAGGAGCGCCGGGAAATGGACTTCCTGGAATCCGGCGGCGTTCATCTCCTCGCGGACGATGCGTTCGACGTTGCGGAACACTTCCCAGCCGAGGGGGAGCCAGCTGAATCCCCCGGGCGCAGCGCGGCGGATGTAGCCCGCACGTACCAGAAGGCGATGGCTGGGAACCTCTGCGTCCGACGGATCGTCACGCAGTGTTCGCAGGAAGAGATTGGACATCCGAAGCACGTAACGAAGCTACCGGCTGGCTGTTGAGACAGTTCGACATCGGTTGATGGAGGATTCGTAGGGTTTGGCGGCGACGAGTCTGTGCGTGACGAGAGCGGCGCCGTCGTCGAAGCGGGCGAAGTTGGTTCGCTCCGTTTGAAGGTCGGCGACTGTCTTGGCGCCCAAGCCGTCGGCGAGGTCGAGTCGGTCCCGGTCGTGCGGTGCGGTGTGTCTCTGGTGAGCGGCGAAGACACCGTTGGCTCGGCGACGGGTGTTGCCGAGTAGCAACTCCCGCAGGGCCCGGCCCGAACCGGGCGGTCTTCTGCTATCATCGGATTTCGCAATTTGGTTCGTGACCAAGGCGTGGGGCTCTGCCTCACGCCTTGTTCTTTGAACGGGGTTCAGCACAAGCACAGGAAGGAGGCAGATCGACATGACCGAGAACAGTGAGCTCGCACGCGTCCGTGAAATCGTCGAACCGATCGCCTCCGACCTCGACCTTGATGTCTACGACATCGAGCGCCGAGGCGTCACAGTGCGCGTCACGCTCGACACACAACCTGGTTCCGACGGTGGCATCACGCTCGACAATCTGTCGCTGGCCACCCGGTTGATCTCTCGCGAGATTGACCACGAAGACCCGATCAACACACGGTTTACGCTCGAAGTCACAAGCCCAGGCCTCGAGCGGCACCTGCGCACCCCACGCCACTTTCAGCGCGAGGTCGGAAAAGACATCACGGTGCGATTCCGTGACCCCAACGCCGATCCCCGGCGTATCGAGGGGCAGTTGACTGCGGCTGACGAAACGAACGTCACGATGCTGCTCGACGACGGCACCGAATGCACGTTCACGATCGACGAGATCGATAAAGCGCGCACGATGTTTGAGTGGGGGCCGGGTCCGAAGCCGGGCGCCCCGAAGCAACACCCAAAGAACGCCGGCAAGAAGCAAGACGCCAAGAAGCAGCCCGCCAAGAAGCAGGCTGCGAAAAAGAACTCGACCGCTACGCAGAAGGAGACGCAGACGTCATGACCAATATGGACATGAGTGAAGCAATTGGCATGTTGGCCCAGGAGAAGGGCCTCTCCGAAGAGGCGCTCCTGCACGTCCTCGTTGACGCCCTGGCCTCGGCCTACAAGCGCCGCGACGATGCCGCCGACGAAGTTGTCGTCGAAGTCAACCCTGAGACGCTGGAGTTCTCTTTCATTGCGTATGACGTCGACGAAGACGGCAACTGGGTCAATGAGCGTGACGACACGCCGCGCAAGGAAGAGATGGGCCGCATTGCCGCCATGACCTTCCGTCAAGTGATGAGCCAGCGCATCCGCGAAGTCGAATCGGACCGCAAGTTCGAGGAGTATGCGAATCGCGAGGGTGACATCGTCACCGGCATCATCCAGCGCACCGACGCCCGCTACACCCTCCTTGACCTGGGCCGCGCCGAAGCGCTGCTGCCGCAGGCCGAGCAGGTGCCGTTCGAACGCCCCGCCCAAGGCGACCGCCAGAAGGCATACATCGTCGAAGTTCGCCGTACGCCGAAGGGCCCGCAGATCGTCGTATCTCGAACGCACCCCGGCCTCATTAAGCGGCTCTTTGAACTCGAAGTTCCTGAGATCGCTGACGGCATTGTCGAGATTAAAGCATGCGCCCGTGAACCTGGACACCGCACAAAGATCGCCGTCTGGTCGAACGACCACAACGTCGATCCGGTCGGCGCTTGCGTCGGTGCACGCGGCGGTCGTGTTCGCATGGTCGTCAACGAGATGCGTGGCGAGAAGATCGACATCGTGCCGTTCAGCGAAGACCTCGCCGACTTTGTTGCCAAGGCACTCTCGCCGGCCAAGGTCACCCAGGTCAACATCTCCGAGGACGGCACCGCTGCTGACGTGATCGTGCCCGATCACCAGCTCAGCCTTGCAATCGGTCGTGAAGGCCAGAACGCCCGTCTGTCTGCCCGCCTTACTGGCGTGCGAGTTGACATCCGCTCCGAGACGCAACTCGCTGAAGGAATCCCGGCCGGTCACGGTCGTGATTCTGACGTCGAGTACGCCGTCGGCGAGTGGCGCCCGAACGCCGAGACCGGCGAGAACGAGTGGCATGCAGCTGACGGTTCCGTCATCTCCGAGTCCGAGTGGAACAAGAAGGCCGAAGAGGCCCAAGCCGAAGCCGAAGCCGCCGCTGCTGCTGACGCCGAGATCCCCGAAGTGCTCGAAGAGCTCAAGGCTGGCCCCTGGGCCGGCTCGGTGATGCCCATGTCGGACCCCGATCAGGTGCCCCCGGGCTTTGAGATCAAGGGCAACGAGCAGTCAGAGATGTACCACGTACCCGGCTCGCGTTACTACGACGCGACGAAGGCTGAGTTGTGGTTCCGGAGCGTCGACGCTGCCGAAGGTGCTGGCTATACGCCGCCCGGTGGAGGCGACGATACGTCCGAGTCTGCAGAGGCCCCGGCCGACACAGACGAAGTATCTGCTGAAGTTGCAGAAGCTCCGGCCGACGATGCAGCAGCTCCCGCTGAAGCAACCGAGGCAGCAGATGGCGAAGCGACAAGTGAGGAAGACGACTGAGATTCCTGGCCCCGTCCGCAGCTGCATCGGCTGCCGCACCAAGCGACCACAATCCGAACTTGTTCGGATCACTCGGTCGCCCAGCGGCATCACCGTCGATGGTTCAAGCAGCGGGCGAGGGGCATGGGTCTGTCGAGATCAACGAAACGGTGGTGTTGCGGGGGAGTGTCTCGACACCGCAATCACCACACGAGCCTTTGCTCGTGCCTGGCGCAGCGACGTCAGTGGTGACGACATCACAAACATCAAAGAACAATCCAGCCGTCCATGACACCAGCCGTCGGAAATCCGACGGTCTGACGGGTGAAACGAACACCGCGCGATGTGCATTCATTGACACATCTGCGAGGGAATGACGACTGGGAAAGGTTGAATCGAAGCGTGGCAGCAAAGAAGATAAGAATCCACGAGCTTGCCAAAGATCTCGGGATGACAAATGGAGAGGTCCTTGGCCTCTGCGGAGTACTCGGTGTTGCCGCGAAGGGACCTTCGTCGTCGCTCGCTGAGGCATACGCCGACATGGTGACTCGTCGCGCTCAGCGCGATGGGTTGACGCGTGACGAGCAGCCCGAAGAGGTGAAGCCCGTTAAGAAGACAGCGGCGAAAAAGAAGGCAGCGGCCAAGAAGGCGCCGGCCAAAAAGAAGGCCGCAGTCGAGACTGAGTCCACGGTCGATGATTCCGCTGACGACGCAGCCGTCAAAGCCGCGGATGCCGTTGATGCACCTGAGGTCGTTGCACCTGAGGTCGTTGCACCTGAGGTCGTTGCACCTGAGGTCGATGCACCTGTCGTTGTCGCACCTGAGGTCGATGCACCTGATGAGGCCCCCGTCGCTGACGCACTGGTTGAGGCAGTTCCGGCTGCCGAAGAGCCCGCACCAGCGACGCCGGTCGCTGCGGAGCCAACGCCGACACCTCCGGTAGCTGCACCTGTTGCTGCGCCAGCGCCAGCGCCAGCTCCCAAGCCCACACCGCAACCTGCCCCGGCACCTGCTCCGATGAGCGCTGCCGATGCAGTGGTAGCCGCAGCGGAAGGCCGCCTGCCCGTCGCTGCTCCCGCACCACAGTCAGCTCCCGCACCACAGTCGGCGCCAGCGCCGACCCCAACGCCAGCACCCGAGCCGGCATCGCGCGTCATCTCGAGCGCACGGCCCGATGCGAGTGGCCGTCCGCCTGAGCAGACCGCTATGACAGCTGCCGCCACCGATGCACCCGCATCGACGGCGCCCAAGCCTTTGTCGCCCAGCGGCAAACCTGTGCCGCCGCCTCCCGGACGTCCACTGTCGCCGAGCGGCAAGGTCATTCCGCCGCCTCCTGGCTCGTCTCGTCCGCAGCCTGGTTCGAACACGCGTCCCGGTGGTCGTCCGGGCGGTTACGCCCCGCGCCCCGGCGGTGCTCCCGGGGCCCCGCGTCCCGGTGGTGGTCCCGGTGGCGGTCCCGGTGGTCCTGGTGGCGGTCCCGGTCGTGGACCGGGCAACCGGCCCAGCGGCCAGCGTCGACCCCCACGGCGCACTGGTCGTCGTCGTCGCCGCCGCGATCAAGACGATCTGCAGCCTCAGGCAATGCAGTACACCTCGTCCGACGTCCCCGTACCCGACGGCATCGTTGTCGTCGAGCGTGGCGTCTCGGCGCAGGAGTTCGGTCCCAAGCTGAACCGAACGTCTGCGGACGTGCTCCGGTTCCTGCTCACGAATGGCGAAATGGTCACTGCGACCATGACGCTTGCCGACGAGCAGATGGAGCTCTTCGCACTCGAAGTCGGCGCTGAAATCCTCATGGTCGAGCCTGGCCAGCAGGAAGAGCTTGAGCTGCAATCGTTGTTTGATGATTCAGACGATGAAGAGGACATGGAGCCTCGTCCGCCGGTCATCACTGTCATGGGTCACGTTGACCACGGCAAGACCACGTTGCTCGACCGCATTCGTGGTGCCAACGTCGTCGATGGCGAAGCTGGTGGCATCACGCAGCACATTGGTGCGTACCAGGTGCACAACGAGCACGGTTCAGTCACGTTCCTCGACACTCCCGGCCACGCTGCGTTTACGCAGATGCGTGCTCGCGGTGCCGATGCAACCGACATCGTTGTGCTCATGGTCGCTGCTGACGACGGCTTGATGCCTCAGACGATCGAGGCCATCAACCACGCCCGTGCCGCTGATGTGCCGATCGTGGTTGCTGTCAACAAGATCGACAAGGACAACGCCGACCCGCAGCGCGTGTTGACACAGCTCGCCGAATACGAACTCGTTCCCGAGTCTTGGGGCGGCGACACAATTGTCGTCGAGATGTCGGCCCTGCAGGGTGTTGGCGTCGACGAACTGATCGAGCAACTTCAGGTTGTTGCCGAAATTGAAGACCTCCAGGCCAATCCGAATGGCCGTGCCAAGGGCATTGTCATCGAGGCCCAGCTCGACAAGGGACGCGGCCCGGTTGCCACGATCCTCATCGACAAGGGCACGCTGAAGATCGGCGACCCAATCGTCGCCGGTGGAGCCTGGGGCAAGGTCCGAGCCATGATCAACGTCAAGGGCGAGATGATCAAGTCCGCCGGTCCGTCGACACCCGTACAGGTCCTCGGCCTGTCCGATGTGCCTGAGGCCGGTGACGAGTTCCGCTCGGCGCCGAACACGAAAATTGCTCAGACCGTTGGCGAGGCGCGTGCGCTCCGTTTAAAGGCACGCCATCTTCGTGAAGACAGCCGTGTCAAGACGGGCACCAAGCTCGAGGATTTGTTCGCACAAATCCAGGCCGGCGAGAGGGCATCGCTGAACATCATCCTGAAGGCTGATGTCCAGGGTTCGCTCGAAGCCGTTACCGAGTCGCTGCGCCGCCTTGAGCGTCCTGAAGTCGACCTGCAGTTCGTCCACCGTGCTGTCGGTGGGATCACCGAGAATGACATCACGTTGGCCAACGCGACCAATGCGACGATCCTCGGCTTCAACGTCCGTCCGGACGGCAAGGCCCGCAAGTTGGCCGAGCAAGAAGAAGTGGAGATCCGTACCTACGAGATCATCTACAAACTGCTTGAAGACATCGAGCAGGCGCTGATCGGCATGCTCGACCCCGAGTACGAAGAAGTCGTCACCGGCGAATGCGAGGTCCGCGAGATCTTCCGGGTGCCGAAGCAGGGTGCAATCGCAGGTTGCATGGTCACGTCCGGCCTCATCACACGTGGCTCCAAGGTACGTTTCCTCCGAAACGGAACGATCATCTGGAAGGGCGCAATCGCAACACTGCGTCGATTCAAGGACGATGTCCGTGAAGTCCGTGAGGGCTTCGAATGCGGTATCGGCCTCGACGACTTCCAGGACCTCAAGCCCGGCGACCTCATCGAAACCTTCGAAGATCGCGAAATTCCTCGTAGCTGATCGTGGTGGCGGTCACACTGTGCCAGGCACAGTGTGACCGCACTTCGTAGATAGGTTGACCCCATGGCACATCCTGACTCGACGAAGCAGCCGGATCTCGATTTCTTCTGGGATCCTGTTTGACCATGGGCCTGGATCACCTCCCGTTGGGTGGTGGATGTGCAACAGCAGCGTTCGTACGAGGTCGACTGGCGATTCATTTCGTTGTGGATCCTCAACGAAGAAACCAAGCAGGAGTGGTACACGCCCGCGTACCGCGCCGGCCACTTTCTCGGCCATAAGGGGCTCCGCATCGCTAATGCGATTCGGCTCCAGGAAGACGGAGAAGCAGTCGGTTCGTGGTACACGGCGCTCGGCGAGGCCCTGCATCTCAACAACCGTCGAGACGAAGCGCGGGCCGACAATGAGGCGTTCCTCGAAGCCGTGCTCGACGAGGCTGGTTTCTCGGCGGCGTACTTGAGCGATGCTGACGACGAGAGCCATGACGGATACATCAGAGCTGAAACAGAGTTGGCTCTCAGCCGTGCAGGTCAAGACGTCGGTACGCCGATTCTGACCTTCCGTCCCGGCAGTGACAATGAGGGCAGTTTCTTTGGACCTGTCATTTCGAAGGCGCCGAAGGGCGAGGAGGCGTCCGAACTCTGGGACGCCGTCGAAAAGCTTGCCACGTCCGGCGTTGCCGAACTCAAACGATCCAACCGGGACGCACCCGACTACACCTGAGTTGCAGTTGGGGTCGGACCCCAACTGCAACTGACATGAGAGGATGCCGACATGGCACAGCGACGCGGCCGCAACACCGGCCAGAAATACCCGAGAAGTGCTCGCGTCGGCGAGACGCTGCGCGAGATCATCGCTGAGGATCTCGTCCGGCTCGACGACGAGCGGCTCGCGTTCGTCACGATCACTTCGGTCGATGTCGACCCCGAACTGAACCGCGCCATCGTTTTCTTCGACTCGCTCACCGGTGAGGAAGGCGACGACGACATCGTCGAAACGCTCGGCGAACACCGCATCAAACTCCAGTCGTCGATTGCTCGGCAGATCAAAGCAAAGAAGACACCGATCCTGAGCTTCCGGCCGGACATGGTGATCCGGTCAGCCGAGCGAATCGACACGATTCTGCGCGCTGACCGCGAGCGCGATCAATACCGCTCGCCCGAAGCCACCGACTGAACGCTGCGGTACTGATATGGCTCGCAAGAAGTCGCCGACGACACACGGCATCGCCATTGTCGACAAGCCGACGGGCGTCACCAGTCACGACGTCGTCGCGATGCTGCGGCTTCGTTTTAACGAACGCCAGGTCGGTCACGGTGGGACCCTTGATCCAAGCGCCACCGGGGTGCTCGTCGTCGCTGTCGGCAAGGCTACAAAACTGCTCCGTTTCGTTGAGAAGACACGCAAGGCTTACCTCGGCGAGATTGTGTTCGGAAGCGAGACCGACACGCTCGACGCCGATGGTGTGGTGACCGCTACCTACGACATGGGCGAGGTGTCACTCGCTGACGCCCAAGCGTTGGTCGCCGAGCATTTCACTGGAGAGATCGAGCAGATTCCGCCGATGGTGTCGGCAATCAAAATCGATGGCAAGCGACTCCATGAACTGGCCCGCCAGGGGATTGAAGTCGAGCGGCCGGCACGGCCGTGCACGATCTACTCGTTCCAACTGTTGCCGACCGACGAAGCCAACGTGTTTCTCGCCGCCGTGGAATGCACCCCTGGCACGTATATCCGCACGCTTGCTGCGGACCTCGGCAAGATGCTCGGCGGTGGCGCTCACCTTCGCAACCTTCGCCGTACCGCGGTTGGACGGTTCACGATCGGTGAGGCGGCAGCGCCGGACGACTGCGAGCTGCTCCCCGTCGAAGAGGCTGTCCGCACGCTTGATCGAGTCGATATCACCGACGATCTCGCTGCAGTCGTTGCAAATGGCCGCGTGCTCCCGCACTTCGAAGGCGATGGGCCGTGGGCTCTGTTCAATCCGGCCGGTTCGTTGATAGCGGTCTATGAGTCCTACCGCGGTGAGGCCAAGCCCGCCGTCGTCGTTCCGCAAGGGTAGAGATCGTAACGTGGCCAGTCCGCTCGAATGGCGTCTGATGGACGCCCAGCGATAGCGTTGTACCCGATGCAGATCATCAACGAACAAACCGCTCCCGCGTTCGCTGGTGAGCGGACCGTCATCACCATTGGTGCCTACGACGGGGTCCATCTAGGCCATCAGGCCGTGATTTCTCACGTCCGACAGCGTGCGCTCGAGCTGGGAGCGAGGTCGGCAGTCGTGACGTTTGACCGTCACCCCGCTTCGGTGGTCCGGCCGGAGTCGGCGCCGTTACTCCTCACCGGACCTGAACAGAAGATGGAACTGCTCGAAGCAACCGGCGTGGACGCCGTCGTGGTCGTGCCGTTTAATACAGAGCAAGCAGGGGAGTCGCCCGAGTCGTTCGTGCAACGGGTGCTGGTCGAGTGCCTTGCCACCCAGGTGATCGTCGTCGGCGAAGACTTCCACTTCGGTCGACACCGAGACGGCAATGTCAATCTGTTGCGTCAGCTCGGCGCCGAGCATGACTTCGAGGTCGAGCCGCTCGAGCTGCTGCCGCGTGTCGACGGGGTAGACGAGCCGGTCAGCAGTACCGCAATCCGTCGTGCACTCGCTGGCGGCGATGTCACCCGTGCCAACGAAATGCTCGGCCATACATTCGAAGCACGTGGCTCGGTCGTCACCGGCGATCAGCGTGGACGACTGCTTGGCTTTCCGACGGCGAACGTCGAAGTGCCGAACTCGACGTCGCTACCTGCTGACGGGGTGTATGCCGGCTGGTACGAACGTCCATCCGGCGAATCGCATCCGTGCGCCATCAACCTTGGCCGTCGTCCGACTTTCTACGAACATGCCGACAGCTCCCTCCTCGAAGCGCACCTTCTTGACTTCGAAGCCGATTCGTACGGCGAGCGAGCACGAGTGCGTTTCACCCATTTTCTGCGAAGCGAGCGTAAGTTCGATGGCATCGAAGCGTTGAAAGATCAGCTTGACCTCGACACCGCCCACGCACGAGGACTGCTCAGCGAGTAAGCAGCGGCCCTGCTGCGGTGTCAGCCGGGCCAGATGACCGTTCCGTTGGCGTCATAGACGCTCGCGATGATTTCATTGCCGAGGCGTGACGCAGCGTCGGGGGTCGCGCTGTCGCCGAACAGGCCGACTGCTGCATACGCATCAAGTTCGGCCTGCAGCATGGTTGCATCCGGAACGCCGAATGCAGTTCCTTCTGGCGTCGTGTCGATGATCAGTTGGGCGTCGGTTGCCCACCGGAACACTTCGCCCTCAGGCGACAGGAAGTTTGGGTTGCCGTTGGCATTGACTTTTTCGACCGCGAGGTTGGCAGCAGCGACTGGGTCTGCGAGTGACTCAGCAAGCCCCCGCATCGTTGCCCGCATGAAATCTTGGGCGGCCGTGGGGTGATCGGCAAGAAAGGCTTGGTTCGTGTAGATCGCGCCGAACGAGCCCGGAATGTTGAAGTCGAGCGGGTCGAACGTCTGGAAGCCGATACCGGCCCGGTTCAGCCCGCCCGGCTCGTTGCTCTTGAAACCTGGGAAGCCCACGATCGTGGGAATAGCGATGTGCTGTGTCGGGTCGAAACCGTCGAGCAATACGGTCTGGAAGTCGACGCCTTCGGTCAGACCAGCGGCGAGCAGCATGGCTTCGATACTGGGGGGCAACTTGCCCTTCACGCCGATGGTCGAGCCGGCAAGATCCCCGAGCTCAGCCGCTTCGCCCACCTTGAGGATGAGTGCCTCGATCGCTGTGCGCCCCTCGACAGCTGTGACGACGAAGCCAGCATCGTTCGCTGCGGCGAACGCAACGACCTCACTGAATGAACCGCCGGAAGCGAACTGCGCAGTGTTGTCCGCGATCAGCGGATAGTTGGCTACCGAGAAGCTGGCTTTGATGTCAATGTCGAGGCACAGATCGGTGTAGTAGCCGGCTGAGTCGGCCGTGATGACTTCGACGATCGATGCTGCTGCAGCGAAGTCGAAGCCGGTCAGGTATGTGATCGTGCCCGCAGCCTTGTTCGCTTCACATCGAGCGTCCGGGAAGGGTTCGCCTGCGATGACGTCAGGGCTGGCAGCTGCATTGTTGGCGGACACAGCGGCGTCGGAACCGCGAAGCAGTGTGCTGGTTGGGTCGCCGCTGCCACACGCTCCGAGCAACATGAAGGTGGCGCTGGCGAGAGCGGTGATCTGTCTCGTTCGCATGTGGATCTCCATTAGAAGTTCGACGGGTGCAGAAGGACAGCGTCGAATACGGCTGGACTGATTATTGCCCATGCCTATTGACAAATCTTAACGATCATGCAGATAACAGAACTGCATGGGGTCGATCTTCACCGAATTGTTGCCCCATCGACACATCTGCATTCCGGTGCAGCGCCGGACGACTGAGCGCTGCGAGACTTGCCAGCGAGGGGTCGCACGCTCAGCCGCGGCGATGGTGCAGAGCCCGATGAGGCCGAGCGCTGCGGTGGTGACAACGGTGGCCCAGTTGTTGAATGCTGCGGCTCGTTTGCCGCGGCGCTGAGCCCCTCGTTCGACAGCGCGGCCCCTTCGCTGAAGTACGCCACAACAAGGCCAACGCCACAACAAGGCCAACGCCACAACAAGGCCAACGCCACAACAAGGCCAAGGCCAAGGCGCACGGCGAACCGGCAAGTCGTGAAGATGGATGGCAGCGCGGCCGGCAGCCGGAGGCGGAAGAGCACGTCGATCCGACGGGCCCGGGGTCACGTCGGCCACGGCTCGCGAAGGTCTTGGAGACCTTCGAAGTGGATACAGCGCCGCTCCTTGGACGAGCGTAACGGTGCAGTTCCGCTCGCCGTGGATTCGGCTCGTTGTGGCTCCGTCAGTCGCGCCGTAGCATTGCAGAGTCCGTTCAGGCTTTGGCGTGGGCGTGATGCAGACCGGCTCACCCGAGGCGGCTGCGACCTCCACAACGGTCGGCCCGTAGCCGGCACCATAGTCAGCGTCATGCTGACGAGGAAGGCAGTCTTATGCCCAACAAGGTTCAGACCATCGAAAACAACCGGATCCACGAGACCGACACCGGTTCTCCCGAGGTGCAGATCGCGCTCATGACTGAGCGCATCACCCACCTCACTGAGCATCTCAAGATGCACAAGAAGGACCACCACAGCCGTCGTGGTCTTCTGATGATCGTTGGTCGTCGTCGTCGCATGCTCGACTACGTCAAGGGCATCGACGTTGAGCGCTACCGCAAGGTCGTTGCTGACCTCGGCCTTCGCCGATAGTCGTCAGAGACGGGCCAGCTTTCTCGTCTCTGTAGACCGGGTTGAACAACTGATTGAGTGAAGCGGCTACTCGCCTTGGCGAGTAGCCGGTTTGCGTTTTCGGGGTCCGCGTGTGGTTGCTGCTGCCATGGGTACACTGGTAAATGATCGGATCGTCCGGTCAACGGAGTTCTGGCGCTTGTTGCCGGTGGATGACTCCGAGATGTCGTGCGGAGTCTTTGATTTCAAGCCGTCGATCTCGGGTCAGAACTGGGAACTGGCTCCTTTTCCGCACAGAAGCCACGCGGCAGGGTGTCGCGTGATCGAAAGGAACCACTATGGCTGAAGCCATTACCGTGTCCGGACCCATTTCAGGGACCGACAAGACACTCACGTTTGAAACGGGGCGTTTCGCTCCGAACTCGATGGGTGCCGTCGTGGCATCGATCGGCAACACGAAAGTCCTGACCACGGCTAACGCCGCGAAGTCAGTCCGCGAAGGCATGGACTTCTTCCCGTTGACGGTTGACGTCGAAGAGCGTGCCTACGCCGCCGGCAAGATCCCCGGCTCGTTCTTCCGTCGTGAAGGTCGCCCGACCGAGGACGCGATCCTCACGTGCCGACTCACCGACCGGCCGCTGCGCCCGTCGTTCCCTGAGGGTTTCCGCCACGAGACGCAGGTCGTCACGACCGTGCTCGGCGCCGACCAGTCGAACCCGCACGATGTACTCTCGATCAACGCAGCCTCCGCTGCTCTGATGATCTCGGGGATCCCGTTTGACGGACCGCTCGGCACCGTACGCCTGGCCTACAGCCAAGAAGGCGAGTGGATCCCGCATCCGACCTTCGAAGAGTCCGAAACGGGAACCTTCGAGATCGTGATTGCCGGTCGTGAGCTGGAAGACGGCGACGTCGCCGTGATGATGGTCGAAGCCGGTGGCTCCGAGAACGCGTTCTACTACTACGACGATGGCGCCAAGAAGGTCACCGAAGAAGTACTCGGCGACGCCCTCCAAGCCTGCAAGGTGTGGATCAAAGAGTCGATCGCACTGCAGCGCCAGCTCGTTGCCTCGGTCATCGCCACACACGGCGCAATTGAGCCAATGTCGTGGACCCCGGTCCTCGACTACACCCCCGAAATCTTTGACGCTGTCGAAAAGATCGGTGCCAAGGCCATGGCCCCGGCCGTCACGATTGCCAATAAGGGCGATCGCAACCAGGCCGTCGACGCTGTTGCTGATGACTGCATTGCGCAGCTCTGTGGTGACGGCGGCGAGTTCCCCGGCCAGAACAAGATGGTCAAGGAAGCTGTTCGCAGCCTCATGAAGAAGATGGTGCGTCGCCGCGTCCTCGACGAAGGTGTTCGCATCGACGGTCGTGCGCCTGGTGACTTGCGCGAGGTCAGCGCCGAAACCGGCGTGCTCGGAAGCGCTCACGGTTCGGCCCTCTTCCAGCGTGGCGAAACTCAGGTCATGTCCGTTCTGACGATGGCGATGCCGCGTATGAATCAGATGATCGACTCGCTGTCGCCGAACGACACGAAGCGTTACCTGCACCACTACAACATGCCGCCATGGGCAAACGGCGAAACCGGTCGCGTTGGTTCGCCGAAGCGCCGCGAGATCGGCCACGGTGCCCTCGCAGCACGAGCGGTCCTTCCGACCATCCCGAACCAGGAAGACTTTGCGTACACACTGCGCCTCGTCTCTGAGGTCATGGCCTCTAATGGCTCGACCTCGATGGGTTCTGTTTGCGCCTCCAGCCTCTCGCTGATGGACGCTGGCGTGCCGGTGCGTAGTCACGTGTCGGGTATCGCTATGGGTCTCATCTACGAAGATGGCAAGTACGTGACGCTCACCGACATCCTCGGTGCCGAAGACGCCATGGGCGACATGGACTTCAAGGTCGCTGGTACCGAAGACGCCATCACAGCCCTGCAGCTCGACACGAAGATCGACGGCATTCCGGCCGACGTGTTGTCGGCTGCGCTGGCTCAGGCTCGCGTTGCTCGCCTCCAGATCCTCGAAGTGATGAACGAGTGCCTCCCGGCTACCCGCGATGAAATCGCCGAGACGGCACCGAAGATCAGCACGATCTACATCCCGATGGACAAGATCGGTGAAGTCATCGGCCCGAAGGGCAAGGTCATCAACACGATCCAGCAGGAGACCGGAGCTGACATTGCCGTCGACGACGACGGTGCCCGCGGCATCGTCACCATCGGTGCAGTCGAGGCGTGGCGCATGGAGGAGGCGAAGACGGCCATCCTCAACATCGTCGATCCGCCGAAGGCTGAACTCGAGAAGGAGTACGACGGTCGTGTCGTGAACATCACCAAGTTCGGTGCGTTCGTCAACATCCTCCCGGGTCGTGACGGTCTGCTGCACATCTCCAAGATGGGTGGCGGCAAGCGCATCAACAGCGTCGATGACGTCCTCGAACTTGGCCAAGTCGTCAAGGTCAAGGTCGAAGAGATCGACGACAAGGGCAAGGTCAGCCTGATGCTCTCCGAAGAGCTCGATATCCCGGAGGGCGCCACGAGCGGCTCCGGCGGTGGCGGCGGCGGAGACCGTGGTGGCCGCGAAGAGCGTGCACCGCGTCGTGAGCGCAGCGAAGACCGTGGCAACGATCGGGGTGGCGACAAGTCCGCTCCGGCCAGCGACGTCGTCGAAGTGAGCTTCGAAGACAGCTTTGACGCCGAACTCGCCGGTGAGCTCGGCGACCTCGGTCCAAAGAGCGAACGCCCAGCTGCTGACCGTGACGGTGGTAACCGTCGTGGCGGTGGCGGTGGCGGTAACGGTAACGGCGGCGCACGCCGTCGTCATCGCTGATTCACTCCAGCACCTGAACAGCTGAAGGACGTCGTGGCCAAGTGCCGCGGCGTCCTTCGTCGTTTTCTGGACTGGCTCGCCCGATCTTCACCGCGATCTTCACCGCTGTTTTCACCGCTGTTTTCACCGCTGTTTTCACCGCTGTCCTCACCCGTTGCGCCCTCGGAAATGGACACTGTTCTCGCGCTGTGGGCCAGCAAGACGGTTCCTTTTCGGGAGACGTGCGAGACTGCGGGCATGCGCGTTGGAGTAAGTGGAGCAGCAGGTCAGATGGGGCGCACCGTGTGTGCCGCGGTGGAGAGCGACCCCGATCTCGAATTGGCCGTAGCGGTTGATCGCAACGGTGCTGGTCAGTCGATCTCAGGTATCGAGATCAGCACCGAGCTGCGCGCCTTCGCCGACGCAGGGTGCGAGGTCGTCGTCGATTTCACCGTTGCCGACGCAGCCCGAGCGACGCTCCCATGGCTCGCGATGCACGGCATCCATGCCGTGGTTGGCACCACAGGGTTTACCGCCGAGGACCTCGCACTCTTCGAGTCGACCTTCGGTGGCGATGCGAAAGTGCCCGGAAGCCCGAACTGTTTGATCGCTCCGAACTTTGCGATCTCAGCCGTCTTGATGATGCGCTTTGCCGAGATGGCAGCACCCTGGTTCGACACCGCCGAAGTAATCGAACTCCACCACAACCGCAAGATCGATGCGCCTTCGGGCACAGCGGTGAAGACGATTGAGCGGATGGCTGCCGCACGTGACACCGATTTCAAGGAAGACCCCACTGAAGTCGAGATCTACCCCGGGGCGCGCGGGGGACTGGGCCCACGTGGCATCCGGGCCCATGCGATCCGGATGGAGGGCATGGTGGCCCACCAGGAAGTGATTCTTGGTGCGCAGGGCCAAACGATCACCATTCGCCAGGACAGCTATGACCGATCGAGTTTCATGCCTGGCGTCGTGCTTGCCTGCAAGCAGATCGCGATGCACCCCGGCCTCGTTCTCAGCCTCGACCCCTACCTCGACTCACCGTGATACTGATCGCGAAAATGACGAAGGCGTGAGGCAGGTGCGCACCAGGTGCGCATCTACCTCACGCCAACGGTGAGTCAGTGAATGGGTTGGATCAGATGCTGCCGAGGGCGGCGTCGTAGTTCGGCTCCTGAGCGATCTCGCTGACCATCTCGGTGTGCTTCACGTTGCCGTCGGTGCCGATGACGACAACGGCGCGAGCGAGGACGCCTTCGAGCTTGCCGTCGACGAGGGTGACGCCATAGTCGGCACCGAAGGTCGACTTGAAGGTCGAAGCGGTCTTGGCGTTCTCGATGCCCTCGGTGCCGCAGAAGCGGCCCTGAGCGAAGGGGAGGTCGGCCGACACGCACAGGACGACCGTGTCGTCAAGGCCAGCGGCGCGCTCGTTGAACGTGCGGACGCTGGTTGCGCAGGTCGGTGTGTCAACGCTCGGGAAGATGTTGAGAATCACATTCTTGCCCACGAGGTCGCCGCTGGCGATGCTGCTGAGGTCAGCAGCGGCGAGGTCAAATAACGGTGCGGCACTGCCCACCGTGGGGAGATCGCCGGATGTGTGGACGGGGTTGCCGCCAAGGGTTACTTGAGCCATGGCGTAGTTGTAGCAGAAGAATTGGCAACTTGGGTCAGCGACGTAGATTGCGGGCGTTCACGAGCACCACGAGACCAATGGAAGCGCCGACGGCCCACCACTGGTAGCGCTGCAGCCATTCGAGGAAGTCGACGAGCTGATCTTCGAATGTTCGAGCCAACCACCACATCAGGGTGAGTCGGCCGGCAATGCCGACTGCCAGCAGGGCGATCAGTTTTGCTGGCGGAGTCCGCTTCACGCCGCTTAGTGCAGCGACGATGTTCGATCCTGCGAAAAACGGGATCAGCGCCCACTCGGCCTTGTCGAAGCCACGCTCGAAGGCGTCGAGTGATTCTTTGGTCAGGCCCAGGTATTTGGTAAACCAGCCCATCACGTCGTCCCGATAGGCCCGGCCAACGAGATGGCAGACGACGAACGCCGCACCGACACGCAGAAATCCGATGACGACGTAAAACGGCAGAGAGACACCGGCTGCCAACGTGAGCGCCAAGTATCGGTTGCGCGAGGACAGCAGGAGCAGCCCCTCAGGGTTGGTGTTGACCCATCGGGCCCAAACCGCCGATGCAATGTTCGAGCAGATTACGAGGCCGACGAACGCCGCCAGGGTGAGTGGCGCCCAAGCCGGACGGACGTGCGGTTGCTCGTTTGATTCGAGGGCAGTCACGTCGCTCACAGGCGCAGACGGTAGCCGCTCGAATCACAGCTTCGGGGCCGGATCCACTACGTTCTGCCCATATGCAAGGGCTTATGCAAGACGTACCGCTCACGATCAATCACATCTTCGACCGGGCCGAGAAGTACCACGGCCACAAGGAGATCATTACGTCGACGGGGACAGGCCTCGAACGGACAACATACGCCGAGTTCGCTCGACGCACCCGGCAGCTGGCCGGTGCGTTGGACACACTGGGCATCTCCGCCGACGGCCGCGTTGCGACGTTTGCATGGAACACCGCTCGCCACCTCGAGCTGTACTTCGCAGCGCCGTGCACGGGCCGGGTGCTCCACACGCTCAACATCCGTCTTTTTCCCGAGCAGCTGACGTACATCGTTAATCACGCAGACGATGAAGTGATTTTCGTTGACCGTTCGATTTTGGCGCTCCTCGCGCCGCTCCTCCCGACGTTTACGAACCTCCGGCATCTCGTGTTGATGGACGATGGCAAAGGCGATATCCCGGA
>Ga0115003_10000298_pt1 | contig 42657 bp, 39 predicted proteins | sample ArcticOcean_MG_C_7_FD_88736 | JGI IMG/M metagenome (GOLD analysis project Ga0115003, IMG submission 88736) | Marine microbial communities from western Arctic Ocean - ArcticOcean_MG_CB11_88 | ecosystem: Environmental > Aquatic > Marine > Oceanic | place: Arctic Ocean: Canada Basin | collected...
AACTGTCAAATGTAGAAAGTGATCCATTTACGGCATGTCCTCCACCTGAACCAACAGATAATGAACAAGATGGAGCAGATAAAGAAACAGTTGAATCAGAAACAACTCCGGCACCGCCACCGCCACCAGCTCTACCACCACCGCCTCCGCCACCAACAACTAGAATTTGAGCTGTTATAGAGCCAGAACATGTTAGCGTATGAGAGCCGGTTGTTGTGAAAGTGTGTAGTGTGTCACTACCATAAGTTGTTTCAGAGTCTGTATCAGAACTACAAGATAACGGAGGTACACTACCACCATCAAGAATAGAACCACTTATAATGCTATTAATTGCAGTTCTTGCGTCAGCTGATGTGCTTGGAGAAGTGTATTTAGAATTACCCATGTGAAGTTGACCAACTGAGCTATTAACTTTACTTTCCCAAGCAATCAATATCGCATCATAATTGGTAGTTGACATTGTGACGTTTTTTAAGAATTGAGTAAAATCAGTAACATTCGCAATATTCCAGTCGCTAATGTCTTGATCGAAACCATATGCGCCTTGAAACATTCTTGTCATACTTGTAACACCAGACACATCTAGTGATCCTAAATCTTGATTAAAGTTAGCTGAAGATACAAACATCTGATGCATGTTGGTGATATGAGAAGTAGACCAGTCGGTAATATTTGGAATTTCTGTTAATGCGCTGCAGGCTTCAAATCCACTAGTCATATCATATGTGTTTGATAGGTCAAGTGTATCTGTTGCAGTTATGGTTAAGTTAGAAGCTCCCTGAAAATAACTTCCATTATTTCCAAGAGTTAGAGATCCCCATTGGCTAATATTAGATATTTTTGTTTTATCTCCACCATTTGCAAATCTAAACCCATCAATAGTACCGGTAATGGTAACTGTATAAGTATTAGCAGTTGAATAAGTATGAGTAACTTCTGTTTGGTTGTAGGTGGTAATTGTATCGTCACTAGATCCATCACCCCAATCTACGCTAAAGTTATAAGTTCCACCTGATTCTAGAGGTAGCGTAATAGACTCACTACTTCCAGTAGTAGTCCAAGCAGAGATAAATGGAGGTAAGGCTTCTGTACAAGTTCCACTTACAGTTGTAAGAGTTGCTCCAGCATCACAAACATCAAAAGTTATAGTTCCAGTGTATTCTCCATAAGTAGAACATTCATAAGTCACATCTCCTGATCCTATATCATCTACATCAGCTGGCAAAGAAGAGTCTGCTAACTCTAAAGTACAGTCTGCCTCACACACTTCGCCATTCTCACTATATTCGGTAGCACATGTACATGTTCCTGTCACCGTGTCTCCTACACTACAAGCTGGAAAAGTTATAGTATCATATCCGAGTTCATCACAAGCTACAGACGTTGCACCCGTTGCCGCTGAAGCAATGGTTGAGCCAACAATAGCTGAAGTATTACAACCTTGAGCACATGTGTTACTTCCTGAATCTAAATATCCATCAGCACAGCCATTAGTACCAACGCAATCACCTGCTGTTGGAGTTGAAACTAAAGCTCCACTAGTACAAGTATATGAAGGAGTATTTCCTGTATATCCGGTGCCATTGCAAGCATATGTTGATGAAGCACCTTCCGCTATTGTTGCTGAACTTGTTATGCCATTTACAGATGATGGAGCAGTGCAACTAGCCTCACAGCCACCACTTAATATTATTCCAGTGGTACAAGAAGAAGAACTATCTCTGTTATTTGGGGAGTTCCATTTATTACTTAAATAATCTTCTATCGATTCTCTCTCAATTGTTTTTAACTTCCTATCAAAAATTACTATCTCGCCAATTTCACCATTAAAATTCTTCCCTATCGCTAAAGTAGTTATGCCTGATAAATGAGTTGTAGCATTTGATGTTGAATCTTCATTAGCCAACGTAGCATTTATGTAAATCTTATTTCCGTCAACCGATGAGTGAGTAAAAGTAAGAACCCTTGGTTTATTTGAATAAGAACTTAAATCTTCAATACTTGATTGATTATCTTCTGAAGAAGATTCGCCATGAGTTTGTATTATTGCGCTTCCCGATTCATAGCCAACAGCCAATGAACTAGAAGCTTCTAAAAGATAATTTCCAGATACACCATTAGTAGCCGTCCTTTTTTCTGTGATGAAAATTGTGTAGTTAGTGCCATTTAAGAAAGCGGCGTTGTCTATTTGTAGGTAATTACTATTACTATCTGCATCAAACTTAACCGCTTGAACACTATTGATACTATTAGAATAAGTAGGACCAGACCCCACGGCAGATATCGCAATAGCCATTTTATTAGGAGACATATCTGCCCAACTAGTTAGAGCATCTCCGGTACTTAAACCTTCACCTAAAGCAAGCTCATCCAAAGAGCTTTCTAGCCATAATTTATTATTTAGAGTTCCATTGATTATTGATGATCTAGTTACTGCCTGAGCAGAATTTATTCTAGCTTTTTTGACGAGATGTTTTGATCCTACTACGCCAACTATAAGAAGGCCTATTATTACGATTACTATTGATACTTCTATTAGGGAGAACGCTTTTCTAGATTTTTTTCTTAAAATCATCTCTAATTTGAATTTTTTAAAGTTAATCAACTACACCTTCGGCATCTAAGACAAGAGGTTTAAACACAATATTTATTAATTACAATAATAACTTATTTAGGTCACCTCTAAGATCCATTTTTGAAACATCACCATCAAAAATAAACTTCAAAAGAAAATGACTGGTTAGCTCTAAGCCATCTTTTATGTCTTGCCTTGTGGCTAGGGATGCATTATTTAGCAGAAATCCTGGTAGCTTTAGCATTTTGTTTTCGTAAGGCTTGCCGGATTCAAAACATACCGCCCTGGCGGATTTTGGGGAAACATATTTTAGGTTATGCGTAACGCCAGTTGCCACGCAACTCGATATGTCTATTTCGTAGCCCAGATTTCTTAGAATGTTAAACTCTAGAATTATGTAATTTTTTAGATTCTCATTTATTTCATTTTCATCTACCAGATTTTGCAGAAACTCGCTAAGTAGTAAAAATAATTCTTCTAGAACTAACTTTTCTAAAATTGCCTTATCGATTAGGCGCAGTATTGAGGAAGCAATTTTAAGTTTATCTTTCTCAAATAGAATTTTAGTGCAATATGATTTGACCAAATCGCAGCGGCTCAATTGACCAAGATTTTCTTCCAGACGTGATTTATATTCAAAAGATATTAGGTTGCCAACTTGAAATATTGCTTTGCTTTTTGCCGACTTAGTTGATTTAACAAAACCACGATAGACTCCATGATCTTGGCTAAATAATTTCACGATCGCAGAATTCTCGCCGTAACTTAAAATACTAATTATGATTCCTTGGTCAGCAAATTTCATTTATGAGATATTTGATTGCGTCACCAGAATTAGTGCAAACTTGTTTATTTGGCGTCTGGTTTCTAAACCAAGTTAATTGCCTCTTCGCGTAGTTTCTAGTTTTTTGCGAAACAATGTTTTCCACCTCTTCTTTTAAAATCTCCTCATCTAGATATTGGCATATCTCGGCGTATCCTAGAGTTTTGCTTATTGGAGGATTGTCTTCTTTAATTTTTTCTCTTAGATCTTTTACTTCCGCCAAGGCTCCTTGATCAAGCATTCTTGTAAAACGAGAGTTGCAATTCTCGTAAAGTTTTTCTCGCGGGATGTCTAAGTTAAGATGAATAAACTCAGCATTTTTCAGAGGTTTTTCTTTAGGATGGCTTTGAAAATACGCAATTGTTTTGCCGGTTTGTAAATAAACTTCATAGGCTCTTATGAGCCTTTGCCTATCAATTATCTTTTTCTCGCCAAGGCTTATTAGTTTTTCTTGTAAATCCTCAGAACCATTTTGCTCAAAATACTCGGTGGATTCTTTTCTTATTTCTGGATCAATTTCGGGCACCGGGGAAATTCCTTCCATCAGGCTGGATATGTACATTCCCGTTCCACCAACGATGATTGGCAGCTCCTTATTTTCAATTGCGTTTTTGATTTCTTCTTTGACGAAACCGAGCCAAATGGCCACTGATGAATTTTGGTTTGGTAGTAATCTTGAATAAAGACGATGACTAACTAATTGCTGCTCTTCTTTCGTTGGCTGAGCGGATAGGATTGGTAAACCTTGGTAGATTTGCAAAGAATCGGCGTTGATTATTACGGATTTTTGTTTGTCTTTTATTCTCAGCGCAAAATCAACGGCTAACTGTGACTTTCCCGATGATGTTGCTCCTGATATTATTACTATTTTAGACATTTTATCGTTGTTTCCTTGTCTGGATTGCCACGTCGCTTAAGCTCCTCTCGATGACGAGGAGGGGAAAATTAGTCACCACGCCCGTCATTCGGGAGGAGCGTAGCGACATGGCAATCCAGGGGTTAATTACTTAAGCATTCCTGCAATTTTTTTAAATCATCCGGCAAATCTATTTCGAAAGACATTTCTTCCTCACTTCTTGGATGAATAAATGATATTTGATAAGAATGCAGAGCTTGTCTTGGAAAATCTTTAATGAATTGATGTTTATTTCCATCTAATTCTACAGACTTTGGTAGGTTTTTCTTACATGAGGAATAAACTTGGTCACCGACAATTGAGTGTTTTTTATGTTCAAGATGAACTCTTATTTGATGAGTCCTGCCTGTTTCTAACTTGCACTTAATTAAACTAGCATAATTGTCTAAATATGTCTCAACAACCTCATAATTTGTAACTGCATCACGCCCGCCCTTTCTAACAATTGACATCTTTAGGCGATTTTGGCGGTTTCTAGCAATTGATGCCTCGATTTTCCCACGTTTCGAATCCATGATACCGTAAATAAAGGCTAAATAGCTTCTTTTAATTGTTCGATCTTGTAGATTTTGGCTGAGAATTTGGTGCGTAAAGTCATTTTTGGCAACTAACATCAAACCGCTCGTCTCTTTGTCTAGTCTGTGAACTATTCCTGGTCTTGCTTCGCCGCTAATGGAAGATAATTTGCCTTCGTGAGTGTAGAGAAGAGCATTAACCAACGTATTGTCTTGATTGCCCGCACCTGGATGGACTGTTAGCCCGGCAGGTTTGTTAATTACTATTAAATCATCATCTTCAAAAACTATCTCGTAATCTATTTTACTGGCCTTAATGGTCGCTGGTTTTGTGTCTGGAAGTGTTACGGTAATTTCTTGGCCTGGCTTAACCTTGTAAGATGGGCTGGTTAGTGGATTTTGACTGTCATCGACAACCATATTTCCAGCCATTAACTTTTGAATCTGCGAACGATTAACCTCTGGCTTTATTGAAGAGAATTCTTCGCTTAAGAATTTATCAATCCGAAGGCTTCTTCTTTCTTGATCTAGTCTAAATTCAAATTTCTCCATCGAACTCTCTTTTAAGGTCATTTATTTTAACAGCGATTTCATCAGCACTGACTTGTATTAAATATTCTAGATTCTGGTTAGCAGAAATAAATAAGCCGTAAGCAAGGCTGGCTTTTTTAACGTCTATTTGTGCAAGTACTTTTTTGCTACCACCATCAACTAAATTAATTTTCCCCTCTAGACTTGAGCGGCCAAATAGCCCAAATATTCCTCGTAGCACATCGTCACCATCATCATATTTAATGAGGTCTCCGGATATTATTAGGTTTCCTTTTTGAATAAATTTACGTGACTTAGTTTTGATGATTTTTTGACCTTCAAACAAACCAGATTCATTTAAATGATAATAAATTTTATCAGGAATGGTTTGCGTTATAGGAATGCTTTCTTCGTCATAATAAAGAGGCGAATTGCTTCTATTAATGAAATCCAAAAAAATTATTTTATCGAATTTAGAAAAATCTATTTTGGCTGGCTCTTCAATTCGTTCGAATTTATGAATCTGTGAAATTGTTCCACATGACGCCAATAATAATATTGCTAAAAAAGCAGTTAGATATTTAGGAATTCTCAACATTTGTTATTTTTACCTCTCTTTCTTCAGGATTGTCCGGATTTGTTGCCTTAATTGAGATATCAACATAGTCGCTTAAATATTTTTTTGCAACTTCGGGCCATTCAATCAAACAAATGCCGCTTTTAATAGCGTCAAAAAAACCAATATTTTCAAGTTCATCTTCATTTTTTAAACGGTAAAGATCAAAGTGGAATATCTCGCCTTCTTTTGTGTCGTAAATATTTAATAAATTGAATGTCGGGCTAGTTATTTCTTGTTCTTCGCTAAGCAGAGAGCCAATGAATTCCTTGGCAAAAAAGGTTTTTCCAGCACCCAAAGTTCCGTTTAAACAAATGACTTTCTGAATTTTGAACATAGTGTGCAGAATCTTTGGAAGTTCTCTTGCAAAGCTAGACATTTCTTCTTTCGACTTAATTAGGAGCTCTTTTTTCATGATCTTATTTTTGAAAATGAGTTAAAATCGGCACGTGATCGGATGGAGATTCTACGATTCGATAATTCTGATAAGTCTCAACCGATTTCATGTGATTTTTTAGACTGTGAGAACACCAAATATGGTCTAGCCTTCTACCGCGGTTAGATTTAAATGGCTCTTTTCCACGGTAACTCCACCAGCTGAAAAGTTTTTCGCTTTCAGGAACAAAATGCCTGTGAGTATCAATAAAATCTGCTGAAGCACGGATTTTCTCCAGCCTTTCAACTTCAATTGGAGTGTGCGAAACCACCTTTAATAGCTGCTTGTGAGACCAAACATCATGTTCCAAGGGTGCGATGTTAAAATCACCTACAATAATAAGGTTTTTGCCTTGTTTCTCTTTAAAATGCTCAACCATCCAATCCAAAAACTTTAATTTGTGATCAAATTTAGGATTTATTTTTGGATCAGCTTCGTCGCCACCAGCTGGAATGTAAAAATTATGTAATTCCACTTCTTTATCACCAAATTCAATAGTAGCTGAAATATGACGCTTGTGACCATATCCTGCGACATCGATTTTTTGCGTATTTTTCAAAGGAAATTTCGAAAGAATCGCTACGCCATTGTATGATTTTTCACCAGAAAACTCCACATACTCAAAACCTAATTCCTTAACCCCCTCATGCGGGAAAAACTCATCTGCAACTTTTGTTTCTTGCAAACAAATTACGTCAGGATTTATTTCATCAACGAAGTTCTTTAAAAGAGGAAGACGTAGTCGAAGTGAATTAATGTTGTAAGAGACTATTTTCATTATTTTGTGCTTTTTAATTTTTGGTGCATGGTTGCTGTAACTGGTTCGTGAACCATGTACAACCACCAGGTACCGGAGTTTTATCCGAGAAAAAAATTAAGCTGCTAAAGGCGTTAACCTAGGGAACAAAGCTTTCGGCTCGTTAATTTTATGACTTTCTTTTAGACAATGCTCTTTAGTCAAAGTAGAAAAGTCCTTACCTTCAACATTTAATAAGTTCAACATTTGTGGGGCCAAATTAATGCAAAATGGCTGAAGGCAAACTGCAATTATTCTGATATTCTCAGCCAGGAGAGATAAAACCTGATTCATTTCATCAATTTTGCCTTCTTTTTTTAGATTCCAAGGCTTCTTATCATTAATAAATTCATTACATTTACTAGAATGAGTAAGCACAGCAAACATAGCTTTATCAAAAGCCAAATCTGTCATTAGATTTTGATAATTCTCCTTTAGATCATAAGCATCTTTTAATAAACATTGCCCATCCGAGTAATCTTGGTAGCTGACAATTTTTCCATCATTATTTTTTTGAATCATGGATAAGGTTCTTTGCGTCAAATTCCCAATATTATTAGCTAATTCTGAATTAACTCTATTGAAGAAACTCTCTCTAGAATAATCTCCGTCATTACCAAAAGGCACTTCACGGAATAGGAAATATCTGAAATAATCTAGAGCTTGGTTGTCGTCACATCCCAATTCTTTTAACCACTCTAACTCTGTAACTGGGTTAATTGTGTTGCCTAAAGATTTTGAGATTTTCTCACCATTATTAGTCCACCAACCATGAGCGTAAACTTGATAAGGCAGGTTTTCTTCAGCGGCCATTAAAAATGCTGGCCAGTAAACTGCGTGGAATCTAACGATGTCTTTGCCGACAATATGAAGTGGAGCATTTTTAGTATCGTGCCAGAAGTCTTGATAATTTGAGCTGTTATTTTCAGCGTCCAAAGCACTTAGATAATTTGTAAGTGCGTCTAGCCAAACATACATTACGTGTTTTTCATCGCCGGGAACTTTTACGCCCCAAGAAAAAGTGTTTCTTGAAATTGAGAGATCTTTAAGTCCGCCTTTTACAAAAGAAACCACTTCATTGTAGCGTGATTTTGGCTGGATAAAGTCAGGAGCAGCCTCAAAAAGAGTTAATAATTTGTCTTCAAAGGCAGATAGTTTGAAGAAATAGCTTTCTTGTTTTTGCCATTCTACTTCAGCTCCGCTTGGCGCCTTGCCGTCAACTATTTCATCTTCTGCATAGAATGCCTCGTCCCTAATTGCGTACCAGCCTTCATAAACGCCTTTGTAAATGTAGCCGTTTTTTTCTAGTTTTTGCCAAAATTGTTGAGCGAAAGTTTTATGTCTACTTTCGGTAGTTCTAATAAAATCATCATTTGATAATTGTAGGATATTAGTTAGTTCTTTGAATTTTTCAGAAACTTCATCACAGAACTCTTGTGGGTTTTTGTCTTTTTTATTGGCGGATTTTTCAACTTTTTGACCATGCTCGTCTGTTCCAGTGAGGAAAAAAGTCTTGTTATTGCTGAGCCTATTAAACCTGGCCGCAATGTCGCAAGCAATTGAAGTGTATGCGTGACCGATGTGCGGGATGTCATTTACGTAATAAATTGGTGAAGTTACGTAGAAGTTATTTGGCTCTTGTGGCATTATTTATCTAAGTTGTCTTTTAAGTTTGGAAACCTTAAGCTAGGGAAATTGGACAGTTTTACAATCAAAATTACTAATTTTAGATGTCATTTACCGAAAAACTCGAAGGAATAGTCGAAAAGTTTAAATCATTAGAGCAAAAACTTCAAGATCCATCTTCATTAGGGCAAAGTTTTGCCAAACTTTCTAAAGAACATTCCGATTTATCACCAATTGTTGAGATTATTCTTCAATATCAAAAAGCCAGGAAAGAATTAGACGATATTCTTGAAATGCTTCCAGACACGGATGATGCCGAGATGAAAGAAATGATGGACGCCGAAAAAAATGAGCTAGAAAAACAATTACCGAAATTTGAACAACAATTAAAAGTAGCCCTATTACCAAAAGATGAAGCTGATGAAAAAAATGCGATTTTAGAAGTTAGATCTGGAACCGGAGGCGAGGAAGCTGCACTTTTTGCTTACAAATTATTTGCAATGTATCAAAAATATGCCGAGAAGAATGGCTGGAAATTTGAAATATTATCAATTTCTGACACCGGACTTGGCGGTTACAAAGACGCGTCAGCGAGTATTATTGGGCGTAATGTATTCGCGAAATTGAAGTTTGAATCAGGAGTCCACAGAGTACAAAGAGTTCCAGAAACGGAGAATCAAGGTAGAGTTCATACATCAGCCGCTACAGTTGCAGTACTTCCTGAAGCAGAAGAAATTGATATTAAGATTGAAGAAAAAGATATTAGAACCGACGTATTTAGAGCTTCTGGTCCTGGTGGACAATCAGTTAACACTACAGATTCAGCCGTGAGACTTACGCACATTCCAACTGGTATTACCGTTTCAATGCAAGATGAAAAGTCTCAAATTAAGAATAAAGAAAAAGCCTTAAAGGTTTTAAGATCTCGTATTTATGATGCAAAAAGAGAAGAAGTAGATAAAGAAAGAGCCGCTGATAGAAAAGGCCAAGTTGGAAGTGGCGACAGATCTGAGAGAATTAGAACTTACAATTTCCCGCAAAGTAGAGTTACAGATCACAGAATTGGCTTAACTAGCTTCAAGATTGATGAAATATTAATTGGAGAATTAGATGAGTTTGTTAATGCCCTCACAGCGGAAGATGAAGCTCGCAGACTTATTGATAACTGTTAAAACGTCTTAATCACTAGGGCCAAAAGATCACGAACCTCGACACAAATACGCCTCATATTTTTAGTGGTAAAACCACTTGCCTTTAGGAAAGGAATCCTCTTATTATCCTTGATATTATTAATAAAATTTTCAAAAAAATGGAACTCTTAATAGCTGTAGTAGTATTAGTGATTATTGCCTTTTCTTCCGGTGTTGTTTTTGTTGTAAGGCAACAAAGTGTAGCCATTATTGAGAGGTTTGGTAAGTTTGTAGGAGCTGCCCAACCTGGTCTAAATTTCAAACTTCCAGCTCCAATTAGTACAATTGCCACGATGGTTAATTTAAGAATCTCGCAGAGTGTTCACGAATTGGGGATTAAAACTAAAGATAATGCTTTTGTTAAAATTCCTGTAAAAGTTCAACTTAGAGTTTTGCCAGATAAAGTTGCTGATTCTTACTATAAATTAAATAATCCAGAAGTTCAGATTAACTCATTCATTCTTAATTTAATAAGATCCAAAGGTGCGAGTCTTGATTTAGAAGAAATCTTCACGAAAAGAAGTGACTTGGCTGACTTTGTAATGAAAGAATTAGTGGAAAAAGTAGCCGCTTATGGTTTTGAAATTGTTGATGTGTTGGTAGACGAGCCAGAGCCAGCAAAAGAAGTTCAAGATGCTTACAATAGTGTAATCGCTTCCAAAAGAGGGTTAGAAGCCGCGAGAAATAATGCTGAGTCTAAAAAAGCCTTATTAATTGGAGAAGCTGAAGCTGAAGCAAAAAGCCTAGAATTAAAAGCGGAATCTTATGCTATTCAAAGAAAAGTTATTACAAGAGGAATATCTGAAGCTCTTGAAGAAATTCAAGATGATACTCTAGACTCTAAATATATTTTAGAATTTTTAGCCTCTCTTGATTACAGAGACACAATCAGAGACGCATCAAAATCAGATTCAAATACTTTGGTATTTTCTAATGATCCTAGAGCGGAATTGCAAAAATTGACGCCTTTATTAACCAAGGCAACTCAAAACAATAAACAAGATTCTAAAAGTGAAGTTGAGACTGTGAAAGAGAAAAAAGAAGAAGTGCAGGAAGAAATTGTTTCTTTTGATGACGATCTTCAAATTCCTCAAGACTTTTCACTTCCTTGGGAGAAGACTAACTTCTAGTAAAGCTCAGCGCTATTTCTTAAAATGAACATTGGGTCTGGGGTGCAACCCCCGACCCGCCTCAAAGGTTAGTTTATTGCAACTGTTAAAGTGGCGCTTTCTAGTTTATTTTCAAAACACTTGTCTGATTTCTCTGGAGTTGTTGCGCTGTGAATAATTTCATTAGCCAGGACTTGCTCTTTAATGTAGCTCTCGAAAGATTTTGCAACTTCAACCACCCTGTTGTCTTCGCAATAAAGAGTGATTGATATTTTGTCTGAGATATCAAGGTCAGCGGCTTTTCGGTTTTGTTGGATTGCGCGGATTATGTCTCTAGCAATTCCTTCATCTTCCAATTCTTTAGTTACTTCAATGTCTAGTTGAACTAAATAGTCATTCGTTGACAGTGCAATGCTAGTGTATTTTTCACTATTTGTGTCTTTTGGATCTAGTTTTATTTCAAACTCATCTTCTTCTAAGACTACATCGCAAACTTCGATTTGACCTTGGTCATTTCTTGTCCATTTCCCTTGTTTCGTTGCAGCAATTATGTCTTTAATTTTGGGGCCGTGTTTGGCGCCGATCTTTTTGAAATTTACTTGTAATTTTAGTTCAGCCAAATCAGAGAAGTCTTCTCTCGTTTCAACTTCTTTTACGTTTACTTCTTCGGCGATGATGTCTTTAAATGGCAGAATTCTTGAAGAATTAATGCCTATTATTCTAAGAGATCCAAGTGGCAGTCTTACTCTGAGATTTTTATTATCTCTGATTGAAAGAGCTGATGAACAGATATTTCTAACTAAATCCATGTCAGAAACTAGGTTTTTTTCATCCTCTAGATAAGAAACGTCTGGATAGTCTTGTAAATGTACGGAAACTTTTCTATCGATCATAATTATGCTATTTCTCCTATCACAACTGCTTCTTCGCCGCTATTAGTTAAATTCTCAATTAATGAGTCTACGTCATTTTTATCAGCCACTAAAACCATGCCAATTCCACAGTTGAAAGTAAGGTGCATTTCTTCATCAGCCACGCCGCCTTCTTTTTGTAGGAATGAGAAAATTTCATTTTGCTGCCAAGATGTGTAATCGATATTGACGCTAGATCCTTTTGATAAAACTCTTGGAATATTTTCTATTAAACCACCACCTGTTATGTGAGCCATGGCCTTTACTTTGCCAGTTTTAACGGCTTCAAGGCATGATTTAACGTAGATTTTTGTTGGCTCAATTAAATGCTCTCCAACTGTTTTGCCCGATAGCATTTGAGAAAGTGGAATGTTTTTTTCTTTTAGAATATATCTTGCCAAAGAAAAGCCATTTGAATGTAGGCCGCTTGATCTAAGGCCGATTAGGACGTCGCCTTTATTAGTTTGCTTTGGTAGAATTTCGTCTCTCTCAACTGCTCCAACGGCAAATCCTGCTAGGTCATATTCGCTTTCTTGGTAGATTCCTGGCATTTCGGCAGTTTCACCACCAATTAATGAACATCCTGCTTGTATACACCCGTCGGCTATTCCTTTTACTACTTGGCTGGCCATCTCAATTTCTAGCTTAGAAGTTGAGAAGTAATCTAGGAAGAATAATGGCTTTGCACCTTGAACGACGAGATCGTTTACCGACATTGCAACTAGATCTATTCCTATTGTGTCATGAATATTTAACTCAAAAGCCAATTTTAATTTTGTTCCAACTCCGTCAGTGGCGGAAACTAATATTGGGTCTTTGAGACCACATTGTTTTAAGTCAAAAAGAGCTCCGAAACCACCGAGGTCGGAACTTGTGCCGGCTGTGGCAGTTGCTTTTGCGAAAGGTTTGATTCTTTCAACGAGTTCGTTTCCAGCGTTGATATCAACACCGGCTTTTTTGTAAGTTATGGACATTTATACTTGCGATTTATGTATACAAATTAGATATTGGCTTTAGTAGCGCATGATTACTGCGTATTTTATAAAATTATTTCGAACATGTCGAGAATTTTTTTAGCTACCTATCTTGTTTTTTGGCTTGCTTGCGGTCTCGCTTTTGCGAATGACGACTTTTACGTGATTGATGACGTGGAGATTCATAGTAGTGGAAAGTCGCCAAGTGAAGCAAAGAACACAGCGTTTGACGACTCCAGAAGGAAAGGGTTGGAAGTTTTATTTAGCAAAATGGGGCTGGATCCACTGGTCTTAGAAGAGTTTAGCGATGAAGATCTAGAAGAAACTATCAAATCAGAACAAGTAAAAAGTGAGATTATCGCTGGGAATAATTATTCCGCAGTTTTTAAGATAACCTACGATCATAACTACATCAACTATCTCCTAAAACAGAAAAAATTAGACAGCCTCGATTTAGAAGAAAACTACATTGTTCTCTCGGTCACCCAAATTGATGATGATTATTTGCTATGGCAAAGTGAGAATATCTGGAAAAAAGCGGTTGAAGAAGCGATAGAAAATAGAATTGCGCCTGAAAGCAAATATAAATTATACGCCGTGAATGCTGACGTTGAGAATATGGCGACAATATCACGTGAAGCCATTTCGAAAAAAGATTTCAAAAGCCTTGCCCCGACATTAATTAAATACAATGCCAAAGGAGCTTACATTATTTCTTACTTTAATGATTTAGAACACAAAAAAATAACTGTGGACGTGCATTTGGTTAAGAAACTGCAGAAAAAAAATATTAGATTTAGTTTCGTCAATACCACCTCAATTGAAGAAAACGAATTAATGAGTAAGGTAGCGACTAAAACAATTGATTATTTATTGTCCATTAACGGCAAAAAACTTCGAAAACACGATTCAAATGTTAAGGAAATCGAAATAAGCACAGGGTCTTATTCAAGATGGCTAAAGGTTAAACAAAAAATAGAAGATAGCGGCCTAATTAGCGATTTGGTAATTAAATCAATTTCTAAAGAAAGAGCGGTTATTTTAGTAAAATATTCTGGGCACACTCCTGACCTGGCGCTTAGGTTAAGAGAAATTGGCTTGGATATTGAGCAAGTTGGAGAAAATAATTTTCAAATTGATAATTAAATTATGACAAATAACAAAAGAGATCTTTTTATCTTCGCAGGAGTTGCAGCTTTATTAATATTTTGTCTTTTCAAAGCTCAGCCAATATTGATGCCCTTTCTTACTTCACTTATCTTATCTTACCTCCTAAACCCAATAGTTACAAAACTTAAGAATAAATATAGCCTGACCAGAATAACTAGCACAGCTTTGATATTGTCGTTATTTTTCGTAATATTGTTGACAACATTATTTGTATTATTGCCGATTATTTACAGACAATTCATCGAATTCATCTCTCTAATACCACTTTATTTTGAAACAGTTGTGGGAAGTCTTTATCCAGCTGTGATGGAGTTTGCTAGCAGCCTTGGCTTTGAAGTTAATTATGATGTAACAGAATTTTTGACGAAAGAAAATATGGCCGGTAATTTCATAGACCTCTCGCATAATTTTGCTAATAATATCTTATCCTCGACACTTAGTATGGTTAATATCTTCTCCTTGATATTTATCGTACCTATCTTGGTATTTTATCTTTTAAAAGATTGGGATACTTTGATAAAAACTCTTAATAAACATTTACCGGCTGATTCTAAAAAAGATATTAAGGAGCTGGTTTCAAAAATTGACAAAACACTCTCTAGCTACCTAAGAGGCCAGTTTAATGTTTGCCTTATACTTGGCGCCTTTTATTCAATATTACTTAGCTTTAGTGGTCTAAAATTTGGCTTTATCATCGGCTTACTTACTGGGTTGTTTTCTTTTATTCCTTATGTTGGCATGTTACTGGGCGTAATAATCGCGTTGATTGTGGCAATATTCCAATGGGGATTTGACCCGGTTCACTATGGCATTGTTGCGGCGATATTCGCTACTGGACAAGTTATTGAAGGCAGCTTCTTAACTCCAAGATTGATTGGTTCCAAAATTGGAGTTCATGATGTTTGGGTTATATTTGGCGTATTCTTTTTTGGAGCCTGGTTAGGTTTTGTCGGAGTTTTATTGGCTGTTCCTTTAACTGCGGTAACCAGCACAACAATCAAATATTTCCTAGCGAGATATAGAAAGAAATATACTTAGGATATGTCTAATAAAGACCTTAACATAGGGATACATCACTTCATTAGCCGCGACACTAAAGTCCCTGACTCTAAAGTGTTTAAAGAAGATAAGTTGATGGATTTTGCTGGGATTAGAATTGGAACTATTGATCCAAGAATTACTGAACAAGTACTTAAACTCACAGAAAATATTAAAGATAAAGTTACTGAAATTAATCAGCTGGTCTAGATCCCTTTAAAGAATCCTTTATTTCTGGCGGCATATAGTTCTCGTCATGTTTTATCAAAAGCTCTTTGGCGATAAATTGCCCTTCTTTCTCATTATATTCTCCTATAGCTACTATTCCTTGTTCTTGTCTAAATAAATCTGGCAAGATTCCTTGATAAAAAATATCTAAATCGCTCTCCAAATCAGTAATTGAAAAAATAGTTGTTAGAGCGTCAATTTTTCTAATACTCGCTTTTTTTACCAAACCACCAACTCTGATATTTCGGCCTTCAATTTTGGATAGGACTTCTTGGCTCTTTAATTCACTGGGAGAATAGAAAAAAACTATACTGTCACGGAAGTTATTAATAATAAAGATTATCGACAGGCACGATATTATTAAGATGGAGCTAATGAAGATTATTCTTTTTTGTTTCTTCTTATTTTTCATCTGTCTTCTTAACGTTTTGGTATTTCTTAAATGTGATTACTGCAAAAGTTAGTAGAAGCACAATTGAGAAAGAATAAGCGGCAATAATATAATTTGAATAATCTTGCATATTTTTAAAACTAATAAAATATTTTGTTATTTGCGCTTATCTGTAATGGCCATAATTTAATTTAATCCAAGCTACTTGCAAAATAAAAGTGTTTTCTTATGATTGCGCACTCACTTTTTGCCCGGATAGCTCAGTTGGTAGAGCAAAGGATTGAAAATCCTTGTGTCGCTGGTTCAAATCCGGCTCCGGGCACCACATAGCTAGACTAATTCCTTAGTCCCTTCTTCCATTTGTTTTTCTAGATTTTGCATAAATTCCTTTTTCTCTAGGCCAGGATTAATCTGTGGCAGGAATTTTATGGTTATAGTTCCTGGTTTTTTTAGCAGATTTTTCTTATCCCAATATAGACCAGAATTCAATACAGTTGGAACTACTGGGACATCACAATTTAAGTAAAGAGCCGCGACTCCTGCCTGATATTTATATTTTGAAGAGTCTTCTCCTGGAGGAACCCTAGTTCCTTGAGGGAAGATGATAATACTTCTGCCATTTTTTAGATAACTCTGCGCTTGGGATACGATAGATTTTAAAGCTCTTATTCCTCCTTTCCTATCTACTTTTATTGCACTCGTTCTAGATAAGAACCACCCGAAGAACGGCACCATTAATAATTCTTTTTTAAAAATTGGCGCGGGATGTTCACAAATTAATGAAGTTACAATAGTTTCCCACATTGATTGATGTTTGCAGGCGATTATACAAGCTCCTTTGGGCAGATTTTCCTTGCCCAGGACCTGATAATCTATGCCACATATTACCTTCAACAAATAAACGATAACGCGAACCCAGGCAGTGGCTATTCTGTCAGCGTAGATAGTTTTTTTGGTAAAGAAAACAAAGAAAAAAATGACAGGGACACAAATACTGATCGAACAGATCACAAACCAATATATGATAGATCTAATAACCATTTGAAAACTGAGTGATTTGTTTATTTTTACTTAATCTTGAGCAAAAATAGGTTTTTTTACCAAGAATTTAAGAGAGAAGAAATGGTGCCGATTGAGAGAGTCGAACTCCCGACCTACTGTTTACAAGACAGTAGCTCTACCACTGAGCTAAATCGGCACAAATTAAGATTACGTATAATATTTGTAAAAGATCAAACTTCAAGTTTTTTTATTCTAAAGCAAAGCTCTACAATAAATCTTTTAATTTATTGCTCAATTTAACCAGCTCTGAGAGAATATTTCTAGTAATTGCCGCTCCTTTAATAGCCTTGTTGATGTCGGATTTATCATCTCCTATTTCCTTAAAGAATTTGAATAGACGGCTTCTAGCCTTGGTATCTTTTGGTAATAGTGAAATATCCTTTTTAGCCTTTTCTAACTTACTAACTTGCTTATTATTGCTTTTGAGACTTGAAATAACCTCATCTATTAATTCTATGATTTTTTCTTCTAGCTCGGAACTCTTTGAGAATAAATGATTATTAATTATTATCGGTTTGGCTGCAATTTCCAACAAAGCTTTATGAATTTCTCGAATTTCTTCTTTAAGCTCACTTCTTAAAGTAACCGACAAATTATCTATCTTATCTTCTAAATCTTTTATTCTTTTATCATTAATTGCATAACCATCTATTAAGTAAGACTTAAGCAGTTTAGTTGCCCACTTTCTAAATTCTATACCTCTAATAGAGTTTACACGGTAACCCACCGATATAACGATATCCAAATTATAGCATATAGTTTTATAATTTTTACCATCTGATGCAGTTACCGAGAAATCCTCGGTAACTGAAATATTTTCTAACTCACCAGCTTTAAATATATTTCTTATATGTAGGCCGATATTATCAGCGCTGCAGTCGAAAAGATATGCCATGTCCTTTTGTGAAAGCCAGATTGTTTCTTCAAACACATTTACATTAAAAGAAACTTGTCCGTCGTCAGATTTGCATATTACAATATCGTTTATCTTATTCGCTTTGGTCATTTGCAATGCCTTGAAGTTAAATTTCATCTAATGCTGTGTACCGGAGATTCCGCTATACTGAACTTTGCACCATCTTCTTTCTTCTTTAATAATATCATTCATGCTCCCCGAAACGCTATCCTAGACTTTGTCGCGCCAGATCTTTTGAGAATCTGACGCTACAAAATTACTTCTTACTTTTTTTTGAAGACTTCTCCTTTTTGGATTTCTTCTTTGACTTTTTCTTAGATTTTTTCTTCTTTGACTTCTTTTTCTTCTTCGACTTTTTCAATTCTTTCAGAAGTTTTTCATTGGACTTCACCACCGCCTTATTTGACTTAATAACCGCTTTATTAGATTCGACTATTTTTTCTGAGGGAGTAGTAGTGGTCTTGGACTTTTTGGCGTATGCAGGAGAACATATTAGCGTTAACGCCGTTAGAAATATTATAATTTTTTTCATGGTTTGGTTTTAGGTTTTAGTATTTGCCTCAATATATTGAGACAATTCTTTCAGGTGTTAATGGCCGTCTATGGAAAAATTTGATAACTTTTCGTTTAAGTGGCAATTAAACTGAAAGTACTTTAAAAGTATGGTATAGGATAGATAATGTCAACATACTTTCTTTGAGCGAAAAAGGGGTCAGACCCCATCTCTAAACTAGATGTGAATTGCTTTACCGTAAGCGTCTAAAACTGATTCATGCATCATTTCTGACAATGTTGGGTGCGGGAAGATTGTGTGCATTAGATCTTCCTCCGTTAGCTCAGCTTGTTTAGCGATTACGAAACCTTGGATCATTTCAGTTACATCTGCACCTACTAGATGAGCGCCTAAAAGTTCTCCTGTTTTTTCATCAAATATTACTTTGATTAAGCCTTCTTCTTGTCCGCTAGCAATGGCTTTGCCATTTGCCATATACGGGAATCTTCCGACTTTAATTTTCTTGCCGGCTGCTTTAGCTTTTTTCTCAGTTAGACCAAGGGAAGCGATTTGAGGCATTGAATAAGTACATCCTGGGATATTTTCCTTTTTAATTGGATGAACTTTCGCGGCGTCGTATTTACCAGTCTTGCTGGCAATTTTTTCAGCACAGATTATTCCTTCATGAGAGGCTTTGTGAGCAAGCCATGGGCCGCTTATAATGTCGCCAATTGCGAAGATATTACTTTCAGCTGTTTCTTGGTAGCCATTAACCTGAAGCAGGCCTCTATCAGTTTTGATTTTAGTTTTATCTAAGCCGATATCCTCGGTGTTTGGAACCACGCCAACGGCTAAGATAATTTTTTCAGCTTTGAGTTTTTCTTTTCTACCTTTTACTTCAATTTCAGCTTCGATTCCACTTTTATTCTTGGTAATTGATTTTAAAGCAGCTCCGGTAACTAATTTAATTCCTCTAGAAGTGAATGCTTTAGCAGCGATTTTTGAAATTTCTTCATCTTCAACTGGCAGAATACTATCAGCCATTTCAACTAAAGTTACTTCAGCTCCCATATTATTGTAGAAACTAGCAAATTCTGATCCGATTGCGCCACTACCCACAATTATCAACGACTTTGGTAGTGCTTTTGGAGTCATTGCTTCGCGGTAAGTCCAAATTTTATCTCCATCTGGTTCCATTCCCGGGATTACTCTGGCTCTAGCTCCGGTTGCAACGATGAAGTCAGTCGCTTGAACTTTAGCAATTTCTTTATTGTTTTTTTCAACTGAGACTTCTTTATTACTTAGAAATCTGGCATAGCCGTCAATTACTTCTACTTTATTTTTCTTTAATAAGACGCCAATACCGCCACTTAGTTTTTTAGAAACGTCGCGAGATCTTTGAACTACTTTGTCAAAATCAAATTTAACGCCTTTCACTTCAAAGCCATAATCACCTACATGTCCTAATAAATGATTTACTTCAGATGACTTAAGTAGTGCTTTAGTTGGGATACAACCCCAGTTTAGACAAATACCACCTAAGTCATTTGCTTCAATAATACCTACTTTTAGCCCTAATTGTGCTGCTCTAATTGCCGCAACGTACCCACCTGGACCTGCGCCTATCACGCAAACATCAAACTTCTTAGTTTCAATAGTCATAATTTTATAGAAATTTTTTAATTTAAATATTAGCGTACAGCTTATTAATCCTTAATTAAAACTTCAAGTAAAGTACATGTCTATGGAAGTGGAAAGTCTAATTAGCCGAATAAAAAACTGCCTTAACGTTATTAGGGGATGTCTTTGACGTTGAAAAATTATCGACAAGACTGAATGAATTAAAGAAGCTGTCGGAAGATCCGAATCTTTGGGAAGATAATGATAAGGCGCAAAAAATCCTAAAGGAAAAATCAGCAATTGAAGATAAGGTCAATGGCGTAGCAGAAATTGAGAATAGCCTTGAGGAGCATACAGAGTTTTACAAATTAGCCAAAGAAGAAAATGATGATGAGAGCTTAAAAGACGCATTTGAGTCTTTAGATAAGTTGGCGCAAAGATGTGACATCCTAGAAATTGAGTCCTTATTTGATGGAGAATCAGACTTGAGTGACTGCTTTATTGATATTAACGCCGGAGCCGGCGGAACAGATTCATGTGATTTTGCTTTGATGCTAATGAGGATGTATGAAAGATTTTGCAATAAGAAAGGATTTAAAGTTGAAGTCGTTAGTATGCTTGATGACATTGAAGCCGGCATTAGATCCGCTACTTTAAAAATATCGGGTAACTTTGCTTACGGTTGGCTTAAAACCGAAAGCGGAGTTCACAGACTTGTAAGAATCTCGCCTTTTAATGCTAATGGAAAAAGGCAAACCAGTTTTGCTTCTATTTGGGCTTATCCAGAGCTTGACGAGGCTGTAGAAGTAGCAATTGAGGATAAAGATTTAAGGATTGATACTTACAGAGCCTCTGGAGCTGGTGGGCAGCATGTAAATAAGACAGATTCTGCGGTAAGAATTACGCATTTACCGACAAATATTGTGGTTCAGTGCCAAACTGATCGGTCGCAGATTAGAAATAAGGCGCAATGTATGAAAATGCTTAAATCTAGGCTTTATGATTTAGAGGAAAAAAAGAAGAAAGAAGAGCTGGCAAGCAAGGAAAGTACAAAAACAGATAATAGTTGGGGGCATCAAATTCGCTCTTATGTTTTGCACCCGTACCAGCTAGTAAAAGACTTGCGAACTAATTTCGAAACTGGCAATGTGAACGCTGTTTTGGATGGAGAGATTGAAGAGTTCATAAAAAGTAATTTGATTAAACGATGAAATGTCCCTTTTGCGCTAACCCAGAGACTCAAGTAAAAGATAGCCGAATTTCTGATGACGGAGACTCAATTAGAAGAAGGCGTTATTGCGGTTCTTGTGATTCAAGATTTACCACCTTTGAAAGGGTCCAGTTAAGAGAAATATTAGTTATTAAGAAAAATGGCGACAAGAAGATTTTTGACCCAGAAAAACTCAAAAGATCTATCGAGATGGCCGTGCGTAAAAGAAACGTTTCTAACATGCAGGTTGAAAAACTAGTTAGTAATATTGTTAGGCAACTTGAAATGCAAAGTGAGACTGAAATATCGTCATCGCAAATTGGTGAAATAGTCATGAACGCACTGGAGAAACTTGACAAGGTTGCTTTCGTGAGATTTGCCTCTGTTTACAAAAACTTTGAAAAAGCTGATGATTTCCAAAAATTTATTAAGAAGGTAGTAAAATAATGTCCGAGAATAATGCCCTTGAGGCTTTGCAATTCTACTTAGATAATGACCTTGATGAAGTACTCTGCGAAGAATTGGTGGATCATTTCGCAGCGAAAGAAGTTACTCACGCACCTAAAGTAAACACGACAGAAACTCAGAAAGCAAAAATAGAAATTATTCAGGAGCCGATAAAAAAAGCCGCCACTTCATTCATAAAACCAGCGGTTTCTACAAGTCAGTCTCTTTCGAAACTTGCGAAACAATTTACACAAGAAGGCTACAACGCTGATGATGCTTCTATCTCAATTAATGCTATCGTAGAAAGGGCAAAAGTAGCAGCAAAGAATTCTAGCAATCTGGAAGAACTTAAAAAAGCAGTTGAGAGTTTTGATGGCTGTAACTTAAAGAAAATGGCTACCAATACAGTATTTTCTGATGGGAATGCCGACTCCAAAGTAATGATTATTGATGAAGCCCCGGGTAATGATGAAGATTTACGTGGCTTGCCTTTTTGTGGTGACGCCGGAAGGATGCTGGATCAAATGTTTGGCGCGATCAATATGAGCCGCAAAGAAAATATTTACATTGCTAATATTCTATTTTGGCGACCACCCGGAAATAGAAAGCCAACACGTGAAGAATTGGCGATTTGCAAACCTTTTGTCGAAAGGCATATTGAATTAGTGAACCCAGATGTGATTGTATTAATTGGCTCCACCGCGATGAATGCAATTCTGGATGTTGCTTCTCCAATTACCAAAGTCAGAGGTGAATTTATGGATTTTGCGCCGGAGTTTTTAAGTAAACCAATAAAAGCATTTACAATTTTCCATCCATCATATTTGATTAAGCAACCTTCAAAAAAGAAGATTGCCTGGAAGGACCTACTAGCACTAGAACAATTTTTAAAGGATAATAAATGACTCAAGAAAATAAATTAATCCCGGATGGCTTTTGTGATTTAATTTTTGAAAAAGCCGAAGACAAATTCAAAAGCAAGAATTTAGTATTAGAGCATTTCTTGGAATCTGGCTTTAGAATGATTGAAACATCTTTGGTTGAATTTTGCGACAAATCTGACCTTCATGACGGTGCATTTCAAACTTTTGATGCAAAAACTGGTAAGAATCTAGTTTTCAGAAATGACATTACTTTGCAAATTGAGAGATTATTAAAAAGCAGATTAAAGAATTATGATTTGCCTTTGAAATTATGTTACTCAGGCGAAGTTTTGAGCAACAAAGATATAAATTTTAACGGCCAAAGACAACAAACTCAAATTGGCGTAGAAATCATTGGGTCAAACAATGAAAGCTCAGACGTTGAGGTTATTAACGCTAGCTTAGAAGCTGCGAAGAAACTCGGGCACAAAAACATTTTAATTGAAGTTTCTTTGCCTGATTTATTGGATAAATTTTTAAATGAGGCGCAGGTTCCATCTGAACTAAAAGGCGAGTTAGGACAAGCCATTCTTAGTAAGAATATTTCAAAAATCAGAGATACTTTTGGCGAAAAATTAAAGCCAATTGAGGATATTATTTTGAAAAATGATGATTTAGAAGGTAATATTGCAAATTTCAGCCAAAACTACAATTCACAAGTTATTTTAACTGAACTTGATAAAGCCAGAAACTTAAATGAGTTACTCCAAAATAATTTTGACTGTAGCATCTGTTTTGATTTATTCGGTGATCAAAAATCACTTTATCACAATTCGATTTCCTTTGATATTTTTGCCAATAAAGAGACTACACCAATTGCTCGTGGCGGTAGATATAAAATTAATGGAATTGATGCCGTTGGAAGTACTTTATATATTTAGGAAACCTTAATTTGAGATGAAAAATACAGCTAGAAAAATATTATCTAAATTTTGTATAAAATCTTATCTTAAATTCTTATTATTTTTTCTGTTAATATGCTCGCCCCTCTTAATGCAAGCTTTTTTGCATGAATCTCGAGTTTGGTCCGCTCAAAATGAAAGATTATTGGGGTTTGCCTTATCTATTAAAGAAAATTCATTATTTTATCTTCTACAGGCACTATTATTAGTCTTTATTACCCAGAAAACCGGTCCCAAGTCTCTGGCGATAACAGCCAAAATACTTATCTCATTATTATTTTTAATAAGCCTTGCCAATTTTTTAACTCAGCTCCAGTTCAATCAAAATATCACCCCGGAGAATCTTCAGAAATACGGACCCTACGCTTTAGAATTTATCATTCAAACGCGCAATATTTATGAGATGTTTGCAGTTCTGGCTCTAAACTCTTTGGCAGTTATTTTGTTTTTTCGTAAGGATTGCAAAATCAATTCCATAACTTCCATATTTAGCGCCTTATCTTCTATTTTATTGTTAATTTTATTAATTAATTACTGGTTACAAAATAATGAAAGCAGAATTGAAAAAGCAAAATTTTATACCAAACAAGGCTTTAATCTGTCATCGCTGATACATAAAAAATATAGTGAAGATTTTATTAAGGACTTTCACTATGAAGAAAAAATTCAATGCCATAAATCCAAAATACAGACGCCAAATATCATAATATTAATGATAGAATCTTTGTCTTTACAGCAAAGCAAATTCTTTTCAAACATTCACAATTGGACCCCCCAAATTGACAAAATTGCCGCAGACAATACAGCCTTTACTAATTTCTATGCTAATTCCATTTCTACCGAAGGAGCCCAAATAGCAATATTGACAGGGAATATCCCTATTGGAAAAGTTAGAAAGTTACATAGTTCATTTGATGGATTCTTTAATGATAAGAACTCTCTGGTGCAAATTTTGAAAAAAAGTGGATAATACACGCAATATCTAACTACCGCTGATCTTGGATTTGCTAAGACTGGGAAATGGGCTAAATCGATAGGGTTTGATTATTTGGAGGATTCCTCAAATAGTTTTTATGATAATTATGAGAAATTTGCCTTTAAATCAGCGCCAGATGAGGCTTTATTTTTGAGAGTGCTAGATAGACTCAAAACTCTCAAGGAGAAACATCCCACCTTTACCTTCATCAAAACAGTGTCAACGCACTCGCCTTTTATTAATCCGGACAATAAAAAAAGTTCAGAAGAAAAAACATTTAAATATAGCGACAAAGAAATAGGAAAATTTTATTCACAGCTACAAAAGCAGAATTTCTTTGATGATGGCATAATGATAATCTTAGGAGACCACCGTAAAATGGCCACTCTACTGAAAGAAGAAGTTGATAAGTTCGGATCTATTAACGCTAAATCTCAAGTCCCTTTAATCTTAATTTCAAAAAACAAGAAACCTGGAATAGTGACACAGCAATTCCAACAAGTGGATATTTACAATTCTCTGAAAAATTTAATATCTAATGAATCTTGCTCATCGCCCTGGATGGGCGATATTATGGCAACGAATATCTCACCTAAATATGTCGCTTTTAAGCATTCCTCACAATATTATCCCGTCACAATTTTTGAAAAAATCCAAAATTATCAAGTACATTTGGAGGCTGAAGATAGTTGGGTTAAAAGTAAAAATATGCCAAAAGAAAAAATAGAGAATGAGATCTTAGGAAAAATACATTCTTTACGCCTCAAGTGAACTTCTGATGAAATCAAATAAAAAAACCCCTCCCTAATTCTGTTAAGAATTTAATAACATCATCTATTAAAGCCTTTTCTATTTGCCTTTCATGTAATTGCTTCTGAGAATTATCGATAAATTCAAAATTATATTTATCTTTGAATATGTCTCTTGCCAAATCAGAATCATTGGCCGGTAGAGTTATTTGAAAATTATTTGTTTTAAGCTCGTTTCTTGCTTGCCTGTCATAAAGATTTGAATTTATTTGTAATATTAAAACATTCCTGCTCCAGCCATTTTCTATTGTTTGTTTTGCGTGCCCTAATCTTTGGTCAATATCCTTAACTTTTGTTATTATTTCCACATTATGTCTCTATGGAATATTAACCAAACTCATAAGCTTATCATTAACTCTAAATTGGTCACCAGCTTGGTGACCAATTTTTTTGGAATTAGCCTCAATAAGTAAATCTGGATAATCTTCGTAAAAATATGCCATATATTTCAGATTTGTAGAAGAAAAGCCGTTAGTAGTATCAAAATCTTTTTTAAATCTTTTGCCAGAGTTTCTATTACCCTACTTCCCCACTTATTATGCCGTCTTTGCTCTTCAATGATGTTGCCAATCTGCCAATAAAGAATCAGCATTTCTGTATTAACAGATAAATGCGCTTTAATTTGAGCGGATTTTATTTTAACTTTGATATTTTCAAGAGTGGAGATGTAATCCGTGGATAGATTTATGAGGTGTAAGTTTGATATTGGTGGTTACACCCCAATTGTAAGATTCTATCTAAATAATGACAAGTCTATTTTTACTACACCACACTATTTGTTACCAAAATAGCCTAGTTCCTTTTAACGACAATTTGGCCACAAGCTGTGGCAAAATTTCAATTAGCTTTATTTAAAGCCACTTCTTCCTTTTAAATATCCAAATAGTAATGGCTGAAGAAAGTCCCATTAAGGATATGGCCAGCGGATATCCAAAACCCCAATCTAATTCTGGCATAAGCTTGAAGTTCATTCCATACATACTAGCAATTAATGTAGGTGGCATGAAGACTAGTGATGCTAGGGTGAAGATTTTTATTACTTTATTTTGTTCTAGGTTAATTAGACCAAGGAAACTGTTTTGTAGATATTCTAGTCTGGCGAAGTTGAAATTTGCGTGTTCGATTAGGGAGTTAATATCTTTAATTATAATTCTTAGCCTTTTGTGATTACCTTCCATTAGGTCTTCGTTTCTATGTAGTGACGATACTACTCTTTGCTTATCAAAGAGAGCTTCTCTTAGACTCATTGTTAGCTCTTGGCACTCATTGATTTTGAATATTGTTTGCTCATCAAGATTGTGATTATATTTAATTTTGCTGGCAATGTCAGCGGTGTGCTTTGTCATAGCCTCGATTAGATCGGCATCATGGTCAATTCTTGATTCAAAAAGTGCGATGAAAATTTTCGCTGGGGTAGAAAAAGAGGAAGGAGTTCTTTTTATTCTTCTGATAGTTTCTTCAAATATTTTACTGTCAGTGTAGCGAAGGCTAAAAAGAATTTTATTAGTAATAATGAAAGAAATTTCACTTTCTTCTATTTTTAGCGCTTGTGAGATTAGATTGATAAATGTTGAGTTTACCTGAATAAAATCAGAACTTTCTAAATATCTCGAGCTTGTTTCAATCTCTTCTTGTTGCTGTTTGGTTGGGAAGTTTATGTCGAATTTTTTCTCTACTTCTAGAATTTCATCAGCCGATGGATTTTGTAGATCTACCCAAACTGCACCGTTTAAGAGACCAGCTTCCGTTAAAGAAAAAACTTTTTCTTGTTGGTAATCCTTGGTTTGAAAAATTCTGATCATGTAATCCTATTTTAAAAATTTGTACCAAAGCTAAAGCGGAAGTTTTGTGTTTCGTCGTAATCTTCTTTTTTAGCAATTTTTGAAAAATCTAACCTGATCGGCCCCATCGGGGACGACCAAACAATACTTAGTCCGTAAGATGATCTGATAGCTCCACTATCTACAATCTGGGAATCATTTTTATTAACCTGATCTACGCCTTTTAAAGTACCAGTGTCAGAAAATAACACACCATTTATTCCTAATTCTTTTGGCAGGCCTAGTGGGAATAGAAACTCTGCAGTTCCAACATAATAAGCTTTACCACCGGCGGAGCTACCATTATCAGCGCTACCATTTTCAACATATCTAGGCCCCAATCCTGCATATCTAAAGCCTCTGAAGCTGTTTCCTCCTAGATAGAAACCGTAGTTACTTCTAACATCTTGACCAATTCCATCTATTAAACCACCGCGAGCAAGAAGTTTTAAGACGAATTCTTCATTAAATGTCGGTATGTAATATCCGGCGGACCCAGTGTATTTCATAGTTTTGATATCACCGCCAATCCCGGCGAAGTCTTGGCTTAAAGAAATGTAGTATCCTGAGGTTGGCTTAAGCCTGTTATCTCTTTTGTCGTATAAAAATGTTTGACCTACTCCAGAACTAACGAAATCACCTTCTAGGTTTCTGATCGCGATGGATACGTTAGAGTCGACATTACTTACTTCTTGGCTGCTTAGAGAGTATCTTAATTGATGAGTTAAATACTCAGTCATGGAGTAATTTCCTCTAAGCGTCACGCCGCTTGAACTTTGATCGTAAACTAGAGTGTTTCTTTTGCTTAACTCATATTGGAAAATATCAAAACCAACAGCAATATTTCTACCCATAAAATATGGCTTGGTGTAGTTTACCTCGCCGCTAAAGCTGGCAAAAGATTTTTGCACACTAAATCCTAACTTTTCGCCTGTGCCATTCAGATTATTTTCTTTAATTCCGATGCTTGTTGTTAGTTGATCCACGGTTGAATATCCAAGACCTAAACTAAGCTCACCTGTTTTCTTTTCTTTAACCTTAACTTTTAAGTTTACCTTGTCTGAGTTTTCGATTCTGTCAGTTTCAAACTCTACCTGCTCAAAATATCCAAGATTTTGCAAACGCTGCTTTGAACGGTTGATCTTAGTGACATTGTATGGATCTCCTTCTCTAACTCTCAGCTCTCTTCTAAGAACCTTATCCAAGGTTCTAACATTCCCGGTAATGCTAATTTCATTAATGTAGATTGGCGGAGTTTCTTTAATAACGAAGTTAATATCTATTGTCTTTTTCTCTCTATTTCTAGTCAGTACCGGTTCAACATGAGCGAAAGCAAATGACTTTTGTGACATTACATTAACCATTTTCTCAATGGTTTTTTCAACCAGATCAGAATTGTACAATTTTCCTTCTTTGATCCTGATATGCTTGTTCAAGACGTCTTCGTCAAATTTCTCAACTTGATTAGTTATTGATATTTCTCCGACATTATATTTGATACCCTCTTCAATCAAAAAATTAATGTAGAAACGGTCTTTATTAGGAGTTATCTGGGCAATCGCAGATATTGTATTGAAGTCAGCATAACCTCTGGTGCCATAAAAGCGGCGAAGTTTTTCTTTGTCAAATTCTATTCTATCAGAGTCGTAAACGTCAAAACTTGAGAGAAATTTCCACCATTTGGACACTTGCGTAGTTATTTCTTCCTTCAGATCTGAGTCAGGGTAGGCTTCATTACCAACGAAGTAAATGTCTTCTATTTTTGCTTTTGGGCCTTCTTTAATGTCGAACACCACTTCTATTCTGTTACGCTCTTTTTGAATTATTTTTGGATCAATTTTCGTTAAAAAGCGACCTGACTTAAGATAAATTTCATTAATTCTCTTAAGGTCATTTTGTAATTTGGATTTAGTGAAAACCGATCTTTTCTTTAAAGTGGTCTCGTTAGATAGAGCGTCATCATCAATCTTATTATTGCCGATAAACTTAACGTCAAATATTACCGGGTTTTCTTTGATCTCAACGATCCAATCATTTTTCTTTTGGTAAATTTTTGATTCCAAGAACAGCTCAGACTCGTACAATTTCTTCAAAGATTTTTGAATTGCCAAATTAGAGCCATTTAATATGCCCTGACTTTCAATGTAAGATTTGATCGTAGTTTCATCTACTCTTTCATTACCAATGATTTTCAGCTGCCCTTGTGCATTAGCGCTAGCACACATAAGGAGAAGACTAAAGCTAACTAACAGCAATAGAAATTTATTTTGAAAATATTGGATATTAATAAGAAGATGCCATTTAATTAATGTTATTACTGGACAAGCAATGAACTTAGCCTGGATCGTACAAAATTGTTTTTTTGAATTCAATTGCCTTTTTGATATTCTTTACATAAACGCTATTGACTATTAAGAAAATAGTTCGATAGTTCCGGAAATTTCGACCTATTATTTTAAATAAATAGAATGAGAACAACTAAAGCCGTTGAACAATTGGATTCTCTAGCTCAAGAGACTAGACTAAAAACTTTTCGCATGTTGGTGAAGGTAGGCAGCGACGGCCTACCCGCCGGAGCAATCAGCGAAAAACTAGGGATACCAAACAGCACTCTTTCTTTTCACCTATCTCATCTAACTAATGCAAACCTTATTTCTTCTAGAAAAGAAGGTCGCAGCGTAATTTATTCAGTTAACTTCAAGGAAACAGAATCACTAATAACATTTTTATTAGAGAAGTGCTGTACAGATTCAGATCATAAAAGTTGTATGACTGACTCTACCCGAGATTTTATTGACGCTACTTTTAACTCTTAATTAATAACAAAACTCAAGAACATGAAAATTCAAAAAAAATCAATCACACGATTATTCGCGATTACCTTGTCAATTGCGGCTGTTAGTAGCGAATCATTCGCCAGAGATAATATTCAAGTAGTCGGATCATCAACTGTGTATCCTTTTACAACTGTGATTGCTGAAGAGTTCGGCAACAATACGAAATACAGAACTCCAATAATAGAATCTACTGGCACAGGCGGCGGAATGAAATTATTTTGTTCTGGAGTAGGGACTAACTACCCAGACTTGAGCAATGCATCTAGAACGATAAAGAAAAGTGAACTTGCAAAATGCAAGAAAAACAAAGTTACACCCGTTGAAATCAAAATTGGCTATGATGGTATCGTTTTAGCGAATGCTATTTCTGGGAAAAGTTACGCGCTCACCAAACAAGAAATTTTTCTAGCTTTAGCAGCAGAAATACCGAGCAAGGATACTAGTAAACTTATTGCTAATCCTCATAAAAAATGGAGTGATATCAATAACAAACTACCATCAATTAAGATTGCAGTTTATGGTCCTCCTCCGACTTCAGGAACTAGAGATGCTTTTGTTGAGCTAGTGATGGAAGGGCCTTGTAAAGATCTAAACGCCTTTAAAAACACATATGCTAACAGCAAAACAAGGAAGAAAAAATGTCACATACTAAGAAATGATGGGCATTTCATTGAAGCTGGAGAAAATGATAATCTTATTGTGCAAAAACTTAAAAATAATTCTGAAGCTTTTGGAATTTTTGGATTTTCATTTTTGGAAGAGAATCGTCATGTCGTGAAATCCGTCAAAATTAATAATACTTTCCCAACATTTGAAAATATAGTTAATGGCTCTTACCCAATTTCAAGACCTTTATTCATATATTACAAAAAAGAAAACCTAAATATTGTGCCCGGAGTTAAAGAGTTCATCCAGGAGATAATTAGCGAGAATACTCTTGGTGGCGAAGGTTATTTGATGCAAAGAGGACTTATTCCGTTGACTGATTTAGAACTTAAAAAAGTCAGGGATAAAATCACAAAGACTCTCTAGAGAGTCTTTGCTTTGGGAGGGAAATATTTCTTCCCCTTGCCGCTGTAATAATTTCTGCTACATCGGCTGAACTATCTTTCTAAGATTAATAAATAATCCTTTTAGGTAAATTTATTAAACGCGAAGTCTTTGCTTAAGTAGCTTCAATATCTAGCTAGTTTTGTGATAGACGTCTCATCTTAATTATTATTAACTGCCAAATATCATTAAAATGATTTTTATTCCTTTGGTCTTGATAGTGGTGTTATCAATAGCTTTGGATATTACATAATATCCTGTAGAAATTCTATTAGTAACCTGATGGGAGTTTATCCAAACAACGATTGTTAGTTTGGCTATTTCTTCTTTATACACGTCATTGGGCCTGTTACCAATTGGTAGCAGGCCTTTTTTTGCGTCTATTTTGGGTCTGTCTCAAATCAAAAACTTCTTAGAAACATTTTGATTTAAGACAGACCCATTTTAAATTTTGAACATAGCGTGCAGAATTCAGATCAACTAAAAATGGCCAAGTCATTAAAATCCAATTTAATGGGTCTTAAATAGTATTTTTTGATTAAAATAAAAAACTAATATTGTAAAAAACTGAATTTTTTACTTTAAGTATTAATTAAAGGGTGTTAAAAGAAGTTGCTTGTAGTTTTCAATCACACAATTCTCTTAATATCTCTCATGGAAGAAAAGTTTATCAAGATCACCGGCGCCAAGGAACATAATTTGAAGAATGTCAGTATTAACATTCCTAAAAACCAACTTGTAGTAGTCACGGGCCTTAGTGGTTCTGGTAAGTCATCATTAGTTTTTGACACGGTTTACGCCGAAGGCCAAAGACGCTTCATTGAGAGTCTCTCTTCTTACGCCAGACAATTTCTAGACCTACAAGACAAACCTGACGTTGAATCAATCACCGGGCTTTCTCCAGCGATTGCGATTGACCAAAAAACTACATCTCGTAATCCTCGCTCTACAGTTGGAACAGTTACTGAAATTTACGACCACATTAGACTATTATTCGCAAGAGTCGGCGTACCTTATTCACCTACCACTGGAAAGCCAATTGAAAGCCAACCACCTTCTTTGATGGTTGATAAAATTCTACAGCTTCCAAAAAAATCTCGAATCTACATCATGGCGCCTATCGTACGCGGACAAAAAGGTGAGTTTAGAAAAGAAATGATGAATGCGAGAAAACAAGGCTTCCAAAGGATTAAAGTCGACGGAGAAATTCACGACCTAAATGAGATATTGCCACCCCTAGATAAAAATAAGAGACACAGTATCGAAATTATTGTCGATAGAGTCATTATTTCAGAAAACCTAGGGAACAGGCTTGCTGATTCTATTGAGACAGCTCTTAAAGCTTCTGAAGGCCTAATTTATGTCGAGATTGTTAGCATCCCTAACAAATCTAAATGTACACACAAAGCCGGTGATATCCTAACCTTTAGCGAAAAATTCTCTTGCCCAGAATCAGGCTTTACCATCACCGAGATTGAACCAAGATTATTTTCTTTCAACTCACCATTTGGCGCTTGTAGAAATTGCGATGGCCTTGGAACAGAACTTTATTTTGATGAAGATTTAGTAGTTGAAGATGACAATCTATCCCTAAGACAAGGCGCCATTGCAGTTTGGCAAGGTGTTCAAGAAAGATTCTACCAGCAAATATTGCACGCAATGTCTCTTCACTACGATTTTGACCTTGATATGCCATTTAAGAAATTATCAAGAGAAACTAGAAATAAAATTTTCTACGGAACGGATAATGAAGAAGTAGAAATTAAAATAGAAGACGGTCTTAAAGCCGTTAAAGTCAAAAAGACTTTTGAAGGTGTAATGAATTATTTACACAAAAGAAACCAGGAAAGTGAAAATGACTCTGTGCGCGATGATTTATCTAAATTCCAATCTTTAAAAACTTGCTCAAAATGCGAAGGATATCGCCTAAATGAAGAAGCTTTATCTATCAAAATTGCTACCAAACATGCTGGGGAAGTTAGCAGAATGTCTGTTGAAAACCTAGCTGTCTGGTTTGAAAACTTGCCAAAAGAGCTAAGCTCCATGCAGCAACAAATCTCTGAAAGACTATTAAAAGAAATTACCAGAAGGCTTGGCTTCTTAAAGAATGTAGGCCTTGAATATCTAACAATCAGTCGCGAAGCCGGAACGCTGTCAGGCGGAGAAGCTCAAAGAATTAGACTAGCATCACAAATTGGCTCTGGCCTTTCTGGAGTTTTGTATGTTTTAGATGAACCTTCAATTGGACTTCACCAATCTGATAATGACAAATTAATCAACACGCTAAAAAATCTTCGTGACCTTGGAAACTCAGTAATAGTAGTTGAGCATGACGAAGAAATGATGCGCGAAGCTGAATATTTAATCGATGTCGGACCTGGAGCCGGGATTCATGGTGGCAACATTATTTCAGCCGGAAAGCCAGAGGACGTAATAAATGACGAGAATAGTGTCACCGGACAATATTTATCTGGCAAAAAAGAAATAAGCACTCCGACTACGCGCAGGTTGATCGATCCAAAAAAACAAATAATCTTAAAAGGCGCTAATATCAATAATCTAAAAGATATTACTCTTACTCTGCCTCTTAAAATATTTACAGCTGTGTCTGGAATTTCTGGCGGTGGTAAATCAAGCCTGATCATCAAGACACTTTATCCAGCACTAAATAAAATCGTTAATAAAGCAAAAGTCAGCGTTGGGCCTTACACTTCTTTAATGGGATCTCACTTAATTGACAAGATTATTGAGATTGACCAATCACCCATTGGAAGAACCCCTAGATCAAATCCTTGTACCTATGTAGGAGCCTTTACATTCATTAGAGAATTATTCGCATCCCTTCCTGAATCAAGATCACGTGGCTACAAAGTCGGAAGATTCTCATTTAACGTTAAGGGCGGAAGATGTGAAAGTTGCCAAGGCGACGGTTTACTAAAAATAGAAATGCATTTCTTGCCTGACGTTTATGTTAAATGCGACACTTGCAACGGAAAAAGATACAATCGCGAAACTTTGGAAATCATATATAAAGGAAGATCAATTTCTGAAGTATTAGAAATGACTGCCGAAGACGCTGCAGATTTCTTCAGCAGCATGCCTCATATTTACGAGAAGTTCAAATCTCTTTGTGATGTTGGCCTTGGCTACATTAAAGTTGGCCAAAGTGCTACTACACTATCTGGTGGTGAAGCGCAAAGAATTAAATTGGCGAGAGAACTTAGTAGAAAAGCGACTGGAGACACATTGTACATTCTGGATGAACCAACTACGGGTCTTCACTTTGAAGATATTAGCAAATTGCTTAAAGTATTACACACTTTAGTTGACGCTGGAAATTCAATCCTAGTTATTGAACATAATCTAGACGTTCTAAAAACCGCAGATCACATAATTGATATTGGTCCTTATGGCGGTGACAAAGGTGGTTACATAGTTGCTGAAGGAACCCCAGAAGAAGTAGCAAAAAACAAGACATCCGTTACCGGAAAATATTTAAGCAAATATCTAAAATAATATGTTACCTTCGCCCTTTGGGCTACGGCAGACAAGAACTACGTTTAGTAAGTATTAAAGAATTTATGTTAGATAGACCATTTCAAGAATCATTATTTGCTTGCTCAATAATGCTACAAAAGCATATGAGCGACCTACTTCCAGGCGACTTCTCCGATTCTAAATTGGTAGAAGCCATGCGTTATTGCGTATTATCTGACGGTAAAAGGATCAGACCTTTCTTGCTAATGGCTACCGCTAATATGTTTGGTGTAGAAACACTGGATACCCTAAACGCCGCTTCAGCAATTGAGTTTATCCATGTTTATTCTCTAGTTCACGACGACTTACCCGCAATGGATGATGATGACCTTAGAAGAGGAATAAAGACCTGTCACAATAAATACGATGAAGCCACTGCCGTTCTAGCCGGAGATGCTCTACTAACTTACGCATTTGAACTATTGTCCAGACCAGACACACACCAAGACGCAGCTACAAGATGCGACCTGATCAATAAAGTAGCTCTCTCATCTGGATTTCGCGGTATGGCAGGCGGACAAATGATGGATTTAGAAAAACAAGACCAAGATGAAATATCCAACGAAGATCTAGCTAAACTTCACAGACTAAAGACTGGAGAATTATTCATGGCCTCCGTAGAAGCGGGAGCCATCTTAGGCCGCGCCTCAGCGGCGGATAGAACCTCTCTTAGAAATTACGCCCACGATCTTGGCCTAGCCTTCCAAATAAAAGATGATATTTTAGACCATCAAGGAGTAGTTGAAGGAAGCATTGAACTAGACGAAACTATTCACATAAATCCCAACAAAAAAGCAAAAACCGAAAATGCCAGCATCGTCGACGTTCTCGGAATTGACAATGCAAGAATAAGGCTAAAAATGCTTGAAGAACAAGCAATAGCTCGCTTAAAAGGATTCGGCGACAAAGCCAAACTATTGAGAGAATTGGCAGAATTTGTTGTTGAGAGAAAGAGATAATACCAACTATTTATTTTAGTTAAAAAATGTCAGTTGATAAGATTAAGAGAGAAGTCGAAGAAGAAGTCAGAGAAATGCTTTTCCAAGCAACTGGAGACGTCAATCCTAGAGAATTACAGACAATTCTAGGTGACATTTTTAACAAGTTCCCTGAAGGTGTCTTAAAAGATAAAAGCCAAGCTGCTTCCTTAATTACTGAACAAAAAAATAGGCTTCTTACACAACAGAACACCCCTAAACCAGAACAAGATTTAACTCTGCAAACACAATCCAAAGAAGCTACCATTGATAACTCTTCCAACCAAGAAGAAATAGAGAGTCAAAATCTGTATGAAAGGCTTTATTGCCGTGTTATTGCAGCGATAGGACATAAAAACACAGACACAAGCAAACAATTATTAAGGCAACTACTCTCGGAAATTCAGGATCTTGGCATTGATTTTGAAGCAATTAACGACCATGTCCAAAAAATCTATCCGGGCTGTAAGATTGTCAGCCATTTCGCAATACATGAAAAAATTAGCGAATATCCCTATCAACGCCCTTTCACCAAAAATGATTTATTCGTAGCGATTCTAAATAATGACAAAAACGCTATTAGAGAAATTAACACACAAACTAAGGGCGCATTATTATTTGAGAAAGATTGCAATAACAGCACTCCTTTAAATTATTTTGCCTTCTTGGAAAATTACATGGACTATCAAGATATCCTAATTCCAGAGGTTGGCAGCAATGAAGAAGAAGTTAGTGAGTTTATTCAAAACTCAAGATCAAGATTTGTAACTGGCCTATCATACTCAACACAAAACTTTGCCGGTTTATTTGGCTATGGCTATGAGCATTTAATGTCTTTAGCACTTAAAGACACGAAAGACTTTGAACATAAGAATGTTATCCAGGAATCTTTAGGAGCTCTTAAATCAAAACATGATCATATCCTTAAAGACAATCCGGATTTTTCAAAAATAAAAATTGTAGAAGCTCCTTATCCAACTCACGCTGCTTATTTTATTGTCAAATATGACAAAGAAGGCCAAGCGAAGAAGATCTCCTACTGCGATGGCAATTTAATACATGACAGGAAACATGGTGAGATTGTTTTTGATATCGACCCAGAAAAACTTAAAAAAATAGGATCAATAGACGACTTCTTAGAAAAAGAATTTCAGGAAGTTTACGCTTCAAAAAATGGTGCAAAAGATATTAGAGGCAAGTTTAATGCCGCGATATCACAGCTTGTTACTACAAAAGAGGGAACGCCAAAAATCACTGAGAAGAACATCCCCGCCTCATATCAAAATAGAGGAAACTGTGCCTACAAATCAATGAACCTGGCAGAACGAGCTATACAAAAAGAGATTAATCCAAGAAGTGGGCATGAATCCTTCAAAGAATATAAAAAGCTAACGACACAAAACTCTATTTCTAATTTATTAAATACTGCGGAGAAAGAAGACTTTAGGACAAAAGTTAATCACGACCAAATAATTGAAGATTTGAAACCTATGTTTTTGCAGTCTATTAAAAAAGGTCATGAAAAAGTCACTAGTAGAATTGCTAATATTTTTGAAAAAGAGAATGTCGACATAAAAGAAATTAGAGGAGGAAGTCTTGGCAATATGAATGTTGTGGAAATCTTTGATGCTCTAAAACAAAGACAAGAACAGTCACTTTCCTCCCCTAAACAAGATAAGGCTCTAGCAATAATTGCTAACCTCAAAATTGACGGTATTTGGCCAGACAGCAAAACTAATCCTCGAGAGAAATATCCTACCAGAAACTTATTGTCTCAAGAAAATTCAAATTTATCGCGAAGCGTTTATTAACGAAACATTCCTACCGCAATCTTCCTCATTTTTATGAGTTGTGCGGCGGTAGCTGAAATATTTCCCTTCGCTTTGATAAGTATCAGTTTTTAAATTTTGAATATTTTGAACACCCGATTTCCTCAACCTATCTTCAACATATTTATTAAGATCAAAGAGGAATTTATCTGTTGATTTCCCAGCGATAAAATAAACCTTATTCGCCAAATCATCACTAATAAACTCATCATAAAACTCTTTTGAAACCTCATATGATTCTTGGGAAATCATTGGCCCAATCACGGATCTAATATTACTGGCGCCAAGCTCTTGCATTGCCATTATTGTATTTTGAATCACACCCAATTTAGCACCCTTCCACCCAGCATGCGCAGCCGCGGTGACATTGGATTCCTCACAAAAAAATAATACTGGCGCACAATCCGCGGTCACCACGCCGATATTAATGTCAGCTAAGTTCGTAACTATTGCATCCGCTTTTGGTAAATTCTGATCACCGTGAATTTTCTCTACGCTATCAATGATACAAACTTTGTTAGAGTGAATTTGGTTTAAGAAAAGAGAGCGATTCTCACCAAATCCTTCTTTTGCCAAACCATCATTTAAGATTCCTCTATTTGATAATTCCCGATCAATTTCTATTTCTTTGCCAAAAAAGTGATATTTAATTGTCATGATTTTATTTTGTTTCTGGATTGCCACGTCGCTTTGCTCCTCTTAGGTGACGGAGGGGGGAAAAAGCCTCACCACGCCAGCGCGTCCGTCATTGCGAGGAGCTTTTAGCGACGTGGCAATCCAGTGCTAGACTGACGCCTTAGAAAAGAACTCTATCTTCTTCAAATACTCCGCCGGATCTTTAACATTAACCAAAGAATCTTTCGGTGTGAAGAACATATCATGCAGCCTAGTTAGCAAGAAACGCATGGAAGCTGCTTGCAAGGCTGTATTTAAAAAGTCTGTTTCCGGATCCGAAAATGGCCTAACTGATTCGTAGCCCTTTAGCATCTGAGCATATTTTTCCTCAGTAAATTCAATATTTTCATCAAAACACCAAGCGTTAACGATCACAGCGAAGTCATAAATCATCAAATCATTCGCGGCGAAGTAAAAATCGATCACGCCGCTAAGATTCTGATTCTCGTCAAAGAATACGTTATCTGGAAATAAATCTAAATGAGCTGCGACATTTGGCAGGTCTTTTTTCCAGCTTGATGTTAAAGACTCAATTTGCGTATCAATTTTTTCTAATAAACCTGGCTGATAGCCTTCCATTAAATGTCTAAATTTACCTAGCAACTCATCAAAGCCAAAAACTCCTACATCATTAAATCTATTTTGATCAAAGTCTTGCGCAGCCAAATGCATTTGCGCTGCTGTCTTGCCGACTTCAAAACAATGTTTGGGAGTTATGCTCTCATAAAGCCCATCTTGTCTTGGCTCAAGCATTGTCCCTTCTAAGAAAGTAACAATTGAGGATTTTTTGCCTTTTAAATCCGAGATAGATGAACCAGCATTATTTAAAATAGGCTTCGGGCAGCGAACACCTTTTAAAGATAAATGACCTTTTAAATCAATAAAAAACGGTAATTCTTCTGGTTTTATTCTGCTTTCGAATATGGTTAGGATGTATTTTTTATCAGAGCTAATGACAAAATTTGAGTTATCTATTCCAGCGACGATTTCTTTAAAATCTTGCAACTCACCAATTTGGTAATTTTGCTTTAAATGATTAGCGATTTCTTCTTTTGTTAGCTTTGTGTAAACGGCCATTATTGAATTATTTATCTTCTATATTTTTATTACTTTGATCAAACCCGGCTTGCCACATAGCGTTTGAATTAACGCCTTTAGACCAGGATCCCTGAGAGCGCTTTTGAAAAGACCCTACATTGTCTTGGTACTTTGTTTTAGGAGCCGAGAGGCAAACATTTTGAGCAATGTCACTAGTAATACCAGCAATATTTTGATTGATTAATGATTTTATTTGTGGGTTAAAAATCTTGGTAACAAAATTTGTAGTATTTTCAAAAAACTCCATCACATCCGATGTTGCAAAGTCCCCGGTGGCGCAAACATTTCTTGAGATACTTAAAAGTTCAAAATATCTGGCGAATAATTCCGATAAAAATTGATGAGGCGGATATGATTTTAGTGCATCAACCATCAAACGTTTCTTTTCTGCTTTCAAAGTCACGAGTCCCGGCTCACGGCCCTTCATATCAAGGCCGATGCATTTTCTAAACTCCGCACCCAGATCGATTTTGGACTCGAATTCCAAAGCATGAGCCATCTCATGAGCCAAAACATTGTAAGAAAATTTCTTTAAAATTATTTTCGGATTAGATTTGCTGAAGAACTTACCCAAGGTTTTATCAAAAACACTTTGTGGCTGAGTTAAAAAACAACCAACATTTGTATCCCAGCCTTGAATTTGCTTAATCTCAAAACTTAATTCTTTTTGCTGTAGTTTCGTTAAAATTAGATCAAGCCCGTCTTTAAAAATCTCGATGCGGTATAAATTGCAAAAATATTCAACGAATTTATCTAACTCATCAGCTGCTTCGAAGGTGATTTGTGATTGAATAAGGCGTGATATTTTATCTTTCATTTACCAATGTCTATTTTTTAACTACTTTTTTACTGGGCGCCCATAAAGCTCTAGCTTGTGGTCAACTAGCTCAAAGCCCATATCAAGGGCGACTTTTTCTTTAAGTTTTTCAAGCTCTTCACTAAAAAATTCATGAACTTCACCATTTTCAATATTAACTAAATGATCATGATGGTCATGTTCTTCCAAAACTTCATATCTAGCTTTTCCCTTACCGCCGAAATCATGTTTGGCGATCACTCCGCATTCTTCAAACATTCTAACTGCACGGTACACCGTCGCGATTCCAATCTTTGGATTAATCTTACTAGCTCTGTTGTAGACGTCATCGACATCTGGGTGGTCGGTACTGTCAGAAATAACGCGAGCAATTATTTTTCTATTTTCAGTTAATTTGATTTTTTTTTCTTCGCAAAGCTTTTCTATCGGAGACATCATAAGTAAGGTCTTGGTTAAATTATTATTGATTTTATTTTTAGCAAATGCACAATAAAAATTCTAGATAATTCTTGATAATTAACGCTCCAGTCCAATAAATATGTCAAAATTCCGTAAAAATATTGAAAATCTCACCCACTCTTTAACTTTTGATGACGTTTTACTAAAGCCCGCGCTTTCGGACGTAATGCCGAGCGAAGTAAGCTGCAAAACTAAAATCACTCAAAAAATCTCTCTGGAAATACCTATAATTTCTGCCGCAATGGACACGGTAACAGAAAGTAGATTAGCCATTTCAATGGCTCAAAATGGTGCAATTGGCTGCATCCACAAGAATTTTAACATAAAAGACCAAGCAAACGAAGTAAGAAAAGTTAAAAGATTTGAATCAGCAATGGTTTTAGACCCTGTAATTATTGATCAAGACTCTGTTGTCGGAGACGCACTAGCTCTTATGAGAGAACATGGAATTTCTGGAATTCCGGTAGTTAAGAAAGGCGGCAAAGAACTAGTTGGTGTTTTGACAAATCGTGATGTGAGATTTTCCACTGACAAAAAACAGCCGATCACAGAATTGATGACTAAAGAAAACCTAGTTACTGCTGGCTTAAACATAACCAAAGCTGAAGCAAAAAAACTAATTCACAAACACAAGATCGAAAGAATTATCATTACCGACGATAACGGCAATTGCGTTGGCCTTATGACCGCTAAAGATATTGAGAAAACCAAACAATTCCCATTAGCTTCAAAAGATAAAGAAGGCAGACTTTTAGTTGCCGCAGCTACAGGCGTTGATAAAGAAGGGATTAAAAGAGCAGAAAGCTTAATTGAAGCAGGTGCCGATATCATAATCATCGACACTGCACATGGGCACTCACAAAGAGTGATAGACACGCTAAGGACTTTAAAAAAATCATTTCCAAAAACCGAATTTATCGCTGGTAATATCGCTACAAAAGAAGCTGCAAAAGCTTTAATTGATGCTGGCGCTTCAGCTGTTAAAGTTGGAATCGGCCCAGGGTCTATTTGCACAACCAGAATAATTGCTGGCGTTGGTGTTCCACAATTATCTGCAGTAGTTGACGTGGCTGAGTATTGTAATAAGAGAAAAATCCCAGTAATTTCCGATGGTGGAATTAAATTCTCCGGAGATCTAGCTAAAGCGATCGCGTGTGGCGCAAGTTGCGTAATGCTTGGCGGCTTGTTAGCAGGGTCTGAAGAAACTCCAGGTGAAATCGTTTTATTTAAAGGAAGATCTTACAAATCATATCGCGGCATGGGTTCAATTGGCGCAATGGCCAGAGGATCTGCAGACAGATATTTCCAACAAGATGTTACAGACAAACTAAAATTAGTTCCAGAAGGAGTAGAAGGAAGAGTACCTTACAAAGGCCCTGCTTCTGACATACTTCACCAATTAGTTGGCGGACTTAAATCTGCGATGGGCTACACTGGCAATGCCACAATTGAGAAAATGAAACAAGGATGTGAGTTTGTTAGGATCACTAATTCTGGCCAGCGTGAAAGCCATCCTCACTCTATTGCGATAACTTCTGAAGCTCCTAATTACACTACTTAGGTTATACTTTATCTGCTCAGCCCTTATCTTGAGCTCCCTTAGATGATCCGGGTCTCATTCTGCCGGAGGGCGGTTGCTGAGTATCTTCCAAAAAATTATCCCCAATAAATTCTGCGTCTAGAAATATGCTATCTAGATCCATTTTTTCTTCTTTAATTTGATCAATCTTCTGCTGTGTCCATTCGGCCCTATCAAATTGCCTATAAAATGTTAGATGATTACTAAAAGACTCTAAAATATTCATTTTGATATCAAGATCTCCATTGGATACTTTTTCTGCGAAACCTAACACGTTATTCCTAGGCGTCCCAACGCGTACCGTAAAATTCATGGCGCCTTGTAAGTTGGGACTTCCAGCAACATTCGTGTAAAAAGGCACGTTTTAAGTCACAAACCCTTTATTCTATTGGCCCCTATGTTTTTAAAGAAATTTATTCTTTTTCTTGTATTGATCATTATTTCAATTTTTAAACCCTTTAAAGACAAGGGTTTATCAAGATAACTTTCTCAAACCGTACCTTTTTACACGAATGTTGCTGAAGGATTGGAGAGTGAAGATGGAGCGGATATGAGTTTATGAAATTGAAAACAACTATTTGGAGGGGATGATTAAGAGCCCCCTTAAAATGAGCCATAACTAATACAAAAGATGAAGTGATAAAACTATTCGTAGAACAATTCTCTATGTTAGCTGAAGAATTCAGAAATAACACTATCACATCTGAGGAAGTTAATGTGAGATACAAAAAAATACAGGAAGAAAAGAATAACTCATTAAAGATGATCTATAAAAT
>Ga0115003_10000299_pt1 | contig 42656 bp, 41 predicted proteins | sample ArcticOcean_MG_C_7_FD_88736 | JGI IMG/M metagenome (GOLD analysis project Ga0115003, IMG submission 88736) | Marine microbial communities from western Arctic Ocean - ArcticOcean_MG_CB11_88 | ecosystem: Environmental > Aquatic > Marine > Oceanic | place: Arctic Ocean: Canada Basin | collected...
TGGCTCCCCGGTGCCCGAGATGTGCAGCCGAATAATAGTGAGATCTACGGCGTGCATGATTTCCTTAGCCGCTTTATCAAACCCGACCCCAAGCGCGAGCCCGGCGATAACTTTGACTACAACTCGAGCAATGCCGATGTGCTGGGTTGGTTGATCGCGCGCCTCAGCGGCCAACCCTTCCAAGACTATATCCAGAAGAATATCTGGGCTAAATTGGGCGCCGAACACGACGCCACCATTGCCGTGGACCGAGCCTATATGCCCGCCGTCACCGGCGGCATGAACAGCACCTTAAGAGACGCCGCGCGCTTTGGCATGATGATTCGCGACTCGGGGAAGTTTAATGGCCAGCAGATTATTCCCAGCAATTGGGTTGAAAAGACTCTGGATGTCAGTGATCAGTTGAAAGCCAATATGGCTTCCAATACTCACTATGAAGACGAGACCTGGTCTGCCTACCACAATATGTGGTGGATTCTCGACGCGAGCATTGGCGAGTTCGCCGCAGTGGGTATCCATGGTCAGGTTATCTATATCAACCGTAAATCCAATACGGTGATGGCTTGGTTCTCCAGTCAGCCGGTGGCTGGCGCGGCGAAGAATGAAAGCTTTAGAGCCAAGCTCAGAGCGGCGCGGGAGATGGCTGCGGGGCTGTAGCTGCGGCGATCATTCTGTTTCCCAGTCACCTAGGTGGCTGGGTTTATTAAGCCCCTGTGCCCTAGCTCACTTTATGTCAACGATTGACAATCTTTCTCATAGCCTATATTTTGAATCTACCAGCGACAGTAGAGGCTAAAGCCATGCACGTATCATTAACCCCAGAACTTGAAAACTTAGTTAAAGTTCAAGTTGAAAGTGGTTTGTATAACTCATCCAGTGAAGTAGTGCGCGAAGCATTGCGTCTATGGAGTGAGCAGCAGCAATACAAAAAGAAAATGGCAGTATTACGAGCCAGATTGGAGCTTGCTGAACAAAGCCCTTTGCTTAACGATTTTTCAATGGATGATTTAATCAAAGAAATGGATGTTGAATAACAGGCTATATGGATGGCGACGAAATATAAACTGCGTCAAGCTGCTCGCGGTGATTTAAAGAGTATCGGGCGATACACACTAAAGCATCATGGCAAAATACAGCGCGATAGATATCTGGCAGGCCTTAAAGAGCGCTTTGAATTATTGGCTGATAATCCTCACTTTGGTCGGCCCCGAGATGAGATTAAAACCGATTATCACTGTAGTGATTACGGTAAGCATATAGTGTTCTATCTTATTCAAAAAGAGTACGTAGAGATCGTCGCTATCTTGCACGAAAGCATGATGCCTGAGCGTCACTTTTGATACTGCTTTTTATATCCGAATAAGTCGTCCCTCTTCTGGGCCCCATTCTACTCGTGCTCTACGTAGGCACTCCTTTCCTGAAACAACCTACCTCCAAATATCCCGTAAAAATGCCAATTATTGGCTATAAATTACCCTGATCACGTTCCCTCAACACATCAAGCAAATATCAGGTAATTTACAAATGGTTGAACTGACTAACCCGATGATGGTGTCCGCCATCATTCTGGGCCTTACTTTTTTGGGTATTTTCACCGAACAGTTTCACGGTATCGAACGGGCAAAATTTGCCATGGCCGGCGCCGGGGCGATTATTGTCGCCGGACAGTATTTTGGCTTTTACTCACCGCAGCTAGCCCTTGAAGCCATCGACTGGAATGTGGTGTTTCTGCTGGCGATTATGATGCTGATTGTGTCGATTATGATCAGCACCGGGGGCTTTGATCATCTAGCCCAATATCTGGCTCGGATCAGCGGTGGTTCGCAGCTTAAGTTGCTGATTCTACTGGGCACTGTGGTCACTGTTATTTCCCTGCTTATCGATAACGTTACCACTGTGATTATCTTTGGGCCGCTGATTATTATGATCTGTCGCTCCATGGGTATTTCCCCAGTGCCCTATCTACTATCGGCAGCGCTGTTATCGGATACAGGCGGTGTTGCCACTCTGGTTGGCGATCCGCCTAACCTGATGATTGGTTCGGCCGCGGGGATCAGCTTTAATACCTTCGTTGTGCATATGGGGCCGCCGGTTCTGCTGGCTTGGTTGAGTATTCTGTTGGGCATGCGCTTTCTGTTTAAAAAGGAGCTTACTAGCACCATAGTGCAGAGCTTTGATCAGGTGGTTGAATACAAAAACCGTCGCCTCTGGCACAAATCCCTATTTGTTATGTTGGTGATGGTGGTGCTGTTTGTGATCCATGATCGTATTGGTTGGGAGCCCTGGCTGGTGGCTGCTGCCTGCCTAACGCTGCTGGTGTTTATGTCGCGAACGATTGAGCTTGAAGCGGTGACCATGCATCTTGAAACGCCGCTGCTGATTTTCTTTATCTCACTGTTTGTGGTGATCGGCGGTGTCGAGCACTCTGGACTGTTGGAGGTGATTGGTGATCAGTTTCGCGATGTGATTGCCGAGCATCCCAAGCGAGCGGCCCTGCAATTACTTTGGGTAGCGGCGATCTTCTCGGCGCTGATCGATAATATTCCCTTTACCGCAGCGATGATCCCGGTGCTATCTGGGTTACAGCAGGATGGTATCAATGTCAGCGTACTCTGGTGGGCTCTGGCCATGGGCGTGGGTATGGGGGGCAATGGCTCCCATATAGGCTCCACGGCCAATGTCTATATTGTCACCATCTCCGAACGTCTGGCGCGGCAGACAGGAAATCCTGAACTGGCGATTACGCCGATGCTGTGGATACGCAAGGGCACACCGGTGATGTTGCTGACACTGATTGTCTGCAGTCTGTTTATCTGGTTTGGCTACGATTATTTGTTTGTGCCTAATCCCTAAGAAGAGCTCAATAAGGGGCCGTCCTTTCGGTTTTCAGGCGCTCTTTATTTTCAGGTGCTCTTTATCTTCAGGGGCTCTTCATCTTCAGGGGCTACCTGCTGCTGCAGCGGCCGACTCTTTGTCGGGCGCGCGCAGTAACAAGACCATGGGCAACATGGCCAGCACCACCCACATCATCAATTTGAAATCATTCAGATAGGCAATGGTTGACGCCTGTCTGTTGATCTCCATATCCAATAACATCAGCGCCGAAATGGCTTCATTGTGGGCAATTTGCGGTAGCTGCTGCAGCCCCATACTCATGGTGTAGGGGGTGATGTTCTCAGCCAAATAGGCGTGCTGAGTTTGCATATTGCGGGCAAACAATACAAAGGCCACCGACACCCCAATACTGCTGCCGAAATTGCGCACCAAACTAAACAGTCCCGCCGCTTCGGCGCGATACTTGGGTTCGAGGGTCAGATAGGCAAGGGTGCTCAGGGGCACAAATACAAACCCGAGGCCAAAGCCCTGCATAAGGCCGGTGCTAATTATTACGTTGGCCGGTACAAAGGTATCGAATTCCACCATCAGCGATAGGGAATAGGCGGTAAACAGCAGGCCAAAGAGTACCAGTGCTCGGGGATCAAAACGGTCGCCAAACTTACCCAATAGAAACATCGACAGCATGGTGCCAAAGCCCCGGGGTGCCAGAATGGTGCCCACATCGAATACCGGATAACCCATAATATTTTGCAGATAGCTGGGCAGCAGGGCCATGGTGGCGAGCAGAATCAGGCCGATAAAAAACATAAAGGCCAGGGCGGTGGTGAAGTTGCGGTCGCGAAGAATTGCCGGTGTTAAAAAGGGATTTTCGGCGGTGCGGGTGTGCACCACATAGACCCAGAGCGCCGACAGCACCACGGCGCAATAGAACTGTATTTCCAGGGAGTCGAGCCAGTCGAGATGGTGGCCGCGATCGAGAATGAGCTGGATGCCAGCGATAAATAACGCCAGGGCAAAGAACCCCAATCCATCAAAGGGCCGTTCTTCCCGTTCGGTTTCTGGCATCAGCGTCAAAATAATAAATAACACCGCCGCCCCTATGGGCAGGTTGATATAGAACACCCAGCGCCAGGAGTAAAACTCGGTGAGAAAGCCCCCTAAAGTGGGCCCGAGAATAGGCCCAATCATAATGCTCACCGCCCACATAGCCATGGCTTTGCCGTGAGCCTCCTTGGGGTTTATATCGAGCATAATCGCCTGGGACAGGGGCACCAACGAGGCGCCAAACAGACCCTGCAAAATACGGAAGGCGATCATCTCATTGAGTGAGCCAGCGGCGCCGCAGAGCAGTGAAGTCAGGGTAAAGCCGGCGATGGAAATGACAAATACTTTTTTGCGGCCATAACGCCCAGAGAGCCAGCCTATAGGTAGAGTCATAATCGCTGACGCGACTATATAAGAGGTCAGCACCCAGGCCAGCTGATCCTGAGTGGCGGAGAGGCTGCCCTGCATATGGGGCAGTGCCACATTGGCGATGGTGGTGTCGAGCATCTGCATAATGGCAGCCAGCATGACCGCCACGGTGACCGCAGTTTTGGCCTGCGGCGTCAGCTCAACTTGAACTGACATGGGTCATTCCGAACATAATGAAGAGCATGATGAAGAGCATGGTTATGAGGATAGTGAACCTGCCGCCCACTAGTTGGCCCAGGGCATCTGACGGCTGTGGCCTGTATCCACTTTTACCAGCGCACTCATGCCTGCGGTGAGACCGATAGAGGAGTCTGAGGTCAGGGGATCAATGGCCAGATTGACCGTAATACGCTGTACCACCTTGACCCAATTGCCGGTGCTATTTTGCGCCGGTAAAAGCGAGAACTCCGAGCCAGTGCCCGGGGTAATGCTGGCAACATGACCCTGCCACTGCTGATCCGGATAGGAGTCCACCTTAATGGTGGCCGGTTGGCCCACCTGTAGGTGAGTCAGGTCGGTCTCTTTAAAGTTCGCCTCCACCCAGATATAGCTGTCATCTACCAGACTAAATAGCGGCGCTCCAGCAATAATATATTCGCCCTTTCGGATCGAGAAATTGGCCACCACACCGGAAGAGGGTGCGACGGTTCTCACATGGCTGAGATCCAGTCTGGCTTTGTCCCGCTCGGCCAGGGCCAGCAGATAACTAGGGTGTTGCTCCAAGGGCAGATCAATATCAATCAACCGCGCCTTGACTACTTGCAGCGCCTGGGTGGTCACCTGCATCTCATTGATCGCATCGAGATAGAGATATTCCGCCTGATCCACTTCCGCAGCAGAGACCGTTTTACGGGCTAACAGGCTGTTTAAACGATTGAATTCCCGCAGGTAGAAATCCCGCTGGGTTTTGCTTTTATCCAGATCTGCGAATTTATTGAGATAGTCCGCCTTGAGGCTCTCTACATCGCCACCCACTTTAATCAAATTCGCCTCGGCCCGGGCCAGAGCGATTTGGTAGGGTTGATCATCGACACGAAACAGCAGCTGGCCAGCTTCAACGCGGCCATTGTCGGCAATCGAGACCTCCACCACTTTGCCAGAAATCTCGCTGGCAATAGACATCATGCCAGCCTTTAAATAGGCGTTGTCAGTCTCCATATAACGGCCACCGATCATATAAAAATAGACCGCGACGGCGGTGATGATTAGTGGTCCAGCGAAGAGTGTCACTTTGCGTTTAAGTTTGTCTGACAAGGCCTGTATTCCTGTTTTAGTTATTATTATTTGGATGTGACTCGCGGCGTTGGCTATTTTATATCCGCATTTTCTGCGCTGAGATTGGCGCGTATACGCCGCAGCAGATCGGTTAGCTGTTGTTCTTCACTGGCGGAAATGCCTTTTAGGGCAGAATTGCGAACCTCTTTTCCCACCAACTTAATTTTTTCTATCAGCGGTTCAACCTTATTGGTCAGAAACACCTGTTTGGCGCGACGATCCTGGAGATCTTGACGACGCTCAACCCAGCCATCGCGCTCCAGCCGATCCACCAGACCAGTCATAGTTATGGCGGTAACACCAATAATATCCGCCAGACGCTTTTGCTGAGCCCCATTTTCCCGAGACAGCAGCACCAGAACCGACCACTGGGAGCGGGTCAGGTTGTACTCGTGGGCGCGGCGCTCAAAATTCCAGCGCATCATGCGGGCGACATCGTGGATGATAAAACCCAGAGTATCGTTATTTGCAGAGTCGGCGTTGCTCATAGAGGCGTACTGATGATTATTAAGAGGAAACTTATTGTAAGCATGCTAACTAAATTAGGCAATAACTTTACGGATAGAGAAATAATGCTATGTCTGTAGGGTAAATCAGCCAAACGCGGTAAGCTGAAGCAGGGCTATTAAATTAAAAGCTATTAAATTAAAAGCTATTAAACTAAAAGCTACAACAATCAAAATATGCGAGCCAAATAATATGAGTCAGACGAATGTCTTTGGAGAAGCAATTGAAGAGTGTTGCAGCAATCCCATCACCGGTTACTTTCGCGATGGCTTCTGCCGCACCGATAAATACGACCGCGGCTCCCACACGGTCTGCGCGCAGATCACCGATAAGTTTTTAGAGTTCTCTAAATCCAGAGGCAATGACCTGTCGACGCCGCGCCCAGAGTTTGAGTTTCCCGGGTTGGTTGACGGGCAGTCTTGGTGCCTCTGTGCATCGCGTTGGTTGGAAGCCTATGAGAGTGGCTGTGCGCCAAAGGTCTATCTGCGCCGCAGCAACAGCAAGGCCCTGGAGATTGTGCCCATGGAAGTGCTTAGAGCGTCCGCTGCGGATTTGAATTGAGAGTCCGCTGCGGTTTTGAATCGAGTGCGCTGCGGATTTGAATTGAGCCCAAAATAATAAGACAAAAATAATAATAACCAAGGCTGAAATCCTATGAGCTTCTATAACAAGTATATTCTGCCGTCTTTTCTCAACTGCGCCTGTGGCGCAAAACCGATTCTTTATCAGCGCGGCAAGGTGGTTCCTCTAGCTGAGGGTCTGGTTCTTGAAGTGGGTATTGGCTCGGGGCTAAATATTCCCTTTTACGACGCCGCTAAAGTCAACAAAGTTATAGGTCTCGACCCCTCGCCAGAACTCAACGAGATGGCCGAGAAAGTGGTTGCCAAGACTGCCGTAGAGAATGGTTTGGATGTGGAAATTATTTTGGGTAGTGCTGAAGATATGCCCTTCCCCGATGATCATTTTGATAGCGTAGTAATTACTTACACTCTCTGTACCATCCCCGATGCCAAGGCTGCCAATCTCGAAATACGCCGGGTATTAAAACCCGGAGGCAAGCTTATTTTTTGCGAGCATGGACTGGCACCTGACGCTGCCGTGGCCAAATGGCAGGGCCGCATCGATCCCATCTGGGGAAAAATTGCCGGCGGCTGTCACCTCAATCGCGATATTCCCGAGCTGATTACAGGGGCCGGTTTTACGATTGAAACTCTGGAACAGATGTACCTGCCAAGCACCCCAAAGTTTGCTGGCTATAACTATTGGGGTGTGGCGGTTATCAGTTAATTTCGTAACTTTTCAGTACTCAGTCTTAAGGCTTTTTATTGGGCTTGGGTGAATTGACTTGGGCGAACAGTACCGGCAATACCAGCAGGGTCAGACCCAGGGCACTGATCATGCCGCCAACCATCGGCGCGGCGATGCGACTCATTATCTCTGAGCCTGTGCCGCTACCGTAGAGAATCGGCAGCAGGCCGAGAATAATCGCCGCACCGGTCATCACCACGGGTCGTACACGCAACCCTGCGCCCTGCATTACCGCGGCAATCATATCCTCAGGAACCAGTTCGCGTCCGTCGCGGAGGGCCCTCTCTTGCTGGTCTCGCCAGGCCTGGTTGAGATAGACCAGCATAAGCACGCCGATTTCTGCCGCGACGCCGGCCAGGGCAATAAAGCCAACCGCAACGGCAATAGAAAAGTTAAATTCTTGCCAGTACATTAGCCAGATGCTGCCGACTAGGGCAAAGGGCAGGCTGCCGAGAATCAGTACAACATCGCTGATGCGGCGAAAGTGGATTAACAGCAGTACTACAATAATTCCCAGGGTCAGGGGCACCACATAGAGCAGTTTGGCTTTGGCACGCTGCATATACTGATACTGGCCAGCCCAGTTGATTGAGTAGCCGGGGGGCAGCTGTAGTTGCTGGTCCACCAGTATCCGGGCTTGCTCGACGTAGGTGCCGACATCAATGTTCTCGATATCGACAAAGACCCAGCCATTAATGCGCGCGTTTTCGCTCTTTATCATTGCCGGGCCATCTTCAATGCTGATGCTGGCAACATCCCCGAGCACAAACTGTTCACCCTTGGCGCTGACGATTGGTAGCAGTTCAAGCTGCTCCGGTGAGTCGCGATACTGCTGTGGATAGCGCAAATTAATCGGATAGCGTTCCAGCCCCTCGACGCTCTGAGAGACATTGGCGCCGCCCACGGCTGTAGCGATTAGCTGCTGAATGTCGGCTATATTCATGCCAAAGCGCGCCGCCCGTTGGCGATGAATATCAATGTCGATATAGCGACCGCCGGCAACCCGCTCGGCATAGACCGATGCGCTACCCGGCACGCGGTTGAGAATGGTTTCCAGCTGCACACCGATGGCCTGAATCTGGCTTAGTTCTGGCCCCGCAATTTTGATGCCCACTGGAGTTTTAATGCCGGTGGCGAGCATATCGATGCGGGTTTTAATCGGCATCACCCAAGCATTGGAGACCCCGGGTATTCTCACCAGACTGTCGAGCTCCTGTTTCAGGCTCTCGAGGGTGACGCCCTCGCGCCATTTACTGCGATCTTTGAATTGAATAAAGGTCTCGATCATCGACAGGGGCGCGGGGTCGGTGGCAGTCTCGGCGCGGCCCACTTTGCCAAATACCGATTTTACTTCCGGTACACTTCGAATTAGCTGGTCGGTCTGCTGCAGCAGTTGTCGGGCTTTGCCCACGGATATGCCGGGATAGGTGGTGGGCATATACATCAGATCGCCCTCATCCAATGGCGGCATAAACTCGCTGCCAATTTTATTCAATGGCCACAGGGCTGAGGCCATGGTTAACAAGGCAAGCAATAAAGTCGTTTTGGGAAAGGCGAGAACCGCTCTCAATAGGGGTCGATAACCGGCGATCAGCCAGCGATTAATCGGGTTTTGTTGTTCGCTGCGAATCTTGCCGCGAATAAAATAGCCCATCAGCACAGGCACCAGCGTAATTGACAGCGCCGCCGATGCGGCCATGGCATAGGTTTTGGTGAAGGCAAGCGGCGAGAACATCCGCCCCTCTTGGGCTTGTAGGGCAAACACGGGCAAAAAGCTGACGGTAATAATCAGTAAGCTGAAAAACAGCGCTGGGCCCACTTCGGTCGCCGACGCGGCGACAATTTGCCAGCGATTGTCTTTTGTGAGTGGCGTCTTCTCCATATGCCGATGCATATTTTCGATCATCACTATGGCGCCGTCGATCATCGCGCCAATGGCGATGGCAATACCGCCAAGGGACATAATATTGGCGTTGATGCCCTGCAGATGCATAACAATAAAGGCCGTCAGAATACCCACAGGTAAACTGATAATAGCCACCAAGGAAGAGCGCAGATGAAACAAAAACAGCATGCACACCAGTGCCACCACGGCAAATTCTTCCACCAGCTTGTGCCATAAATTAGTCACCGCCCGTTCGATCAGCCCAGAGCGATCGTAGACCGTGACTACCTCTACACCCTCCGGCAGGCTCTTTTGCAGTTGCGCCAGTTTGGCTTTAACCCCTTCAATAGTGGTCTGGGCATTTTCACCAAAGCGCATTACCACCACCGCGCCAACCGTTTCGCCCTCGCCATTTAGCTCGCTGATCCCGCGCCGCATCTGTGGGCCTAGACCAATCTCGGCGATATCCTGCAATAACAGTGGCGCGCCGTTTTGAATAATTCCCAAGGGAATATTGGCCAGGTCTTGCTGGCTTTTAATGTACCCGGAGACCCGCACCATATATTCGGCCTCGGCCATCTCTATTACCGAGGCGCCAATTTCCTGATTGCCGCGTTTGATCGCCATCTCAACATGGGCCAGTGGAATGCCGTAGGCGCGCAGTTTGTCGGGTTTTACTGTGACCTGATACTGTTTGACCATGCCGCCGATGCTGGCCACTTCCGAGACCCCGGGTACAGTCTGCAGCTCATACTTTAAAAACCAGTCCTGCAGGCTGCGCAGCTCGCTGATGTCGTGTTGGCCTGTGCGGTCGACCAGTGCATAGAGGTAGACCCAGCCAACCCCGGTGGCATCAGGGCCCAGTTGCGGTTTTGCCTCTACGGGCAGTGCTGGGGCGACCTGACTGAGGTATTCGAGCACTCGGCTGCGGGCCCAGTAGAGATCTGTTGCCTCGTCAAAAATTACATAGACATAGGAATCGCCAAAGAACGAATAACCGCGCACCGTCACCGCACCGGGAACCGAGAGCATGGCGCTGGTCAGAGGATAGGTCACCTGATCCTCAACGACCTGGGGTGCCTGGCCGGGGTAGCTGGTCTTGATAATGACCTGGACATCAGACAGGTCGGGGATCGCGTCCACTGGGGTCTGTTTTACTGAGTAGAGACCACCGGCAATAAGGACAAATGTGGCAAGTAAAACCAGCAGACGTTGCCTGATCGACCAGCGGATAATGGCGTTAATCATATGGCTCTCCTTATTCTTGATGGTGCATCTGGCTGTGATCCATTGCCTTGTGATCGATAGCCTTGTGGTCCATAGCTTTGTGATCGATTACCGCCGCAGCCTCGGGTGCTGACAGCTGCATCAAGCCAGAATGTTTACTCGACTCTGAGTCGAGTAAGAACTGCGCCGATATCACCACCTGATCCCCAGCCTCTATCCCTGAGCGGATCTCAGCAAATTGGTCATTCAGATGGCCGAGTTCCACGACCACCGATTTAAAGCCTCCGCCAGAAAGTGCCAGCACAACTCGATTCTCGGTAGCGGTGCGGATAACCGCGTCTTTTGGCACCAATATATTGATGTCATGGGGCTTGGTTTCAATTTCAACCTGGGCAAACATATTCGGTTTCAGCTCGCCACTGCTGTTGGCTAGACGGATGCGCACCGGCAGAGTGCGGGTGACTGCATCGAGATTGGGGTAGATATAATCAACCACCCCGCGCCAAATTTTCTCGGGTTTGGAATCCAGCCTAATGCTCACCGCTGCGCCAGTGTTGAGATCGCCTGCCTGGCGTTGGAATACCTGCGCTTCAAGCCAGACTTCATCAAGGGCGGCAATCGACATCAATGTGGTCTCTGGTTTGACAAAAAAGCCTTCGCGAATATTTAAGTTGTGCAAGATGCCGGACTGCGGCGCATAAAAGGTCACGGTTCGCTGCACCTGACGATCCTGGGCCAGCTGGCGAATAAACTTATCGTCGATATGAAAAACCTTGAGTCGGCTTTCTGATGCTTCGATTAATTGCTGATTGTTGTTGCGCAGGGCGAGTAAAAATTCCTTTTGGGCATTGACGATTTCCGGGGAGTAGAGCCCATAGAGTGGTTCGCCTTTTTCTATTGAACTGCCGCTTGAACGGGCATAGAGGGTTTCGATCCAGCCTTCTGCACGGGAGTGGATATGCACTATGCGCTCTTCATCGTACTGCACATAGCCGACAGTACGAATGCTTGAATGCATCCTGTCACGTCTCGCTGGAGCTGTGCGCAGGGCTAAATTATTGACCAGTGCGGGACTGATAAAAACGCCGCCCGTGGCAGTGGCCTTGGCATTGCTCGCCGGTTCGCTGTAGACCGGAATAAGATCCATCCCCATGGGCGACTTGCCTGGTTTGTCGCGCCTATAGTTATCGTCCATAGGGGCTACCCAGTAAGCTGGCTTGTCCGCTTTGTTGTTAGGCGGCAGCATCTGCTCAGAAGTATTATTGAGTAGTAATGCGTTGAGAGCAGCGCCGATTAGACCGCCAGCCACTAAACTGGCGACAACCCTATTAAATGTTTTCATGGAGTGACTCCGGTAAAAATGCCCCTATAACAGCAGAGGCGTGAGACTGAGTATTGGCTTCTACTTGGACTGTTCAGTAGCTGCAAGACCTGAATTTCAGGCGCAACTATCCTGTCTTAGCTGGCAATCGGGGGTCTGAGTCGGGAGGGGCTATCGGGAGCTAGGTGGGTTCGATGCTTGAGGTCAATCATGGCAGCGGGTAGCAGTCTGCCATTAAAACCTAATGCGGCACTGGTCAGAGCGGGGTTATTGCAGTTCACCATGTCACATAAATTGTCATCGCAGCAGTCACAGTTTGGTGCGCTGGCAGGTAAGTCAGTACTCGCATCTACAGCTTCTACAGAGTGGCTCATAGAGTGACCACTGTGGTCTGACATGCCAGTCGCATCAGTCGCAGGCTGACTGTGATCCATTGCGCAGTCGGCGTTCACCGTCAATATCTGGGCGACAAACATCAGCAGCAGTATATTGACTAACCGCTTAACGCGTGTGTATCTGCCCTTAGATCTGATTGATTGCACTAGCACCGGATTTCTGCCTAGATTAATTATTTATATCGAGTTCCTAAGATACAGCAGATCGACCGAAGTTCAACCTTTGTAGAAGAGAATTTTTTGCTCTGCTGTTGGCGGGTACTGGGTTAAGTTGAATGCCTCTTGCTAAAGGCTGTAGCCAGAGGCGATTATTCTTCGAGCTTAATCAGCCCGAGGATCAGGCCTTTTTTAATCGCTGCATAGTTGGTTCTGACCCCGAGGTTTTTCCTCACAGTTTCCATATGTTTGTTTGCCGTGACCACGCTGATACATAATTTTTCGGCTAGGCATTGGAGATTTAAATCATTATTGGCCAAATGCTGGAGTACTCGCAGAGGTGCTGGGTTGAGCTTGTAGGCAACCTCTGAGGGCGGTTTTTTTAGGCCGACTGTCACTGCAAAGCGCTGTATCACAATCATATCAATGGCTTCCGAGAGCAACTCCAGGGGCCGCATAAACTGCGTAATCCGCTCGCGGAATGCGGTCGAATCACCGTCTCGCTGGATCAACTGAAACATCACCTTGCCAGTGCCGTCAAAGGAGCTTGAGGGCAGGTTGTAAAACTCGTAGAAGCCATGGGACTGGTTGATTTTGTCGTTTTCGCTGGTGGGTTGATTCAACGCAATAGCAAAAGCTTCTTGATTGGCAGAGCTGTGCAGCTCTGTTCGAAAAACATGACTGTTGGCTTTATCGGAGTAAGGAATAGTCAGGTTGTGTTCACAGAGCCCCTGATCAAAATGGCTCTGTGAAATAGCTTTGGGAATGGTTGTTAGCACCAGTGAGTCGGCATCCCCAGCAGCATTGATATGGACAAACGAAAAGTCATAGAAGTCCATTTTCTTAAGTGCGAAGGTAATGCGTTGTTTAAATTCGTTAAAGTCCTTGGCCAGTGAGAGCTTGTGAAAGTAGTTCAACTCTGGGGCCGGAGGCACTTCAGTTGCGGGGTCTGTCCACCAGCTGTGGCGTTTGGCGAATTCCTTATGACTGTTTTGAGTCACCGATTCTTTCTGGGCCGAATTTGAGCTGTCCTTTGTGTGGCTCTTATTCTCTCTATTATTCTGTATCTGCGTAGGCGGATCTATGTGCATCTGAATTCTCCTTAATTCAATTGTGTAATGCAGCAACCTTCATTATCCAATACGTTTTAGCAAAGCGCGACCTTACCAGTATAGAGAGAATATTTATCAGTTTGATGACTTCGGTGTTACATTAAAGCCGCTAGAGCAAAATTCAGTGGCGCAGATAACGGCCCTATAAAAATAATAATAATCGAGGCACTCAATGAACGATCCGTCTGTTGAACAAGGGGGAAATAAAAACGCGGCTACGCCGGTATCCAATGGCTATCGCCGCTATGTGCTGGTGCTACTAACACTGGTCTACGCGCTCAACTTTATCGACCGACAGATTCTGGTGATCCTGCAAGAGTCGATCAAAGTGGATATGGATCTGTCTGACTCTCAGCTCGGCCTGCTCACCGGTTTTGCCTTTGCTATCTTTTATGTCAGTGTCGGCATTCCTATTGCTCGCTGGGCGGATGTCGGCAATCGCCGCAATATTGTCTCCATGGCGGTTGCGGTGTGGAGTGGTATGACCGCTCTGTCGGGCTTTACCCAGAACTTTTGGCAGCTGCTGTTAGCGCGAATCGGCGTCGGTGTTGGCGAAGCCGGCGGCAGTCCCCCATCTCATTCGATGATTTCTGACTATTATCCGGTTGAGAAACGCGGCAGTGCCCTGTCGTTTTACTCCACCGGTGTCTATCTGGGTATTCTGTTCGGCTTTTTGATTGGCGGCTGGATCAACAGTGAATTTGGCTGGCGCACGGCGTTTTTCGTGGTCGGTGTACCGGGCTTTTTGGTGGCCATATTAGTTCGCCTGACAATTCGCGAGCCAGTCCGTGGCGGCCTCGAGGGCCGTGCCCTAGAAGCGCCAGCAACCTTTGGCGAAACTCTGCGCACTTTAAAGAGCTTTGGCTCATTCAAACTATTTGCCATCGCCGCCGGGCTGAACGCCTTTAGCAGCTACGGTATTGGCAACTTTACGCCGTCGTTTTTAATTCGCTCCCACGGTTTTAGCAGCTTGGAAGTGGGCACCAGTCTGGCGCTGATCACCGGTATAGGTGGCGCACTGGGCACTTATATGGGCGGTGTTTTGGCCGATCGCTACGGCGCTAATGACAAACGCTGGTATCTGTGGATCTCGGGGATTCCCGCAGCCTGTAGTGTCCCCTTGATGTTTACCGCGGTATTTGTTGGCGATCCAAGCTGGGCCCTGGGCTTCCTGTTTTTTGCCACTATGTTGGGTGCTTTCTATCTGGGGCCAACCATTGCCATCTCTCACACTCTGGTGAGCCCAAGCATGCGTGCGATGGCTTCGGCGATTCTGTTTTTTATTCTAAACCTTATTGGATTGGGTTTAGGGCCACTGGCTGTGGGTATGCTCAGTGATATGCTCGCCCCCACTTACGGCTCTGAGTCACTGCGCTATGCCTTGGGTATGGTCTCATTTGTCAATTTGATCTCGGCGGCATTCTTCTTTTTGGCAGCGCGTAAATTGCTAGCGGACCTTAAAGCATGATGCGTCTACTCCGCAGCAAACCGTTTTTCGCCGTTCTGCTGGTGGTTTTTATAGGGATCTACAGTGCTGGAGCGGACCGCCATCCGCTGCCTGACTTTAGTGGCTACAGCGATGTAAAGCAGAAGAAGACCGCGTTCTTTGACTATATGTTGCCGTTGGTAGCTGCCGGTAATCAGTCGATTGCCGAGCAGCGGGAGGAGCTTCAGGAGATGGCAGGTGGGGATGCTGACCTGTCGTTTTTTCAGCAGCGCAACTTGTTGCAGCTGGCTGATCGCTATGCTGTGGATACAGAGGGTGCAGATAATCAGCAGATTATTGATCAGCTGTTACTCCGTGTTGCGCCACTACCGCCCTCACTGGTTCTTGCTCAGGCGGCTATAGAGTCGGCTTGGGGGACTTCGCGCTTCGCCCTTCAGGGTAATAATCTCTTTGGTCAGTGGTGTTATCAAAAAGGCTGCGGCATGGTGCCTCTGCGCCGTTCGGCGGAAAGTCGCCATGAAGTGGCCAGCTTTGGTTCTGTGGGCGATGCTGTCAAAGCCTACCTGTACAACCTCAATACTCATCGCGCCTATAAAGATTTGCGTGTGCTGCGTGCAGAGCTGAGCAGCAGTGAGGGTGGTGCCACGGGCCATCAGCTGGCTCAGACCCTGCTCTATTATTCAGAGCTACGTCAGGTTTATGTGGACGAAGTGCAGGCGGTCATCAGAATTAATAAATTGCAGGTTTATGACAGGCTGTAATTAGTCGCCCTAAAAAACAGCCCTTAAAAAAGAGCTTTTAAAAAGAGCCCGTAAAGAAAGAGTACATATAAAATGAAACGCTATTTCACTATTTTTGTTCTCGCTCTTATTGTCGTCCTGGGCCTATTTCTGACTTTCGCCCCGACAATTTTGGATAAGAGGAAAAATCTGGTCGTTGAACATCAGCCCTATAAGATTTCTCCCCAGGCCCAAGCACTGCACAGCAGTTTACTGGTTGGCGACTGGCATGCAGATAGTCTGCTATGGATGCGTAATCTCAGTGAGGAGTACGACTACGGTCACCTGGATTTCCCGCGTATGCAGCAGGGTAATCTCGGGCTGCAAATGTTTACCACGGTGACCAAATCTCCCAGTGGTCAAAATTATGAACTCAATCAGACCGACGCCAGCGACAATATTACCCTGCTGGCAATGATGCAGCGCTGGCCCACGGCAACTTGGAGTAGTCTGGCTGAGCGGGCTCTATTTCAGGCGGATAAGCTACATCATCTGGCCGCCCATGATCCTGACAATCTGATGTTGATTCGTTCGCGCACAGAACTGGCAGAATTTCTTCAGCGCCGCCAGAGCAACCCTACATTGATTGGCGGTTTGCTGGGCACTGAAGGTTCCCATGCATTAGATGGCGATCTGGCGAATATTCAAGGGCTGTACAATCGCGGTTTCCGCATGATGAGTTTGCAGCATTTCTTTGACAATAAACTTGGCGGCTCACTCCACGGCACTAGCGGGGCAGGCTTAACTCAGTTTGGTCGCGATGCGGTAGCTGAGATGCTGGCCCTTGGTATTATGCTGGATGTCTCTCACTCCTCAGAGCAGGTGGTGGCAGATACTCTGGCACTTAGCGATAAGCCACTAATCGTCAGCCATACCGGTTTTCAGGGCCACTGTGATTCACCGCGCAATATTAGCGATGCGCTGATGGAGCAGATTGCCGCGGCAGGGGGTTTGATCGCGGTGGGCTTTTGGGATGGCGCTATCTGTGGCAACAGCCCGGCCACTGTGGCCGCGGCGATTGTCTATGGCATTGGCCTAGTGGGTGAGGATCATGTTGCCCTGGGTTCTGATTTCGATGGCACCGTGACCACTTCTTTTGATGGCAGTGAAATGGCGGTGATTACCCAGGCGCTGCTTGACGCCAATCTCAGTGAGCAGCAGATCCGCAAGGTGATGGGCGAGAATATGCTCGGGTACCTACAGACCTATCTGCCCTGAATACTAATGTTGGCTCTGCCCAAGCGGAATATTTAGTAGGTACTCTGCCACTGCCAGCTGAGTCTCGGCATCCAGATAATTCTGTGCGGGCATATCCGGATAGTCCGCACGAATTTTAACCGGCGCATTGATATAGCTAACAATAGCCTCCGCATTGCCCGCATACATGGCCTGAATATCGCTTATGGAAGGCCCAATCAAGACATCGTCGTAGGCATGACAGCCGGCACAGATGCCCATGTAAGCGATTTCACCACGCTCCTCTGAGGCAATCACTCGAGGCTTGGCACCACCGGCTAAGAGATAGCTATGGGTACTGTCAGTATTGCTGAAATCACATTCAGCAAAGTCCCCGAGGCCCACATGGTTGTAGCGGTGGCGATTGATAATGCAGCTATCTTGGCTGGGGCCGATCTGGAAAATATCGATATCCCCGGTGTGCAGTTCAGTCAGGGCAAAGGCCCGCACCTCATCGATAGTGTCATAGCCATTGTTGTGCATGACATTGTCGAGAATCATCACCCGGTCGGCATTGGGATCCACATCTGGATCCAGGGTTAGGCCCGGGGCATTGCCATGGTCATTGATCAAGATGCCGGCGACTTTATGGTTAACAATAATATTGCCTTCGATAATCACATCATCTGCGGCCATCACCAGAATACCGGTGCCCGAAGGAATGCCGGCCACGGTGGAGCCCGGTGCGGCAAAGTTGGGGATATTGTTGTCGAGAATAAAGTTGTTGCGAATAATCACATCGAAGGTGGTTTTGATCGGCAGGCCGGGGGTGATAAAGGCGAGAATGCCGCCGGTATTATTGTGTACATAATTGTTCTCGACGATGGCGTGGCGGCTGTTCTCGATTTCGATACCGGCGACGCTGTCGAAGACTTCATTGTGAGCCACATGGATATTGTCACTCATGCCCACATAGATCGCCGCGTCGGCAATACCTGAAACAATATTGTGTTCAATCAGGCCATTAACACCGAGCTGGGGAAAGATTCCATAGATGCCGGTATCGATGATGATATTGTTGCGAATCTCAAAATTATTCCCCGCCTGACTCATAATGCCGTTGCCCTTGTAGCGGGTAATTTTAAAGTTGGCGATAAGGATATTATTCCCGGAATAGAGAATCGCATCGTTGAGTTTGCCGAGTCCATCCAGAGTCGCGCGCTCACCGGCTTCAATCACACCCACAAGATGAATATCGTCTTTGTCGATATAGACAGTTTCCGAATAGATTCCTGGCATCACCTGAATGGTATCGCCGGGCTGGGCGGCTTCCACCGCAGCTTGAATCGAGTCGCCAGGATTAACGGTTAGGGTTTGGCCAGTAGCAATTCGCTCTGGCAGGGCAGTGTTAACCCTGTCGGCACTATTTGTCTCAGCGCCGCCGCTATAACTGGCGCCACCGACACTGCTGGTGATCTGCGGTGCCTCATTGAGGTTTGTACCCAACTGCCAGCCGCCGACAAAGGCTGCCAGGGCGATAATAAGACCCAGTGTTTTAGCTTTTTTCATGATCGCTCTCGCTTATATTTTTGTCACTACTAGCTTTTTTGCTAATGGCATTCAGCCCCGACGGCACTGATTGTGGAATAATTGGCAATAGACTGCTGTCGCTAAGGGTGCCCATAAAATCCACCAAACGATCCAGTTCATCGCCGGTTAAGTTGGGTTCCGAGATATGCCAGTGCAGCAGCAAGTCTTCCCCTTCAGGCACCGCATGACCGCGGCCGCCGCTGTAAAACTCTGCCACTTCACGAAGTGTTTCAAAACGTCCCGAGTGCATATAGGGTGCGGTCTCGGCAATATTGCGCAGACTGGGTACCTTAAAGCCGCCCTTTAATTTTGCCGAGCCGAAGGTTTTCTCTGCGCCTATATCTCGCGCCATACACTCAGGTTCCGGGGTGCCGATCACAGCGATCTGCTGATTGGTGAACAGCGGTGGCATATGACACTGGGAACAGCGGGCAACAAAGGAGCGGAAGATATTGAGCCCTTCTACCTCCTGCTTATTGAGCGCGTCAGCATAGCCATGGGCATATTGGTCATAGCGGCTGTTAAGAGAGATCAGTGAACTCTGAAAGGCTGCCAGGGCAGTGGCAATCTGATCCAGATTGAGATTTTTACTGTTGGGGAAGGCCTGTTTAAAGAGGCGCGGATAGGCTTCCACGGATTCCAGGCTGCTGAGTAATTGCGTTGGGTTACTACCCATTTCTTGGGGCGAAAACAGTGGGCTCAGGGCCTGCTCTTCAAGACTTTGGGCTCGGGCATCCCAAAAGAAGTCTTTGATAAAAGTACTGTTCCACAGGCTCGGTGCCGAGCGACTGCCTTGCTGGCCATGGATGCCAACGCTGCGGCCGAGACCGTCGCTAAAGCCTTGGCTGGGATTGTGGCAGCTGGCGCAGGAGACGGACTGATCCGCTGATAGAACGGGATCAAAAAACAGCAGCCGACCCAGGTCAATCTGTTGCGGGCTAAAGCCATCGCGGTGGGCGGGCAGGGCAGTTTTCAATCCGCCGATACCATGATTGCCAAGAGAATTGTAGAGTTGGTAGAGATTGCGCAGAGAACATTGATTGTTATCGTCGAGCATAAAGCTCGGGGGGCAGCGCTCAGAGAGAGTAATGGTTGCTGTTGTTTCTAGAGGGGGGCTTTCTATTGTGTCCGCTACAGCAGCACTGCAAAATAGCAAAGTGCTGAGCAATAGCGGGAGGTAAACCTGTTTGATCAGATTTGCGCGAGATATTGTTGATAACAATAGCGCCATGGAGCGGCCTGATTTTTTATTATTACTCTTATCTCTTTAAGTGGATAAGATGTTTTTCTTAGGGCGACAGTATGCCATAGTCGAAAACTGAAATGGCGATGCTAATAACAGCCCTCAAATTTACACTCGAGGAAATAATTATGTTCAAGATTTTGGGTTTTTCACAGGTTCTAGTATTGGGTAAAGCGGCCTTCTTTTCGCTCACGGCACTCTTCTCGCTCACGGCACTCTTCTCGCTCACGGCACTCTTCTCGCTCACGGCCCTTTATTCGCTCACGGCTGTTGCCGGCGGACATCTCCCTGGCGAGAAAGGCGCGCATGACCATCATGACCAGCACCAAGGCCATAGCAGCATGCAGGCGCCTGCACCAGCGGATGCCAAGGTTTATTTTATTCAGCCCGCTAACGGCCAAGAGGTCAGTGGTGAGGTTAAGCTGGTGTTTGGTATAGAGGGTATGTTGGTCGCCCCCGCAGGCACAGATACGCCAAACTCGGGTCATCACCATCTGTTGCTCAATGTTGAAGAGATGCCGGATATGACCATGCCATTGCCAGCGTCGGAGAATGTGCGTCACTTTGGTAAAGGGCAGACCGAGACAACGCTGCAGTTAGCGCCGGGAACTCATCGTTTGCAGCTGTTGCTGGGTAACTATGCGCATATTCCCCACAACCCGCCGGTACTTTCTGAGGTTATTGAGATAACAGTTAAGTAGGGTAGGTTTGAAGAATATAGACCGGATCAGCAATTGATCCGGTCTAGTTTGATACTTGCTGGATAGTGATTAGATGCTCGTCATTAGAGCCTAGTCATCTTGGCAAATTCGCCATTCTCTATCAGGGCATTTAAGTCGCTGTTGCCGCCAATTAAAACACCGTCGACAAAGATCATCGGAAAGGATGGCCAGCCGGTCCACATCTTTAAGGCGTTGCGTCGGTACCACAGAGAGAAGTAACTGCCATATTCCAAATAGGCGTGATCAGCATTCAACCCGTCGAGGGTTTTGCGCGCTCTTTTGGGGGCTGGATTTTGCGCCATGCCGACGACCACGATTTTATTCTTGGCAATTGCCTCCTGAACCTCTAAAACTATATCCAGATTCTTGGTTGCCACGGTCTCTTGTATCGCCGGATGGATCTTTGCACTGTCGAGAATATGTCTGCTCATGATGAGTCCTCTATTAGATTTTCTTATTTTTTAGGCTTGTCATAAACCCCAACCAGCTGTCGGCTCAGTGCCAGCAGCTGACCGTTGGGGTGATAAATTTTAGCTTCAGTGTGGGCATAGCCACGATCTGCCTGCACCACCTCACAGTGGTAATAGAGATAGTCGTCCGCTGCCAGTTCATCCCGCGGCTGAATAAATTCAACATTCCAAGTGATTGAACTGGTGGGTGCTGGCTGACTTAACATTGGCATCACTGCCGGTGGCCAGGCGTCGATCAGGGCCAGTATGGCACTGTCGGAAAATACGTCGGGTCGGTCTTCAAAACGTATCCAGCCACTTATTACACCCTCGCTGCTACCGCTATAGGGCAGGGCGGTGCTGGTAAAACGAGTGTCCAAATATTCGACAAAGCCCGGCGCAACACCTTTTAAAAAGGGCATTTTCATGGCTTCGTCTGGCATTTTTTCAAACAGCAGTGGCGGTTGAGTGACGCGCGTGCCGGAAACCCGCTGGCGACCAAAGCAGGCAATCACCTGAGTTTTCACCGCGCCGTTTTGCAACAGTTGACCTTCAACTTGAATAACTGATCGTCCTTCGGAGAGTATTTTATACTTCAGTGCACAGAGTTCACCCTCAGTGGCGGCGCCGCAAAAATGAATATTAATGGTGCGCAGATCGCAGTCTTGGAGATTGGCCTGGCTTTCGATATAGGTCAGTACCATGGCCGTAGTCAGGCCGCCAAAGACACTGCGCCCCTGGCCCCAGCTATCGTCAACTGTCAGTTCACTGGTGGTCTTGGCGAGCTCTTCGTAATAGGAATAATTCATTTGTTACCTTAATGGGGATAAAGCCGTCACTGTTACATCAGTGATCTTAGAGCCAGCGTATTTTAAATCGAGCATCTTTTAAATCGAGCGGATTTTAGACAGGGACTATAGCACTGCCGTAAAATTAAATGGCTCAATAAGTGACTACCCAGACAGGCCGATACGTACTAGTATCACAGCCTATTGAGTTATCCATCTAATAATAAGAGTCTAAATGCCATGACCATTAATTTTACCGACAGCCTAGCACTTCCCTGCGGTGCCACCCTTCCCAATCGCTTTGCCAAAGCCGCCATGACCGAGGGGCTAGCCAGTGCCGACGGTGTGCCGGGAATCGAGCTGGAAACTCTCTATGGTATTTGGAGTGATGGGGGTTCCGGAATGTTGCTGTCGGGTAATATTCAGATCGACCGCGACCATCTTGAGCGTCCGGGCAATGTGGTAATTGACTGCCCACCCAGCCCTGAAATGCACCAAGCACTGTCCCGCTGGGCCACGGCAGCAACCCGCAATGGCAACCATTTCTGGGCGCAAATTAGTCATGCCGGTCGCCAGACACAAAAAATTATCAACCCTAATCCGAAGGCGCCCTCTGCGGTGAAGCTGGGATTGCCCGGCGGTCAGTTTGGCGAGCCGGTGGCTTTAACCATTGCTGAAATCGAAGAGATTGTGCGGCGCTTTGCCGTCTGTGCCGCGGCGGTAAAAGATGCTGGGTTTACCGGTGTTCAGTTACACGCAGCCCATGGTTATCTGCTTTCTCAGTTTCTCAGTCCCCGAAGTAACCAACGTACCGATGACTATGGCGGCAGTCTCGCCAATCGTGCCAAAGCACTATTAGATTCCGTGGCCGGTGTTCGCGCAGCAGTGGGTCCTGATTTTCCAGTGGCCGTGAAACTTAACAGTGCCGATTTTCAGAAAGGCGGCTTTGATTTTGAAGAGAGCTTGCAGGTGGTTGCCTGGTTAGAGCAGGCCGGTGTTGATCTTATCGAAATATCTGGCGGCACTTATGAGCAGCCCAAGTTGCTGGGTTTGGAAGGGATGGAAGCGGAAGAAAAACAAGAGGTGGCCGAATCCACCATGGTTCGCGAAGCCTATTTCGTCGACTTTGCCCTGGCCATGCGCCAGCATGTCTCGGTGCCACTGATGGTTACCGGCGGCTTTCGTCAGGCCTTGGCTATGCAGCAGGCATTGGATAGTGGCGGTGCGGATCTAATTGGCCTGGGGCGGCCCATGTGTGTGATGACCGATGCACCCAATCAGCTGGTTGATGGTTTGGCAGAACTGCCGCGCTACGAAAATGGCCTCTCGCTATTTCCTTTATGGCTGTCGTTTTTACAGAGCTGGAAACCGCTGCGGGCCATGGCTGCCTTTGCCACTCAGTACTGGTATTACAGTCAGATCGACGCCCTCGGACGCACCGGTCAAGCCAATCCTTCAATGAGCGTTTTTGCGGCCACTAAAGAGACCATGGCACTGCAGAAAAAACTCACCGCTAAATAAGTTTCAGCAGGAGGTGAGGGGCCAGATTTTAAGGTTGTTCATCTTTATTTTTTCCACGTCGACTAAAAAGCGCACCAGGATAAAGTAAATATCCAGATCAAAGCGGTCATCGCTGGGGGTGGCTATTTGCTGGTCGCGGTCATTCACCTGCCCACTCTGATCGATCTTATGACGAGTATCGGCCAGCTGATAACCATGATCATAGAGATCCTCGACTAGGGTCAGCTTGGCGATATAGCGCCAGTTGTGAACCACATGAAAGGCAACATTTTCCAGATCCTGCATATCCCGTTCTTCAATCAGAATCGGACCTGGGTAGGGCCACATTTTTAGCTGGTAGGTTTTCAGTGCGGCACTGACCCGTTCGTTGTAATTCTCTGGGCTCTCGGCGCCGTGACAGGCACCAAAGCATTTTTTCAGTTGCGCCCGAAAGCAGGGTTTTTGATTGGCGGTGGTCGTGGCAACAGCAGACTCCAGGCCGAGCAATTTATGGCAGAGAAAATAATGGTCGGCGAGTTTTTCAATTTGCTTAGAGGCTTGCCTCGGAGAACGAAATAAACCGAATCGCTCTTCGGCATTATCTGATTCATTGGCGGTTTCCAACTCAACCGCTTCGATGGCAATACGCTGATAGCCATTACTGTCTTCGTCGCAGCGATATTGGTAAAGCTTTTTGGTTTTACGCAGGCGGCGGTTATACAGCGGGTGCAGCGCTTTGATTTGATTGCTTTCGCGAATCTGAGCGCCCAAATCCGTTGGCGTTTTATCAAACTCTATATGGGCCAGTTTATTATTGATCTGCAGATCTTTTGGATTGCTGTGATCCCCTGAAAAATGGCTCATCACTCGTGTGCGAATATTGACGCTTTTACCCACATAGAGCAGCGCGCCATTGGCGTCGTAAAAATAATAGACCCCAGCGGAGGCGGGCAGTTTTTTCAGAGCGCTGGCTTTGAGCAATGGCGGCAGTGCTGGATTTTTTAACAGGCTGCCACAGGTGGCACTGATCTCCTCGTCAGAAAACAGCGCCGAGGATTTCAGGAAAAAACGCTGGATCATTTCTGCGTCATCCATTGCCCGATGGCGATTTTCAATGGGCAGCTGAAAGCGCCGAATAATTTGGTCGAGGCCGTGACGTTTGAATTGTGGGTAGAGGCTGCGGCTAAATTTTACTGAGCACAGCGGCGCGGTGTTGTAGCTGACACCGATGCGCTCAAATTCTTGTTTAAGGAAGCTGTAATCAAAGCGCGCATTGTGAGCCACCAGAGTGCGGCCATCCAGATAGCTGAGCAGTTTGTCGGCCACCTGGGAAAATAGCGGCGCGCCGCGCAACATACTCGGGGCTATGCCGGTCAGCTTTTGAATAAATGGCGGCAGCATGGTCTCAGGGTCGATGAAAGACTGCCAGCGTTCAATCACTTTGCCCTGCTCGACGACCACCAAACCAATTTCAATAATCCGGTGGTGCGTCGCCTTGCCCCCGGTGGTCTCGAGATCGAGCAAGACCATTTTTCCCGGGAAGCCAAGGGATAGGGTTGCGGGGGTAGGGGTTTCTTCATCCAACCAATTTAATTGCATTTAATGATTTCTTTATTCTGTCACTCAGCGACAAAACCCTTCCAGTTTTTCATGTATTCAACAAAGGTATCGCTCAGGCCTTCGCTGCGCAAGTGCTCCACCGAAACCGGGTTAGCGACCGGTTGAAAATCGCCGTTAGCTTGCATCTGTATTGGGTAGTCGTGGTGCAAAATAGCGGCGCGGCCGAGCAGGATAAAGTCGATGTCAGTGGCCATGGCCTGACGGATCTCTTCTGGAGTACGCAGCTTGCCAGCTATTCCTAAGGCAATATTGCCGCGCTCGAGATCAGTGAAATAGGACAGCAGTGTGCGGCCCTTAAATTCTTCTTCTTTCGGTTCTTTGACCACATCCCACAGCGACATGTCGAGAAAATCGATTTTGCCATCACTGAGAATTGTCTGAGTAAAGGCGAGCATATCGGCGAGCTCCACATCAAAGCGTTCCGGCGACAGGCGCAGGCCGAGAATAAACCCGGGGCTACAGCGGGCACGGACGCCGTCGATAATATCGCGAATAAGTCGACCGCGATTTTCCAAACTACCGCCATATTGATCCTGGCGTTGATTGATGGTGCCACTTAAAAACTGCGCCAGAATATAACCATGGGCACCGTGAAGTTCGACCCCTTCAAAGCCGGCCTTTTCGGCGCGCTCGGCGGCAGCAATAAAGTCTTCACCCAGCTGCACGACTTCTTCGGTGGTCATGGCGCGGGCGCCAGTCTCCTCGTTTTCCGATGGGCACAGGGGTGACTTGCCAATTAGCTCTGCGGGTGAGCGCATGCCTGCATGATGCAGTTGCACCAGAGAGACACTGTCATGCTCTTTGATGCCATCGGCAAGACGGGTTAGACCTTCGAGATGGTTGTCGGAAAAAATACCCAATTGACCGGGAAAGCCCTGCCCTACAGCCTGAACGTGCGCGGCACAGGTCATGGTTAGAGAAAAACCGCCCTCGGCGCGCTTGGTTAGCCAGTGATATTCCTCGTTAGAGAGGGTGCCGTCTGCATGGCTCTGGGAGTTGGTCAGGGGCGCTAGAATAAAACGGTTTTTGAGGGTTGCACCAGAGGCCAGTGTTAATGGGGTGAAAAGGTTGCTCATAGAATTCTTCTTATTATTGTGAGTGCTTGTCGCTTCGAGTTGAGCTAATTGATGGTTCGCTGAGGCATTAGAGCTTAAAGGATGTAATGCGTCTACTCTTCCGTGCGAGTAGGTCTTTTTTATTGTTCGATGTATAAAGGTCTTAGTATTACTCCTCAGTTAAGGGGTCATCTATACAGCGATCAAATATCGACTTTAAGGCAGAGTAATCACAAGGGACTGCTGCGATATTTGCTTTAACCCAAGCGTCCTTCTTAATCGATACCCAAAATATTTGATATCCGGCATTGGTGATCATGTGTTCGAAAAATAGCCGTTGTGCGCGGCCGTTGCCATCACGGAATGGGTGAATCATATTGAGGTCGCCATAGAATTGGGCAACGGCTGAAATAAGCTCTTCGCGACTCAAGTCTTGAAAAAAATGATGTCTCTTCAAATTCCGTAAAAAGTTTAGCTATTTCGGCGTCAATACGCGCTAGATTGCAGAAGTGGGTAGTACCCTTACTAATATCCATCTTTCTTATGTTTCCGGCCCAAGAATACAGGTCTCCAAACAGCATCTTATGGAGCTTACAGAGTTGGCTAAAAGAATAGGGGGGAGGCAGGAATTCAACTTCGTCAGCTCGTATAACAGTAATATCTCGTTCGGCATCTTCGAGGATTTGAGCGTCCCGAATACCTAACAGGTTAATGAGTATATCGGTGCCAGGGTAACAGTCGGGATCTTGTCCGGTGCCGTACTTATCAGCCATTGCTAAGGAGCCTGATTTGCTAGCGCCTGATAGTGGGCTATCACAGAGGCAACCGTTTTAGAGCTTTGATGATTAGGCTTCTGAGGTTCTATGCCTTCCAGACGAAGACTGGCGCGATAGTTGGCGGCGCGATTTTTGGCGATAAAGGCCTTTTGGGATGTCAGTGAGGTGGTTTTATCGTAGGGGGACATTGTCCTTGATCTCCTGTTTGACTCCCGAAATTATAGAATAAGAGCTAGGTGAAGCGGCATCCTGTACCTGATCGGGACAGGATGCGCCATCAACGTGCACCTGCTGATAATTGCCAATGGGCTCTTGTGTTTATTCCTTACTCTCCCGGCTTATAGCGCCGAGTGATTTTGTCCTTGCGCAGTTCCGAATCAAATAGCGGGTCGTGTAAAATCTCATCGACATAGTCCTCGGTCTGATCCCCGTAATGGGGCGACTCAGCATCCAGCGTTGCCGCACCAAATTGATGCACACCGCGAATTTTCTGTACGCCTTCCCCGTCCCAGGAGACAAAATAATAGAGACCGTCGCCGGCTATATTAGTTTGATAACCATCTTCTTCCATACCCAGAGCATAAATAGCGCGCAATGTATCTGGACCACCCCCTACTGGCAGGTTGATGTCGCCACGCACATGACGGTTAACATCGCCCCAGAGTGGATCGACACGACCTGTGGCGGCGAGCAGTCTGTCGGCACAGTAATAAAAGGCGTCGGCAACATTGGGTGTCGGCTCGCCCTTTTGCTCAGCGAGCCATTCGGCACCGATCACACAGGTGGACATAGCGGCACCACGGTTTTCAATATCAGTAGAGAGATCCCAGTCGCGAATCGCCTCTTGGGCATCGAGATAGGATTCTTTACCCGTCTCAGTCAGTGGCAGATCAATTGCTCCCTGGAGAAACTTTACCGCTCGAGAGTTGGGGCTGTATTTTTTGTCGTGCTTAATCTGCGAGAACTCTTGTTCAGATATTGGACTCAGTTCGGCAAACATCTCTAGACCGCGCACCGCACGATTAGTCATGCGGGTGGGGAAGCCATCTTCCAAACGATAGTCAGATATCTTGGGGTTGCTGCCTTCGGCGGTAATAAAGAACGGGCTCTGATTGGCGCTGTGAATCCAGCCGGACTTAGGATTAATTACCTGGGGTAGTTTGTCGAAGGGTATATAGTCCTGCCAGATCAGGCTGCTGTCGTCTCCTGGCAGATATTGGGTCCAGTCGTAACCGCCCACCCGCACTGGGGTCAGGGAGTTGTGCACAAACATAATATTGCTGTCGCGGTCGGCGTAGACAAAGTTAAAGCTGGCGAAGCTGTGGATGCGCAGGGCATCGCGCCACTGCTCGAGGTTTTGCGCTTTGTTCATGGCCAGCCACTGCTCTACTTGACGCATCTTGCCCATACCGGCATAGCGGATAGCGTAGGTGCCGTGATCGGTTTGCAGCACCGGGCCATGGGCCGAGCGCAGGCCGAGCTCGGTGGCCGTCCAGGGCAAGAAGCCAAATAACTTCACCTTAATCTCCAGCTCGGTCGCCTCGAGATCATGCCATTCACCATCCATGCGATAGCGCAGTGGATCTTCAGGGTCTATATCCAGCACATAGACATCCACCAGATCCGGTTTATTAACCGTCGCGCCCCAGGCAATGTTTTCATTAAAGCCAACGCCAATGGTGGCGCTGCCGGGAAACAGTCCGCCCATGGCATTTAGCCCTTCACCACTTTGAATATGCGCCTCATACCAGGCCACGGGACCGGTGGCGGGTTGGTGGGAGTTAATGGCTAGACGTGTTGCGCCGTCGGTGCTGTTGGCCGGTGAAATAGCCATGGCATTGGAGCCGATGGGCAGGTCATCGTAGGTGACGCCATTGGCGGTACTGATGGGTTGTCGACGCTCACTGCTCATAACTTCTTTTAAGACGCCATCAAACCCGTAGAAGAGGATATGGCGAAACATATAGCCGGCGATAATATCTTTGCCGGTAACTGGCAGCTCGGCCACGGCCCGCTCTGGGTTTATGGCGGCATAGTAATTTAAGCCATCGGCATAAGCTTCTATATAGGCGCGAATCTCAGGGGATAGTTCAGTATCGTAATGGGCATCAATATCGTCCCAAATACCCAGCCATTTGACCAAAAAATCGGTGATCGCAGAATTGGGTCCTTTGCTCTTGGCTGCGGTGCCGCGATAGAAATCGATGGTGTCATAGACCAACTCCCAGTTGTCTTCGGCCTGGGCATAGGCAAAACCAAAGGCGGCATCCACATCCCGTTCGCCAATCACATGGGGCACGCCGCGGATATCTCGCTCGATTACTACATTGTATTTATCGCCGAGTTTTTGATACTCGACGACTGGAAATTTCTCGGCACAGCTGGTTGTCAGTAGTGCTAGGATGGCTATTAATGCTGCGCTAAGGCGTTTGGGAGTCAGTGACATTTTGGGTGTTCCCTTTATATTATTTTTATTCTTGTTAAGGGTTTACGTTGCCGCTTTGGAGGGCGATCAATTGAGCTTATTGTGCGCGCTTTTTAGGGGCGCGCATAGACCGCCCGAACAGTTGCAATTGGCAAACTGTTCGAGGGGTAAGGAGACCGCAGAATTGCGCGGGCCTAATACAGAAGGTTCCATATAAAAAGTTTAGCCCCTAAGCCGCCTGAGGCTCGTCAGCAGGAATCTCTTCCTCAACGTGTAACACCGTACCCACCGGCACAGTCGCCGCCTGTAATGTACTCTGAACCTTGTACTCGGCAGGCAGTGCAGGAATCGTCAGCACCCGCCAGATACTGATGCCGCCAAGTAACAGCAAGCAGGAAGCGAGCAGAATAAAGAACGACTGCAAGCCGAAGATCTCAAGCCAGAACACTGCAGTTATAGGTCCTGTCACCGAGGTCAAACCGGCGATCAAAATCACCGTGCCGCTGGCGGGAATAATTTCTCTCGGGCGCAGGTGATCATTGGTCAGTGCAACCACCAATGAGTACAGCGATAGCGAGAAACCACCAAACAAAAAGGTCAGGAAATAGAGCCTTCCCGAAGCCTGAGTCTCAAAGCTAATCATGATCGCCACCACCACCGCGGCCAAGCAGGAATAGCCGATAACCCAGCGCCGATCTATGGCGTCGGAGAGTTTGCCCAGGGGCCAGGGGAAGAGCATACCGCCGGCCATCATCGCGCCCATAAAGTTGGCCACTTCAGCAATACTAAAGCCGAGTTTTGTGGCATATACCGCACCCATACCAAAGAGAATGCTCGACACCCACTGGCACAGAACAATGCCGGTCACACCCATAGGCGTGCGATGCCAGAGGTGACCGATGCTGACGCGCTCGGTTTCGTCTGGTGGCGGGGTGGCGATTACCGAGAGCAGGATCGGCACCGCGGCAACACTGACCATCACCGAGATTAATATAAACAGCTCAAAGCCCGCGGGGCTGGCAAGGTTGAGCATAAACTGCCCGGCACAAATGCCCGACAGCAGGATGGCGGTATAAATAGCCAGTATCTGTCCACGGTTGGCGTTGCTCGAGGCTTGGTTGAGCCAGCTCTCGGCGACCACAAAAATAGTCGAGAAGGCAAAGCCGGTAAGCAGGCGCATCAGTGCCCAGGCCCATGGCTCCACATAGAGCGCGTGAACCAGAATGGTTACCGAGGCCACTGCGGAGAGGGCGGCAAATATGCGGATATGCCCAACCCGCTCAATCAACGCTGGCGTTAGTCGTGAGCCGATCATATAACCGGCGAAATAGCAGGACATCAGCAGGGCGATGAGAAAGTCATCAAAGCCCTCAAGTTCCGCGCGAATACCCAGCAAACTGTTCTGCACGCCCACGGCGAGACCGATCAGAGCGAGTCCGATAAACAGGGGCCAGAGGTTGATCATAGTACGTATAGGCATGGGCGAATTTGTCCAATTAAGGGGCTGCTGAAATTTTCGCCACAGTACTCCTAAAGTTAAAAAACGCAAAGCATCTTTTGCACTAAAATAGGCCTATAATCGCGTTTTTTCTGGTGGGTGCTTTTTAGCTTAAATGTTGACTCAAAAGCCTGCACAAAAGGACGCTTTTAAAAGCGCTTAAAAAATATGTCTGTGATTAAATCTAGTCTAGTTGAAAAACATATCCGCGCCTGGTTACAGAGCTTTATTGTCGAGCTCAATCTCTGTCCCTTTGCCCGTCCCCTGATCGCCGATCCGGCTCTGCGCATCAATGTCTGCGAGGCTAATAATGTCGAGCAGCTGCACTATGCCTTTCTCTCCGAACTGGATTTGATTCAGCAGAGCAGCGAGGGCGAAATAGCCACTAGTCTGTTAGTGATACCCCACACGCTGCATAGTTTCGAAGACTACCTAGACTTTCTCTGCGACGCCGAAGCCATGTTAGAAGAGCTGGGTCTAGACGGCACCATTCAGCTGGCCAGTTTTCATCCGCAGTATTTATTTGATGGCGAAGACAAAGACAGTGCCAGTCACTTTAGTAATCGCTCGCCCTATCCGCTGATTCATTTTTTGCGTGAAGAGATGGTCACCGCCGCACTGGAAAATGTCGATATGCCCCAGCAGATTCCCGAGCGCAATATTGCCCTATTAGAAGGACTGGGTCGCGAGACTGTCGCGGCCCGCTGGAATGCCTTAACCGCTGACGAGGAAAAATGAAAAACTCTGATGTAATTATTATTGGCGGTGGCGCTGCCGGGCTGTTCTGTGCTTTTACCGCAGCCCAGCGCGGTCAGTCTGTTTTAGTCCTCGACAGCAGTAACAAAGTCGGCAAAAAAATTCTTATGTCTGGGGGTGGCCGCTGCAACTTTACCAACCTCGATATCACTCCAGAAAACTATCTCTGCAATAACCCGCACTTCTGTATCTCAGCACTCAACCGCTACAACCAATGGCAGTTTATCGAGCTGGTCGAAAGTCACGGCATTGCCTATCACGAGCGCAAGCACGGCGAGCTGTTTTGCGATGAGTCAGCAAAAGATATTCTCGCCATGCTGCTCGACGAATGCCAGCAGGCCGGTGTGGTGATTAAAACCAAATGTGAGATCAAGTCTGTGAACACTGTTGATCAAGTTGGTGATGGAGAGGGTGAAGGGAAGCAGGGCTACAGCCTGCAAACCTCCAGCGGTCAGTACCATTGCAAGTCTCTGGTGATCGCCACCGGCGGCCTGTCGATCCCAACCATGGGTGCCAGCGGTTTGGGTTATGAGATTGCTGAACAGTTTGGCTTGAGCTTGCTGCCGCGCACTGCCGGTCTAGTGCCCTTTACCTTTAGTGACGGCATCAAGCAGATTTCAGAAACCCTATCCGGGCTGGCAGTGGATGTAGATATGTCAGTGAACGGCATCAGCTTCCGCGAGAATATGCTCTTTACTCATAGGGGTATTAGCGGCCCAGCAGCCCTGCAGTTATCCAGCTACTGGAAGCCGGGGCAGAGTATCGCGGTGAATTTACTCCCCGACGAAGACGCCCGAGAATTACTATTGGGATACAAGAAAACCAGCGCCAAAAGTCTGCTGCGCAATTTGCTATCCCATCATCTCTCGAAAGGTCTGGTCTTGGCCTTGCAGACATTGCACTGGCCCAAGTATGCCGAAACTGCCATGGCAGAAATTCCCGATGCACAATTATTGACAGTGGCACAGCAGCTCTCTGATTGGCAACTAAAACCCTCAGGCACCGAAGGTTATCGCACAGCAGAAGTTACCCTCTGTGGCGTCGATACCGATCAGTTGTCGTCAAAAACTATGGAATGCAAAACCCAGCCGGGGCTGTATTTTGTCGGTGAAGTGGTCGATGTGACCGGCCATCTGGGGGGTTACAACTTCCAGTGGGCCTGGGCTTCAGGCTATGCGGCGGGGCAGTATGTTTAGCGTTTAACAGGCGCTTTTAATTAAGTACTATTTACGGTTCGCTTTCGCCTTGCGACGACGGGCAGCAACTTTCTCTAGCCGCAGTTTCTCACGCTCTTCTTTCTCGGCTCTCAGCACCTGAACCTGCTGCATCTCAATATCAATCACCTCTGGAGTCTCAAAGCTCATATTGCCCAGCGTACCAGCGCGCAGTTCATTGACAAAAATTGTCGACACCCGCTCCAGATCCACCTGGCCGCGGCTGCGCAGACAGCCCCGCTGAGCGCCAATAATCTCCAGTAACTCAATCTCACTGCGTGGCAGCGTCTCAAACTTAAAGCGCTTTTGCAGTAACTCAGGGTATTTTTCCAGCAGGAACTCCGCAGCAAAGAACGCCACATCCTCATAACTCACCGCCGTATTACGAATCGCACCAGTAGTCGCCAATCGATAGCCGCCATTGGGGTTCTCGATCTTCGGCCAGAGAATTCCCGGCGTATCCAACAGCATAATGCCGTTGCGCAGATTAATTCGCTGTTGCCCCTTAGTCACCGCCGGCTCATTGCCAGTCTTAGCCATATGGCGGCCCGCGAGACAGTTGATCAGTGACGACTTGCCCACATTAGGGATACCGGTAACCATCACCAGTGTATTGCGGCCCTCTTTCTGTGGGCAGAGTGTATTGATCAGCTCAATTACCTGCTTAGCCGGATCAAAATGTTGCAGATCCAATGCCAGAGTCTTGGTGTTGTCCTGCTGCTCATAGTACTCCTGCCACACCTTAGTTATCTCAGGGTCGGCCAGATCGCACTTGTTGAGGATCTTGATGGAGGGCTTCTCAGTGACCAGATCCTGAATAAACGGATTTGAGCTGCTGAAAGGAATTCTCGCGTCGAGCACCTCAATCACCAGATTGACCAATGGCAATGACTCGATCATCTCGTTGCTGGCCTTGCGCATGTGGCCGGGGTACCAATGTATCGACATTTTGGAGTTCTCTGGTATTTGATTGTTTGAGCTCAACACGAAATGAATCGAGCTTATTGGCTTATTGTGACTTTTAACTCTAACTCTAACTGCAGTTACGCAGCGTCTGAGTGCTTTGACTTGTTTGAAACAGACTGCTCTAAACGTTCTGCGAGCCAAACTTTAATAATGGATTGCCGAGTTACTCCCAGTCGAGAAGCCTCTTTATCAAGGGACTCGATCATCCACGTAGGGAAATCAACGTTTACTCGTCTTTGCTTCTGGTTGGGCCGCCTAATAGCAGACAAATCAAGTTCGCCGACAATATCAGCCCTGTTGTCATCAAATTTTTTATCAAAATCTTTAGCTTTCATAGATCACCACCTCGGTTTCTCTGGATCGCCTAGCAGAAATAATTCTAATATCCCCTGCGCGATAGGTTATGACAGCAGACCAGTGCTTGTCAGCGATTTTACCGACAACAAGATATCGCAGCTCACCCTCTGACATAGCAGGTATCTCGATCAAATCCGTGTCTTGCCACAGAACCTGAATCTCCTCAAAGCTTAGACCGTGTTTATTTTGATTGGAGAGGCTCTTTGTGCCGTCAAATTCAAATAATTGCATGGTATAGAAAATATACCTTTTTGGTGTTTTTAGCAAGACTTAACTTAGGCATTTGGGTTGGTTCTGATTATCTAACTCTGTTCAAGAGTTCGTTAGCTGGGCTGTCGGGTGGTTGTTGGGGGCGCCGATTCATTGGCTAGAATTCTAGTCAGGCGCTCATTTTCGGTCGTGCGTTTTTGTGACAGATACCCGCAGTAGAATGCGGCGCTTAGCAAACCCTGCGTAATCATACATAACTAATGCATAAGTTATTCCGTCAAAGAAAACGAATGCTTTTACGTGCCTTAGGTAAAAGCGCCTGGAAAAATCGTCGCGATCAGAACCTGTTCAAAAAACGAGATAGTTCCAAAATAATAATAGATTAGGGCTTAAATAAAATAGGGAAATTTCAAATGACCACCAGCACAACATATACCATGAAATCGATCGCCAGTTACCCAGTCGGCGGCGGTTCACACCCCACTGTTAGCATGAATAATCAGTCGACAATTGTTGTTGGCTGGGCTTCTACCGCAAGTACTAACCTCTATTGCAGGGTCGGAGTAGCTGATGCGGATGGCCAAACTTGGCAGTGGGGAGAGCAGGATCATTACGATGGCGGAAACGCGGCTTCACTTGCCGTTAACAACAGCAATGTCGTTGTTGATGTGCACAGGTCCAGCACGGGTAGCAATAACCTGTTTTGCCGAGTGGGGGCCGTTGACGTATCAAATCGGTCGATTTCTTGGGGCGAGAGCGTAAAATTTGATGGCGGTGGCGACCCCTACGTTTCTCTTAATGACAACAATAGAGTGATTGCAGTCTGGCCCTCTACAAACAGTACAAACCTGTATTACAGGTCGGGAACTGTAGACCCTCAGCTCAGGACAATTACCTGGGAAGGTGGGCATAAATTTACTGCGGGCTCCCATCCAACAGTCAGTATTAACAACAATAATGTCGTTATTTTTGGCTGGGCTTCGACTGCAAGTACCAAGCTTCTATACCAGGTTGGGTCTTTGGCCAGTGATGGATCATTTTTTGCCGCTCCATCAGTTGAGTACGGTAATGGTGACCTAGCGGAAACATCTGATTAAATTTTTCCTAGCCTTATCTTTACCCCGACTCCGGCCGCACGACGCCTACAGTAATAGTCAATAATCTCTGATAATTCGAGTCTGATATCCATACTGAAAACTAGGCTAGTAAAGAAATAACCGATAAAGCCTCTGTGGTGAGGCAGGCAAATAATAGCTACCCTTAGGCCGAGTCTGAGACCACCTCCCTTTTAGGGCAAAACCAGCATCTATAAACGGAGACTCAGTGATACACTTTCCACCTGTTATCCACAGTGACCCCCTTACCTATATGAAAGACTGTAACCAATGCGGAAAGTGCTGCATCAAATACGGCGACGGCGCACTCTCTGCAACAGCAGCTGAAATCGACATGTGGGAGCTATTTGAGCCGCATATTTACCAGTATGTAAAAGATAATGAAATCTGGTTTTCCCCAGACACCGGTGTACAGCTGACCCGCTGCCCATTTCTTCAGATTGAACCCGGCCAGGGTAAAGAGAAATACACCTGCTCTATCTACCAAAGCAGACCTGAAGACTGCAGACACTACCCAAGCAATATTGCGGAAATGATTCGCGATGAATGCGAGATGATTGAGGTGAAAGATTTAGACGACTTTAAAAAGGCGCAATCTAAATTGGATGATCTGATGGAAGATAGTCGGCCGAGAAGGCGATAAAGCTTTCAGGCTTGGGACGGCTGACAGCCGACCCAAGCTATGACGCTTGTATACATTGCTGCTATTTCAGGACTAACCATAGAGCATGCAATATGCCTGGTACATAAAAGAAAAGGCAGAGTACGATGTTTATGAGTAGATCTTTGCCTGCACCATTGTTCAGAAATGTAGCTAGTGGTGGTAGTAGAATTGCAAGAATTACCAATAGTGTTTTGTTCATATCAAGATACCTCCGTCATTGGTAGGTTGCCAAATGGGGTGCTGGTTAAAGGCAGCCTAAGGGTCTTTTTTTGAGGTCGCCCGCTGACCTCATTATTATCGGACTCTTAATTGATAGATCATTTTTGAGTTTGACGCCCAGTAAAAGGGCTATTGCCAGCCAAGATAAATCACTGAGGGGGTTCGCCGTTCAGCTGAACCTCAAGTCAGAGTTCCATCCTGAGAGCTAATCTTGCAGGTTTACAATTACCACTCACTCGAAAAAACCATTCTATCGTCATTGATAGTATTGAGAATTTTAATTTTCTTGATTTCTTCTGAGGCTATCGTGATTGGGTTTTTGTCGAGTATGACGAAATCCGCCTGCTTACCAATTTCGATAGAGCCCTTTATTGACTCTTCAAAGTGCTGATAGGCAGACCAGAGGGTCATTGCTTTCAAACCATCTAAAGGTGAAACTTTATGCTCTTCACCAAGCATTTTTTTGGTTCGAGTGACACGATTAACGGCACTGTCGAGAATTCTCATTGAATTTGGAAATGTCACCGGTGCGTCAGAATGAATGGTGAACTGCATCTTTTCTTCAGTAAACCATCCTGTTGGTGAAATATTCATAGCACGCTCGATGCCTGCCACGGAGTCACGGTGCCAATCCCCCCAATAGAAAGTGTGCATCGGATAGAGTGCGGGTAGGATGCCGAGATCCTTTAATGGTTTAATTTGATCTTTGCGCGTGAACTGGCCGTGAATCATGACTGTACGGTGATCACCAAGCTCTTGTTCTTCAGAAATCGTTGTTACAAGTCGAATTAACTGATCTATAGCCGCGTCACCATTGGTATGAACAAGAAGCTGCCAGTTATTCGCATAAGCCAATTTCATCCATTTTAGAGCTTCTTCATCTGAAAAAGCGGGGTAACCAGAATAGGTTTTAGCTTGGCCTACAGGGGGTTCATAGTAGGGTTCTGTAAACCATGCTGTCTTTCCTTGAGGCGATCCATCGAAAGTCAATTTCACGCCGCCAATACGAAAGCCGCTATGGTATTCCTTCGACATAAGCTCTGCATGCAAGATGGGGTCATCTCCAAGGGCTTTGATATCGACGTATGAAATAATATCTATATCAAATCCAGTTGATGCTGCAATTTGAGGCAACGTATTAAGGGTGGCTGAATCAGTTTTTCCCTCTTGCACCGTCGTAAAACCATTAGACAGATAGCTGTGCTCTCCCGCTTTATACAATTCAACTAAATCGTCCTGAGTGAATGCAGGTATCAATTTAAAGAAAATCATAAAGTGCGCATTTTCCTGCATCACTCCACTTGGGGTTTTTCCGTCGGCCTCTCTTTCAATGATTCCGCCTGTAGGATCCGGTGTTTCTGCGTTAATGCCCATCATTTCGAGTGCTTTGCTGTTGTAGGCTCCCAAATGTCCTGATTGATGCATAACAACGATCGGTAGTTCAGTGGTGACGGCGTCTAAATCGTGGCGGTTAGGATGGCGTTTTTCTGCTAGCTGTGAGTCGTCATAATTGAATCCTATTACAACATTATAGTTTTTTACCATCGGAGACTCTTTTATAAAATCTCGTAATGTCGCTTGCAAGTCAGCGATAGTGTTTACAGATCCATCAGGTTCAGGAAGTAAATTTGCCACTAAAGACTGAGCGCCAACACCTGAAAAATGACTATGCGCATCGATAAAACCCGGCACAATTGTATTCATCTTAAGGTCAATGACATTAGTGTTGGGGCCTTCTAGGATTTTAATATCCTTAGAGCTGCCAACATCGAAAACCAATCCATCTTTAGTTGCGATGGCTTCTGCATAAGGATTTCCATTATCAATTGTGATGACATTTCCATTGATATAAATCGTATCTGCATATTCCCTATCTTGCTTTTCGCACGCGGTAAGAAGCAAAAGTAGGCTACAAAATATAATTTTAAGGTTTAAATATTTCATATTAGGACTCAACGTAATTTCCTGGGTAGTGATTGATCCCCGGGAATAATAAGTGACATTTTTAATGAGCTAAATAACAGCACTATTCGTTATAGCGTAGTTCTTTAGCTTTCATTTTTCAACGGGTCTATTTAGGATTTCAGATAATAAAATAAAGCTTAAGAATTAATAAGCTTTAACACTTTGAGTATACGCCTCACTCCCGATCCTGTTTAGGATGTGATAGCAGACGTTACCTTATAGGGTATGTTTTTTGTAATTTTGGTTAGCGTTGATAAGGCTATTAAGTTGCTTGGCTTTTATTAAAGCCCTTCTACCCAAATACAGCCACCAGTTCGCTACTCAATGCCTGTAATCCCTTGCCTTTACTGCTTATTTTCCAGGCTATAAACCCCTCAGGAACAGATGCCTCAGCCAACCCTAGCGCTACAAGTTCACCATTATCGAGGAGGCTTTGAACACGCTGTCGAGGTAGATGGCCTATACCAATGCCTGCTCGTATCGCCTCGACTTTTTGATTAATATTTTGCACGTAGAGTTTTTTGCCATCACTGCTTAAGCCTTCGCTGCGAGTAATGCCCGTTACCGACGTATCATGAGTAACCACCTTTCTAAGCTTGGCGAGCTGAGCTTCGGCGTCTTCAGGTTTATTGGCTATGCCTGCCAATTCATGGCTAGAAGCAATCACCAGTACCAAATCTGCCGGGCTGATTGGTACAGCGCGATAACCCTTTTGTAATGGAACTGACCCAGGGGAGCCGACAATCAAATTCACTCGGCCTTGCTCTAGCGCCTCCCAGCCGCCGTTGAGGACGCACTCACAAACATCAATCTCAATGCCTGGATGCTGCTTAAGAAAGACGTTCAGCGCGCCAAAAAAGGCAGAGTAAGGCATGTGGATTAACTACAGCCGCTTATAAATTGAGGCTATCAGCCTGCCATTGCGACCCAAGAAACCAGTCCCGTTAAGAATCCTAAAAAAGTTAGAGTCCACCCTTGTGTGCTTAGGTCTGCGTGTATCATGTGCCCAGTGAGCATCATCATCGGGTACGGTATGACGTGAACAGCGGCGGTGCACACAACCCAAAGAAGACCAAAAGAAACCGCACTTGAAATTCCAATTTTATTTGCATCAATATTCATGTCTCCCTCTAATTTAAGGCGTAGTGATTCGGATTAAATACACATAACGCTTCAAGCATGGGCGCATTAGTGGCTTATACCTGGGCTTGTTCTAAGTTGATAAATACATAATAGCTTCTGCGATTAGTCGTCGCTGATTATGTTCTACTTTTTTCTCATTTTTATTTTACTTTGATAAATACTGCGAAGCATCTTTTCGGCATAACAGTTGGTTGATGAGGCTTAGGCCGTATAAACATTATTATCAAGGTATCTAAAATTTCAGTAACACACTGATGTTGATGGTGGCGTTTTTTGTATTAGATGCATTTGAACGCTAGTTCGAAAAACAGTTTTCTGTAGATTTATCGCCAATCCTTGACTTGCTTGGGGTATACCTGCCTATACGCGATACTTAGTGATGGACTATAGATTTCAAACTAACTGGGATCAAAACCATTCGTCGTTTACTATGCTAGCGCAACTTCTCCGGCGTAAAACTCAAATTCTTCTCACCCGAATCCCAAGTCACTTCTCCATCCTGCAAACTAATCTGCACATCCATATTCCGCTGCACTAGCTTGGATAGAACTTCAGTCGTCTCCGTGTCTATATGAAAAACACTAATATTTTTAAATCGTGCTAGGGGAGTTTGCATCTGCTTCCACCACATCTCGGCGGAGCCGCTGCCGTAGGTGTAGACCATGACTTGCTGTGATCTGCCACTGGCTTTCTTGAGGCGTTTTTCGCTGGGCAGGCCCAGTTCAATCCAGAGTTCTATGTCGTCGGTGAGGCTTTTTTGCCAGAGGTCGGGTTCGTCGTCGGTGCTGAGGCCTTTGGTGAAGCTGAGGCTATCGCTGGCCTGCAGGGCGAAGACTAGGAGGCGAACCATTAGGCGTTCGTCGGTTTCGGAGGGGTGTTGGGCTAGGGTGAGGCTGTGAGTTTGGTAGTAGTGGCGGTCCATGTCGATGACATTAAGTTCTGCTTTGCAGATGCGTGCGCTGAGTGCCATGGGGGTACGACCTTTTGCCTAGTTTGGTAGCGCGCCAGTGTAGCCTATGTCTGTGGTCTTTGGTGGGCTGTCATTGGCGGCTAGAAGCCGTCGTCTTCTTGGGTCACTTCGATACTGACATAGTCGCCTTGGACTTCGGTTTGGATGAGGATGGGGCGGCAGCAGACGGAACAGTCTTCGGTGTAGAGTTGGGATTCTGAGGGGTCGACCAATACGGTGATGCTCTCCCAGCAGAAGGGGCAGGTGATCTGTTTTTCGTGGAGTTGAAAGTGCATGCGCTGCTCCTGTTACCTTCTACTGATTATTAATTCTATCAAGCTAATTCTATCCAGCTAGTCGAGGTCTTTTAGCGGGTGCTGATCTACCGACCAAGGGCTGGTAAAAAACGGCTCGATCATGTCGCTAGTTATGTCTTCAATACGTGCTGGGTTCCAGGCTGGACTGTTGTCTTTGTCCACGGCTAGGGCGCGGATGCCTTCGACGGTTTCACTGCTGGTGCCACTGCGATCTAGGTGTTTGGTGTGGAAGCAGTGATGGACTATGTTGCGTTCCATGCGCAGGTCGTCGGCCATGGTTAGGTGGCGGCCGCGACGGATCTGTTCGAGGCTGACGTGCAACATTAGCGGTGAGCGTTGACGGAGGCAGGCTAATGTCTGTGCTGCCCACTCACCTTCAGCCTGTTCTAGGGCGTTGATCATGTCCATTACTGTGGGCAGTGCAAAAATTGTGTCGATCTGTGGGTCTTGCCAGGCGGGTGCGCTGACCGGTGAGGATAGGCTGACGAGATCCGAGAGTTGCTCGAAGCGCTGGATGGCGCTGAGCAGGGTGTTGGCGGTGAGGCTGGCCCAAAGCTCAGGCATGGAGTCGCTGGCGACTAGGCCGTCGGCAAGATGTGCTGCGAGGGCGTCGCTGCCGATTAACATCTGGCCGGTGAGGGCGAGGTATTCACCTAGGTGACCTGGGGTGCGGCTGAGAAAGAAGCCGCCGCCGACATCGGGGAACAGGCCGATATTAGTTTCGGGCATGGCCATCTTGGTGCGGTCGCTGACGATACGCAGGTCGGCGCCCTGTGCCAGGCCCATGCCGCCGCCCATGATTACGCCATCCATAAAGGCGGCGTAGGGTTTGGGGTAGCTGTAGAGCAGGTTGTTGAGGCTGTATTCGGCGGTGAAAAAGTCTTCCAGCGCTGGGTCTTTGGCTATGGCTGCGTCGTGGAAAAAACGGATATCACCGCCAGCGCAGAAGGCGCCAAATACGCCGCGTTTGTTGCTGCCGCGTATGGCTACCACTTCAACATTGGGATCGTCGCGCCAGTCGGTGAACACTGCGGTGAGGTCGATGACCATCTGCAGTGACAGGGCGTTTAGGGCTTCGGGGCGGTCTAGGGTGATTAGGCCGACGCCGGCAACGATCTCGCTTTGAATCTGGCTCAAGGGGGGGGCTCCTGGGATGCTTTTAAATGAAGCAAAAAACAAAACCGCCCAATAGTGACCTATTGAGCGGCTAGATATAAGTAGCAGGGGCCAGTTTAAACGGTTGTGAAATCAGCGGCCAGCTCTGTTTTGATTTCTGGTCTATCGTGTTTTTACATTGGCAGCAGGGGCGCCGATTGCAGTTTTTTGAGATTCTTACTGCCGGTTAAAAACATTGCCCAGCGCAGTTGTTCACGGAGGATTTCAATTTTTTCAACAACGGCATCGGTGGACTCCAAGGCGGGCTGCAAAAAGGGTTGGGCCATGGCGCTTATATTGGCGCCGAGTCGCAGGCTGCGGGCTATATCCAAGCCGTCGCGGAGGCCGCCAGAGGCGATTAGGCCGAGCTGACTGGATTGGCTGCGTACTCTGGGAATCAATTGGGCGGTGTCCATGCCCCAATCTAAAAAAGGTGCGGCAATTTGCTGCTCACGGGTCTGTTCAATGCGGGCATTTTCGATGTTGGCCCAGCTGGTGCCGCCGCGGCCGGCCACTTCAATCCAACTGACTCCCACATCGATCAAACGCTGGGCAGAGCTGGGGCCGATACCGGATCCCACTTCTTTGATAATCACTGGCACGCTAAGGGTAGCGCAGCAGGCTTCGATGGCGTCGAGCACACCGCGCCAGTCGCGATCGCCGTTGGGTTGCACCAGTTCTTGCAGTGGATTGAGGTGAATAATCATAGCGTTGGCTTGGACGCTGTCGACTGCGCGCTGTGCCAGTTCGACGCCATGTTGTTGCAGTTGGGTGGCGCCAATATTACCGAGCAAAATTGCCTTGGGTGCCCAGCGGCGGACATCTTGGGCCAGACCCTCTTGCAGTGCGGCGCGCTGTGAGCCCAATGCCATGGGAATCTGGCATTGCTCAGCGGCTTCGGCCAGATGGCGGTTAATGGCTTCGCCGTGTTCACAGCCACCGGTCATGGCACCAATAATCAGTGGCGCGGAGCAGTATTGATTGAGAAATACCGTTGAGCAGTCCACTTCATTTACATGCAGTTCTGGTATGGCGCAGTGCTCGAAGCGGATGCGGTCAAA